>ENA-UOJL01000582-UOJL01000582.1-human-gut-metagenome-genome-assembly--contig:-P47-NODE-582-length-50721-cov-13.802096_pt1 | contig 50721 bp, 47 predicted proteins | sample MGYA00242347_ERZ723894 | MGnify/ENA metagenome assembly ERZ723894
CTCCGAAACTTTCGGCTGGATAGGTTTTTTGACAGTCTGGGGATTCCCCGCAGACAAAGTCTGCGGGGAATCCTCTATGTTTTCTTATTCGGACTCCGCTTTTGCAACCCGCTTTCATAGAGGTTCACCCCATGGCGAGGGGGAAGATCTGTTCGTAGGCCATAGCGCCCGCAATGGACCCGATCTCCAGGATCACCATCAGGTCGCCCGCCTCGCTGCGAAACACCTTTCGGCAGTTCAAAATGTTTTCATCGCTGATCGTCCATTCCAGCATCTGGGCGTAAACGTCCGGGGACTGGGTCTCTGCTTCTTTCGGCCAAATCTCGTGGAACTTTGCCTCAGCCGCCTCGCGCAGTGTGGTGTGGAAGCGTTCCTCGGTAAAGCCCGCCGCCGCAAGGAGATCCTCAAAGGAGAGCTGACTGCCGGTCGCGTAATCGAAGTTATAGACCATGTGATACACATAGTCGCCCTCGAAATACTTCTGCACGATCAGCGCAAAGGTGTTCTCATACCAGCACAGATCCCAGCTGATCTCGTAGCAGCTGGCGTCGATGCCTTCACTGCGCATCTGGAGCGTTTCCTGCGCCGTCGCGCCGAAATCGTCCATGATCTCCTGATTGACCCGCTGAGCATCCGCCGAGTCAAGGTTGATTTTCGGCACATGAAGGCTGTAATAGCCGCCCTCCGTGCTCATCTCCTCGGAAATTGCATCGGTGATCAGCTCCCCCGTTTCCACCGGCGGCTCCGTCGGCAGCGGATCGGGATCCGGCTCAAAGTCCACCACGGATTCCGTGGATGGCTCTGCCGACTCGGAGGAGGGCTCGGAAACCGGCGTCTGATTCCCGCCGTTTTGGTCGTCGTCCGGCTTCTTTTCCGGCTCAGACTGAGCGCAGGCAGAAAACAGCGCAGCCAGCAGCGCCAGCAAGAGCGCCAGTGCGAGGATTCGTTTCATCCGTGTTGCCCCTTTCCGTTTTTACAGGCACAGCGCTCCTCTTTGGTGCGGAAGAACTCTTCCAGCAGCGGCACAAAGAGGAAACATACGATCGCGGCAGTGAAGCCGCCGTTATACAGCAGGAAGGCACCGTGCAGCAGCGGGACGCTGGTGACCAGTGCAAAGTGTCCCATCGCAGCCACAAGGCCCGCCAGCCAGCCGTATCTGCCCGCGATGGGAGAAAGGCCGTTTGCGAAGCAAAGTCCAATAACGATTGCCTGCGCATTGATGGCGAATGTGAATTCCGTTCCGAGCAGCGCACACAGCCCCTTGGCTGCAAAGCTCGCGGCGACATAGCCAAGCATGATCGGCCAGACGTTCCGCGGATGGCTGCCCTTGAAGCAGCAGCACACCATACAGAATACGCAGCCGAGCGTCGCGGCGTTCCAGTTGGCGCCGATGAGGTTGTAATACAGCACAATGAACAGGCCGTAGATACCAAGATTCAGGATCGCCGTGCCCGCGCCGTACTTTGCGCCGTAGTCCACGCCGTAGCCGGAGTCCTTCATCAGATTCCAATAGCTCCGGAAGCTGCCGCCAAGCAGCAGGCCAAGCACGATGGCAAGGCCGAACACCACAAAGCAGAAGCCGTTGGAGAGCGCCCAGAAGCTGTCTTCCAGTCCGACGCCCACGCTGTCCGGCAGCGTGCCGCCCAGCACCTTAAACAGCACCGCACGCAGCAGAAAGGCAATGAAGCCCATCGGCACAGCGGCGGAGTAGAGGTCATAGCTCTTGTGCATCTTTGGACTGTGCTCCAGTCCCGGCGCCAGCAGGAAGGCGATCACCAGCGAGGCGGCGAAGGCCATCGCGCAGCCCAGAACCGTAAAGTCGTGCCATTCCTCCCCCGGCCAGCGGAAGAGCAGCTCCGTAATGAGCGGGGTAAGGCCGGTGGAAAACAGGAAGAGATTTCCCTTTTTGCCGGGATTCGTCCGCTTGACAAGGCAGTAGACCAGCACCGCCGCGAAGGGGAACCAGATGTTCAGCGCCGTAGTGCCCCAGAAGCAGAAGCCCGCCGTCAGGAAAAACGCCAGCACGGACACGCCGTCCGGCTTGGAGCCGGGCAGGCTGTAGAGCGCAGCACAGACGGCGCAGACGATGGCCGCATTGAGGAAGGTCCCCGCAAAGCCGCCATAGGAAATATCAAAGTAGCTCTTGACCGTCTGGCCGGACTGCGTGCAGATGCGCACAAGGCCGCGGAACATCTCCGCGCGGTCGGGCATCAGCACGGCAGCAAGCAGACAGATCAGGGAAAAGGCCCAGAACAGCAGGCGGATCGCCCGCTCCGGTGCCTGAAAACGCGCTTTCATGTACACGCTCCCCTTCCGCACTCAGGCGTTCAGGGTGCGCTCGGCGGCCTCGACCACGTGGCTGATGAGAACGACATTCGTCACACCGCCCACACCGCCGGGAACCGGGGTGATCGCGTCGACAATGGGCTCGACCTCGCTGAATACCGCGTCGCCGGCCATGCCGCCCACGCCCTTGGAGGTGACCTTCTCCGGATCCCAGTTCATGGAAACGTCGATGACCACCTGTCCGGGCCGGACAAAGTCCTTCGTCAGGGACTTGAGCACGCCCGCTGCGGAAACGATGATATCGGCATTGCGTGCGATCTCCGCGGTGTTGACGGTCTTGGTGTGGCAGACGGTAACGGTCGCGTTCTTCGCCAGGAGCATCATGGCGGCAGGCTTACCGACGACCAGACTGCGGCCAATCACGACTGCGTTCTTGCCCTTGCAGTCGATGCCGTAATAGTCCAGAATCTCCATGCAGGCCTGCGGAGTGCAGGGCGCGAAGCCCAGCTTCTTGCCGGTGAACACGCCGGCGTTGGACAGGTCTGTCATGCAGTCGATGTCCTTCTCCGCCTTCAGGCGGTTGCAGATCTCGTCCTGATCGGCCTTGAGGTGCTTGGGCAGCGGACGGAACATCAGAACGCCGTGGACGGAGTCGTCGGCGTTGATCTCGTCGATTTGCGCGAGCAGCGCTTCCTTGGTGACATTCTCCGGCAGCACGTATTTGACAACCTCGACGCCGACCTCTTCCGCGCGCTTGGTCGCGCCGCGCTCATACGAGAGATCGGAGGGGTTCTCGCCGCAGCGGACGATGCCCAGCTTCGGGCTGATGCCCTTTTCCTTCAATGCGGCGACGCGCGCCTGCAATTTTTCGACCATTGCGGCCGTAACTTCTTTTGCCAGCAACTGTTTTGCCATGGTTCTCTCTCCTTTTATTTGAAGAATCCGGCCTTGACGGTTTCAAAAATCTCGTCGGCCAGCTTGCCGTATTTGTCCAGCATTCCGAGGCACTTGGCGTTGAGCTCCTCCGCCGCCTCGCGGTTCTGCAGGGTCTTGGTGTTGATGAAAACGTTCAGGGAGGCCGCCTGCATCGCGGACTTCACGATGACCGCGCCACAGCCCGCGTCGGACACGGCCAGACGGCTGCCCTTTGCGGCAAAAACGGCGATGGCGTCCAGCGCCTCGCAGCACAGTTCCATGATGTGCACCGGCACCTTGCAGGCGATCAGCGTTGCCTCCTCCAGAACGGCCGCGCGGTTGGGGTCGTCCTTGGGGATGCCATAGGCCTTGGCCAGCGGGACAAAGCCCTCCGCATCCGCCGGCACCTGATCCAGAAGCTCCGCCTGAAGCGCGTCGCATTTTTTCATCAGCGCGACGATCTCCGCCTCGACGTCGGCATACTTTTTCTTGCCGACGGTCAGGCTGCCGACCATATTCCCCAGCGCCGTGCCGATCGCGCCGACCAGCGCCGCCGCACCGCCGCCGCCGGGCGCGGGTTCATTGGAAGCCAGAACCGCGACAAACTCGCGGCAGGATTTTGTTGTCATATCCATAGATTGTTCTCCTTGTTCCTATTTAATGTCCTCTTTTGCAATGGGAAGCGCCGAAACAACGGGCTTTCCGTCCCGGTCGACCAGGACGGTCAGACCTGCGCCGTATCCGGCGTTGTGATAGAGATAGTTGACACCGGTCACGGTATCTACCCAGATCTCATTGGTGCTCAGCGCACCGTCGGCGTGGATTCGGACAAAGCGTTTGTCTTTCGCCATAAAAAATCATCCTCCCTATCTCGAAAAACTCCGGCGGGAAGGCCGCCGGAGTTTTTGATAGCTTGGAGTTTTCCTTAGAACAGGCCGGAAACCTTACCCGTTTCCAGATCAACGTCGATGCGGCGGTAAGCCGGATCGGAGCTGGTGCCGGGCATCATGGAGATGGTGCCGGCCATCGGGCAGAGGAACTTCGCGCCGCCGTATTCGAGGATGTCGCGGATGGGCAGACGCCAGCCCTTCGGCACGCCCTTCCAGGAGGGCTCGTGGCTCAGGGACAGGTGGGTCTTGACCATCATGGTGCAGTAGTCGGCATACTTCGGGTCGGTCTCGAAGCGCTTTGCCTTCTCGAGTGCCAGAGGAGCCCAGTCAACGCCGTCGGCGCCGTAGACTTCCTTCGCGATCAGCTCAACGCGCTGACGCAGCGGCATTTCGAGCGGATAGAGGAACTTGATCTCGTTCTTCTCTTCGCAGGCTTCCATAACGGTCTGCGCCAGCTCCAGCGCGCCCTCGCCGCCGTAGCGCCAGTGGTTGGACAGTGCGCAGCGGACGCCCTTTTCCTTGCAGAGCTTGCGGATGAGCGCGATCTCGGCCTCGGTATCGGTGTAGAACTGGTTGATGCAGACGACCGGAACGATGCCGGACTTCTTGATGGTATTGACATGATGGAACAGGTTCTCGCAGCCCTTTTCCAGCAGCTCGAGGTTCTCCTCGGTGTACTCAGTGGGCAGAGGACGTCCCGCAACGACCGCCGGGCCGCCGCCGTGCATCTTCAGTGCGCGGATGGTCGCGACCAGAACGGAAACGTTCGGGGTCAGGCCGGACAGGCGGCACTTGACGTTCCAGAACTTTTCAAAGCCGATGTCGGCAGCGAAGCCGGACTCGGTAACATGGTAATCGAAGAGCTTGAGGGCCAGACGGTCGCCGATGACGGAGGACTGGCCGATGGCGATGTTTGCAAACGGGCCGGCGTGGATCAGCACGGGCTGATGCTCGACGGAGTAGCACATGGTCGGGTTGATGGTGTTGCGCATCCATGCGGTCATTGCACCGGCGACTTCGAGGTCCTCGGTGGTGACGGGCTTGCCGCTGCGGGAGTAAGCGACGACGATCTTGCCGATACGCTCGCGCAGATCCTTCAGGTCACGGGCGACAGCAAGAATTGCCATCAGCTCGGAGCCGACGGCGATGCCGAACTTGGACTCCATGAGGTAGCCGTCCTTCGTGCCGCCGATGCCGATGATGATGTTGCGCAGGCCCTGCGCGCAGAAGTCGAGGACCCATCCCATCTCAACACGCTTGGGGTCGATGTCAAGGCGCTTGAGCCCGCGCTTTGCAAGCTGCTCGTCATTGTAGTTGCGCTCGTGCTGCATACGGGCATTGAGCGCGACCATGGCGAGGTTATGTGCGTTCATAATATCGTTGATGTCGCCGGTCAGGCCGAGCGAGAATTCGGTCATGGGCATCAGCAGAGCGTTGCCGCCGCCTGCTGCGGTACCCTTGACATTCATGGTCGGGCCTCCGGAGGGCTGACGCAGGCAGCCGCCGACATTTTTGCCGAGTTTGCCGAGACCTTCGATCAGGCCGAGGGAGGTGGTGGATTTTCCTTCGCCCAGAGGGGTCGGGGTAATCGCCGTGACTTCAATGAACTTGCCGTCGGGCTTATCCTTCAGGCGGTTCATGATCTTGATGAAGTCCAGCTTCGGGGTCTTACCATAGGGGATGATTTCATCCGGCAGCAGACCCAGCTTCTCCCGGAAATATTCGACCGGGGGGAGCGCCTTTTCCGCTTCTTCTGCGATCTGCCAGTCCTTGTAAACCGTCGGATCGAGCGTCACGTGGCCGTTTTCGTCCACGTACTTGCCATCTTTGAATTCGATTGCCATAGAGTTTTCCTCCTTGTTTTCCGGGATCTTTCACTACCCCCGGAAAAAATTTCTTTGGTGCTGCGCATCCTTCGTCCGCGCACTCAGCACCATTCGATACAAAAGTATCGGTACGTCTGCATTATAGCATCCGTACCGATAGAAGTCAATATAATCCGGGAAAAATCTGTGAAAAAACCGATGCCTTTTTGCGGTTTTTCAGACCTTTTCCACCTGTGCATTTTCGCGCACAAATTGCAGGACCTTCGCACCCACGACGCTGCGCTCCAGCGCCTTTGCAAACGCGGGATCGTAGAGATTGTCGAGCTGCTCCATGGTGATGTGGTTGCGGCGGCAGAGGCTCTCGCAGGCGTCCGCGATGTCCTGCGCATCGGCGTGGATGTCCTCCAGCGCCGCGATCCTGTCGATGGCCGCACGGATATGAACGCGCTGCTCCGCCTCCGGCTGAAGCTCCTGCCGGAGCTGTTCCTCGGTGCTGCCCATAAAGCTGCAATAGTCCGCCAGCGTCAGCCCCTTCTGCGAAAGCTGGGCGCGCAGGGTGTCCAGCTCCTCCTCCAGCGCCTCGTCCAGCTCCTCCTGCGTGGGCGTATGGTCCAGCGTCGCCGCGGCCTGACGGATCAGGCGATCCTGAAGCTCCATCTCGGCGCGGTCAGCATAATACTGCCGCAGGCTCTCTGCGACCGCCTCACGCATGGCGCCCATAGATTCGCAGCGGCCGACCTCGCGGGCGAAAGCATCGTCCAGTGCATAAGGCTTTTTCCGCCGGATCTCGTGGATGCCACATTCAAACTTGGCGTTCTTGCCGGCAAGCGCCTCGTGCGGATAGGTTTCCGGGAAGGTCACGAGCACCGTCACATGGTCGCCCGCGTTTTTCCCCAGAAGCTGCTCCTCAAAGCCCGGGATAAACATCCCGCTGCCGAGGGTCAGTGTCTGATTCTGCGCCGTGCCGCCCTCAAAGGCCACGCCGTCGCAGGTGCCGACATAGTCCAGCACCAGCTCGTCACCCAGAGTGGAGGGGCGGTCGGTGATGACCGTGACCTCCGGCGTCTGCTGGCGCAGGCGCTCGATCTGGCGGTCAACCTCGGAGTCAGTTACCTCGACGTGCTCCAGCTTTCCCTTCAGATTTTTGTATTGAAACTCCATATTTTCTCCTTACATTGCCATTTTCAGGGACGAGATCAGCAAATCGCCCGCCACAACGCGGTCCTCCGCGGCAAAGCCGTCGGCAAAGTTCGCGGTGTAAAGCAGCTGGGCGTTGGGCGGGAATTCCTCGTCCCCTTCCCAGACGATCAGTCGCAGACGGTAGTTATCCAGAAAATCGAATTCATAGGCCGCGTCGCCGTGATGCAGCGGCAGGCCGCCCAGCTTTTCCGCGGCGGCGCGGAATTTTTCCACGCGCGTGCCAAAGGTGAAGGCCGCGCGCGTCAGCACGCGCCCGGTAAAGGGCTGAACATACAGTTCCCCCCACGGCATCTCGCGGAAGGTCTTGAACTCCGGCGTGGCCGGCGTCCGCTTGCCCTCCAGCAGATAGCGCAGCAGGAAGGTCTGCGCGGGCAGGCTGTGCAGCGCAAGGCCGTCGCCATCGGCGCGGATAGCGAAATCCGGATGCTTGATATAATAGGTCACGCCCAGCAGCCGGACAGCAAATTCGCCGTCTGAAAAGTTCACGCCCAGCCGCGCGACGGCCTCCGCAGGGTCCAGCGCGGCAAACTTCTCCCGGTAATGTTCAAAAGGAACTTCTTCCTTGTGGTTTTCGACCTGCATCTCAGTCCTCCAGTCCTGCAAAGCGGGAAGCGTCGGTGTGCGGCAGGAAGCAGGCAGCCACAAAGGCGTCCATATAGCCCGGATGGGTGGACAGCTCCATGTAGGTCATGTTTTTGGCGACCTCCTCCACCTTCTTCGCGGCCTCGTCGGACAGAGCCATGGCGTAGGCGCCCGCCTGCGAGGAGTTGCCGATGTAGTGGAACAGCTCCAGCGGTACATTGGGGAACATACCGATGCGCACGGCGTTTTTCATATTGATGCCGCTGCCGATGCCGCCGGCGACATACACGCCCTCGATCACGCTCTGGTCCATATCCATGGCGGAAAGCAGCGTGTCAATGGCGGAATAGATGGCGCCCTTGGCGCGGATGAAGTTGAGAATATCCACCTCGTTCAGCGCGACCTCGCGGCCGGTAGCGGATTCCTCCGGGAAGGCAAGGATATAGCGGCCGGTGCCGTGGTGGTCGCGCGCCACGCGCGCGCCCTCGCGGACGAACAGGCCCTTGGAATTGATGATGCCGGTGCGGAACAGCTCTGCGATGGTGTCGATGATGCCGCTGCCGCAGAGGCCCACGGGCTTCTGTCCTGCCTCGCCGATGATGCCGAAGGTCGGCTGCATGGTGTCCCGGTCGATCACGCAGGATTCGATCGCGCCGTCCGTCGCGCGCATACCGCAGGAGATGTCGCCGCCCTCAAAGGCCGGGCCTGCGGAGCAGGCGCATGACATCAGAAAGTCGCGGTTGCCGAACACGATCTCACCGTTCGTGCCGAGGTCGATAAAGAGGGACAGCTCGTCCTTGTTCCAGATCATGCCGGCAAAGGTGCCCGCGGTGATGTCGCCGCCGACATAGGAACCGATGTTCGGTGCGAGCAGAATGGGCGCATTGGGATGCGCGGGCAGGCCGAGGTCGCCGGCCTTCAGGCCGTCCCAGTGGAAGAACGCCGGGATATACGGCTCCATGCGGACGGGGTCCGCGTCCACGCCCACGAAGAGGTGATTCATCGTGGTGTTGGAAGCCACGCACATGCGCAGGATGCGCCGCGCCGAGAGCTTGGCGTCCTTGCACATCTCCGCGATCAGAGGCACCAGCGTTTCCTTGATGATCGCGTCCTGCAATTTCTTGCGGCCGCCGGGCTTGCCCTGCTCGATGATACGGTTAATGACGTCCGCGCCGTAGCGGATCTGGCCGTTGCCGCCGGAGGCCTTGGAAAGAAGCCGACCGTCCTTCAGGTCGAACAGCACCGCGGAAACGGTGGTCGTACCGATGTCGATAGCAAGGCCGCACATGGGCGCGTTGTCATCCTGCCCGGTCACGTCGTAGACGGTGAATGTGCCGTCCTTCTTTTCACCAAGGACGCGCACCTTCCATTCCGCATCGCGCAGCGCCTTGGGCAGGCGGCTCATGGGATAGAACGGCAGCTCGATTCTCTCACAGCCGGTCGCCTCCTCCAGCGCCCGGGTCAGGCGCTCGTTGTCCGGCATGGTATCCTCCAGTGTCGGCTCGGAAAGCGCCAGATCGACCGCGCAGTAGTTGTTGTCCAGACGGATGCCCGCTTCCTTCACGCCCGCGAGCAGCGCCTCAAAAATGGCGACTTCCTCGCCGGTGGAGAGGTCGGCGGTCTTCATGCGGCTGCGGTAGGCCGAAGCGATGTCCGGCACCTGCACCGTCACGTCCGAGCGGGCATAGGTGCAGCAGGAGAGCCGCCAGCCATCGGCATATTCCTCATCGGAAATGTGGGAGGTCTGCAAGCCCTCCACTTCACCGGAGATCAGCTTCACGCGGCACTTGCCGCAGGAGCCGTTGCCGGAGCAGGGCGCATCGATGGCGACATTGGCTTTTCTTGCCGCCTCCAGCAGCGTTTCCTCCGGTGAAACGCTGATCTTCACCGGCGATTCGCCGTTTTCGAAGGTAAAGGTCAGTTCAAACATAGGAATTCTCCACTTTCTTTATTGTTTCGGCACGACCGCAAAGACCACAAGGTCGCGGTCACCGTTATTCTTCATGACATGGGTGCTGCCCTTCGGGCAGTAATGCGCCTGACCGGCCTCGACGGTTTCGCTGACACCGTCGCAGACGATGCTGGCCGTGCCGGAAAGGACATAAATGACCTCGCAGGAGTCCTCATGGGTATGCTCCCCGATGGAGGAGCCGGGACGCAGGCAGCCGCGCATGATCGTGCAGGCTTCGTCCCCGGTGAAGCGGCGAATGTAGCTTCCCTCGCCGCCTTTGAAATTCTTCTGTTCCGTTTCGGTAAGTTTGGAAAAATCGATCAGCATAGGTTTGTTCTCCTTTTAAGAAGCGGGAGGGCACAGACCCTCCCGCTTTGTTTTCGCTCAGGGCTTCGCGGGTTACATCAGCGGCTCCAGACCAAGAACCGGATGGTTCTTCTCGGTCAGGAATTCCATCAGCGCGTCGCAGTCCTCGCAGACGGTTTCGTCGGCGATCATATCGGAGAAGTTGTCAATACCGTAGAGCTCCTTGGCCGTCTTGTTCAGTCGCTCAGCGACGTCGTCCTTCAGCTCCTTGGGCATCCAGACGATACGCTCAATGCCGCCCTCGGCAGCGATGAACTTCTTCGAGGAGATGAAGTGGCGGCCGTGGCCCATATAGCCCGGTGTCTGCACGCCGCCGCCGGTGCAGGAGGCCAGCTCGCCGAAGGTCATGCCGACCGGCGTCATGCCCTTGTACTCACGGTTGACGACGATGAAGCCGTTGGAAACCGGCTCGATGCCGCAGATACATTCAAAGCAGCCGCAGGAGGTCATCGGGTCTTCCAGAATGGAATACAGCGTGACGCTCTCGACCGCGCCGTGGGTTGCTTCCTTGACCATCTTGTTGACGGATTCATAGCGGCCGGTGCGCTCGTCGAGGCAGCCTTCCTTGAAGATGGGCTGGCAGGGACCCTGCGGGTTGAGCTCGTTGGTCGCCTTGGCATCCAGCCACGAAACTGCGCCGCACAGGCCCAGACGTTCCGGCGTGACCACGCAGCAGTGCGCAGGCGCGAAGGACTGGCAGAGGATGCAGGTATAGTAGCGGTCGACGGACTCGTCGGTCATGGAGGACAGGCGGTCGTCTCTCGCGTTGTAGCGCGGCATGGCGACCTCGTCGCGGAATTTCTCGGCCTCGGCCTCGTCGGTGATGAAGGTGACCTGGCACTTATCGACAACGGCGTCGAAATCGTCCATGATCATGTGGTACAGCACCTCGCCGAAGTGGCGCAGGCGCAGGCCCTTTTCATAGGCGTCGTTGGAAACACGCACGCGAACCTGATTGCGCTGGCCGGTGTGCATGACGCCTTCCATATAGTTGAACCAGGTGTGGATCTTACGCTCGATGACGGACTCGAAGTCAGGCTGCATCTTCGCACCGGAAACCTGAACATAGGTCACAAGCGCAAGGTTCTTTTCGCCGCCGTCCAGGTCCTTGCCGATGATGGTGATCTTATGATCCTCGACGTTGTCGGACATGGAGACCAGCTCGGCCGTGGCGTTCTTGCCGGACCAGAACTCGTTGTGCATGTCCGCCTTACGGATGATCTCGCCCTCGAAGGCAGCGGCAAAGGCCACCGGGATGGGCAGCTCCTTGGACTTGATCTTGATGTTGCGCAGCTCAAGGGAGCGCTTGACGGTCAGGTCATGGTCGCAGACGGACTCCAGCGCACCGGGCACCTGATTCTCGCCCAGATCAATGTCCACGACGACCGGGAAGCCCAGAGCAATCGCGCCCGCGCCCGCGGAAACGACCACGTTGTCGATGGGGCCGAAGGTGTTGACAAAGGCGGGAACTCTCGCCTTGGTGTAGGCCAGCAGTCCTGCCAGATCGCCGGGCTGCACATTGCCGAAGATCAGCGCCGCACGGATGGCGACGGTGACGACATGGATGACGCTCGTCACGTCGTGACCCAGCGGGACGACACGGAACTCCAGACCCATCTTCACGCCGCCTTCGGCGCACTGCTCGATGACATCGCCGACCATAAAGGTCATGATGCCCTTGGACTGGTAGTCCTTGACGACCTTGACGACGTCCTCGGCATTTTCCGCCTTGCCCAGCACGACCGCCACGCCGGGAATATCGCCCGTGACCAGCGGCACGCCCAGAGAACGGATGACGGGGTCGGGAACAAATCCGATGCCGGAATCGGCAGCGTAGGGATCGCCGCCCTCGACATACTTCAGGCCCTCGAGAATTTCTGCGCCGACGGCGGTAGCAAGGCCGGCATTGAGCGCCTGTGCCAGATCCTCCTGATTGGTGATCAGGCTCTTCAGAACGCCCACGCAGGCGGGCAGATCACCCAGCTTCGTGACCTTCACGCCCGTGGCGGCATAGATCGTCGGGAAGAAATACGCAGTGTCCGGGAACGCGAGTGCTTTGTCTGCGCCGTATTTGGCAATTGCATCATTGACCGCGCCTTCGGTCAGGCCGGCGACGGCATTCGAACCGCCATAGATAAGATCGGTTAATACACTCATGTTGCTTCCTCCTGAAAAAAATGCATTTTATGATTCATAAACCGGTTTGCCCCGCGGGCACGCCGGAGTATTTCAGGGTTTCCGAAAAAGCGGCTTCACCCAGCCCCGTTTTCGCGGGGCTGGGTGGGGGATATTTTGCTTAGATCTCCAGATAGCTGTCGGAATACAGCTCGTTGTTCTTGAAGATGTCGCAGGACTTGATGGTCTCCATCAGCCGCAGGTCGTTCGGGTTGACGATGGCGGAGGTCAGGCCCTGCATCATCGCCATGGCGACCAGCGCAGAGTCCATGATCGGACGCAGCGCCTTCGGCGCGCCGTTGGAGTTGTTGGACAGACCGCCGGTGGACTTCAGGCCCTCGTCGGAGAACAGCTTGATGGCGTTCAGAACGTCCATCTGCTTGTCCTGCATACCCTTGACGACAAGGAACAGCGGGTCGAACCACAGATCCTCGGCCTCCATGCCCAGCGCCATGCCGCGATCGAGCATGGTATGGCAGTGGTGCATACGCTCGTCGTTGTCCTTTGCGATGCCGTCGGCGGAGCACAGGGCGATGACGATGGCGTCGTTGGCAGCCGCCAGATCAATGTTGGAGATACGGGAGCCGGCATCGGCGGAGTTGACGATGGGCTTGCCGTTCGTGCGGTTGTAGACGCGGATACCGGCTTCGATCGCCTTCTTGTTGGCGGTATCGAGGGCCAGAGGCACGTTGTTGAAGTTTTCCTGCAGCAGCTTGACCGCCCAGGTCATCAGCTCCGGGCCGTTGGATTCCGCAGGGCCGATGTTGACGTCCAGATAGGTCGCGCCGGCCTTGATCTGCTGCGCGGCACGCTCGAGGATGGGATCGGGATTGAAGGTCGCCATTGCCTCGCGGATAACCGGGCTGATGCAGTGGATGCGTTCGCCGATGGTGACGAACTTCTTGGATTCGACATTGCGGGTCTTGTAGGTCACGCCCATATCCTTGTGCGCGATCTCCGGAATGACCAGCTTGCTGAAGTCGATGGGAGCATTCTCGTCCACGGCGGGCTTCTTCTCTTCTGCCGGCTTCTTGGAAGCGGCGACCGCGGCAGCGGCCTTGATGTGCTCGCCGTCCTTGAGGAACTTGACGATCTCGACCGCCTCACGGGTGCCGACGACAACGTTCCACTCAGGCAGCTTGTCCTGAATCTCACCCTTCATGACCGCGACCTTGCCGGGGATGACCAGCGTGCGGTTGTGGATCTTGGAGTCGATGTCATATTCGTCAAAGAACTTCTTGACGGAGGAGGAGGAGAACTTGCCGGCGGCCCATGCGGTCAGGACGGACATGCCGGAGGCGTCCGTGATCAGCAGGTTGACCGGCACGTTGGAGCGCTCGATCTCGCCGGAAACCAGGAAATAGGTCAGCGCGAAGTCGACCGTCATCAGGCAGGGGTCGTCGGGCGTTGCGCCGTTCATCGGGTAGATGCCGGGCGCAACCTTCATCGGCTTCTGCGGGTCGGTGTAGACGTTCTGGCGCAGGCCATACAGCGGCAGAGCCTCGGCGTAGCGCATCTGCTCCATGACGATAATGGAGCCGTATTTCAGAGTGAACATCGCAGCCAGAGCGGTTTGCAGATGCAGGTTGCCCTTCGCGATCTTCGCCAGATTGACGATGGAGGGATAGCCGAAGGTGCGGTCGCCGTCCTTGAGGGCGGTGCGGCGCACGAGAACGGCATTGGCCAGCGTTTCCTTGGCGTCCTTGCCGGTCACGTCGAGGATGAGGTTCTTGTTGCCTGCGGCTTCGAGCTTGGCGACGGTGTCGTGCAGCTCGGCAAGGTCATTGCCGCGCACGCCGAGGACGACGCCCGCTTCCGTGGCGATCGCGCTCATCTCGGCAAAGTTCTCCGCGTTTGCGCCGTTGAGGATGGGCTTGCCGTCCTTGCACAGGGCCAGCGCCTTCTTGGCGCAGTCGGGGCATTCGCAGTCGAGGATGAGCGTGCGGTTCGTGGCCATTGCCTTCTTGACAAGGTCTTCCCACTTGTCGGCGGAGTCCTTCTCGCAGTGGACAAGGACGAATTCGACATACTCGCGCTCGCCGATACGCTCGTAATCGACCTTCTGCAGGTCGGCCAGCTTCTCGTCGGCCTTCGCCTCGTCCATGCAGGTGCAGACGGGAACGGCGAAGCGGTTGCGGGAAACGAAGGTCTTTTCATGGCGGAACAGGACGGTTTCGCCGCCGAGCTTGATGTCGCTGCCGACGGTGAGGGTCTTCATGGGAGGCGCGGTGGCCTCGGACAGCTTTGCCTTGGCTTCCTCGGAGAAGTACGGGCATTTATCAATGGATACCGCGCCCTGTGCGACCTTCATGCAGAAGGCCATACACGTGGGGCTGCCGCATTCCTTACAGTTCTTCTTGGGAGAGAGCTTGAAAATATCCAAACCTTTCAGTGCCATAGTTGTTTCCTCCTTCCGCTCAGACCAGCGCTTCGATCATGGTCGCGATGGCCTTGATGGCCGCCGGATGACGCATGATGACAGCGTCGGAACCGCCCGTCAGGCAGGCGGATGCCGTGGTGATCTCCATCTCAATGCCGCGTTCCTCCGCGTCGCCCCATTCGGGCATATCCTTCTCGGACATCACGGATTCCTTCACGCTCCACGTTTCCGGAGAAACGGGGGTGATGATGGGCATCTGGAGCTGGTCGTCGCTCTGCGCCAGCGCAGCGGCGCGGATGCGGTCGAGGGTGGAAGCAACGTACTCATAGCCGTAGCCTGCGGCGGCGGAACCGGCGTTCATCACGATGGAATCCGCGGGCACGCCCAGCTGGGTGAGCAGCACGTTGAGCTGTTTTGCAAGGTTGATGTCCACAGCGGACTCCGCGCCGACCTTCTGGCCGTAAGCCAGAGCGACGGAAGCACCGACGGACTTGTAGTCCTCCTCACGGGCGGAGAGCACGAGAATGTTCTTGCCCTGAAGAGCTTCGGAGATCTTGGAAAAGAGGTCTGCGTCCTTTTCGATGTTCTTGCAGCCCATGATGACAATGGGCATCGTGGTCGCTTCCGCGACGGATTTCGCAAGCTCGACGCACTCTTCGACGGACTTGTTTTCGCCGTTGGGGTCTGCACCTTCCAGATGCAGGCAGATGAAGGACGCGCCGTGCATCGTTTCGACGCGCTTCGCCATGTCGGCCACGGTCTCGCAGCCGGCATAGAATTCCTGAAGGCCCTTCTGCGGATAGGCAGCCAGACCTCCGTCGGTCAGCTCCACGCCGATCTTCGGTGCGTTCGCAATGGGCGCATCGAAGGCGTAGAAAGGCAGGACGTTATTTCCGCCGAGCTTGACAGCCTTGTCCCCAGTGCCGATGGTGACGGTGCTGATCGACGAATTGAACGCCTGCTTTTTTGCTTCAAAAGCCATTATGTGTTCCTCCTGAAATATATGTTTGCAAAGAATTGGGAATGACTGGTTTACAGATTCAGCTTCTGCATCACGCCGCGAAGTGCCTGCTTCATGGCGCTGCTGTCGGGGATCTTGGAGCTGGGCTTGCCCTCGCAGTCGGCCTCATACACGGCCTCGTCCTGCGGAAGGACACCCACGAGATCAAGGCCGTGGGCTTCGATCTCCTCGCGCACGCCGGCGTTCAGTTCGCCGTTCGGTGCGCGGTTGACGATCAGGCGCATGGTGCCCGGCTTCAGGTTCAGGTCCTTGACCATCTCCGCGATGCGCGCGACCGCCTGAATTCCCCGGCGGGAGCAGTCGGAAACGAGAAGCAGCGTGTCCACATGGGGCAGCGTGCCTCTGGCGATGTGCTCCATGCCTGCTTCATTGTCGATGACCATGTAGCGGTAAGCGCCCGCGTACTTGTCTACCTGCGTCTTGAGGATGCCGTTGACATAGCAGTAGCAGCCCTTGCCCTGGGTTCTGCCCATGACGAGCATGTCGAAGTCGTCCTCCTCGATCAGCGCAGAGTTGAAGCGGTATTCCGCATAGTCCGCCTTGGTCATGTTCTTCGGGATGACGTCGCCGCGAAGCTCCGCCTGCGCGATCTCCTCGCGCACCGCGCCCAGCGTGGTCTCCACCTCGACGCCCAGGACCTCGTTGAGGTTGGAGTTCGCGTCGGCGTCCACCACCAGGAGGGGCGATTTCCCGGTCTTGATGAGGTAATCAATGATCATGCCGCAGACGGTGGTTTTGCCGACACCGCCCTTACCGGCAACTGCAATGGTATGGGTCATGGTATTTGCTCCTTTGCGCTTCACACACGGGGGACGGGAGATCCCGTCCCCATGGGAAAGCATTTTGCTTTAAATTAAGTCGAGCAGACCGGCTTCCTTGGCAATACGCGCGACGTCGTCGTACTTGTTCAGCGCATAAAGATGGATGCCGTTGATGCCGCAGGCGCGGTACTCGTCGATCTGACGGATGGTGTATTCGATGCCCGCTTCCTTGAAGCTGGCCTTCTTGCCCTCGACGTCCGCATCGAAGCAGGCATCGTCGCCCTTGGCGGTCTTGAGGCCGACGGAGAAGGGGTTCGGGAAGATCCAGTTCTTGGAGATGAGCTCGCAGAGTTCGCGCGGCATCACGCAGCCGTTGCGGGACAGCGCCATGTTGATAGTGGCAGCCTGATCGAGGATGGGCATGATACCCACATCGACGGGCATCCAGATGCCGGCGGCGCGGATAGCATCGAGCCAGTAACGGAACTGATCCATATCCCAGCAGAGCTGCGTCATGATATAGTCGGCGCCGTTGTCCTGCTTCTGCTTCAGGAAGGAGATGTCCGCCTCCAGACTGCGGCAGGCAATGTGGCCTTCCGGGGAGCCGGCGACCGCGATGGTGAACTTGTCGCCGAATTCCTGACGGACGAACTTGACAAGCTCGGTGGCATAGTGCAGATCACCGCCGGTGCCCTTCCAGCCGAAGGGAAGGTCGCCGCGCAGGGCGAGCATATGGTCGATGCCGTTGTCCAGATAGGTCTGGAGCTGCTCCTTGATGCCTTCCTTGGTGTTGCCGATGCAGGTGAAGTGGGTCACAGGGGTGCACTTGCCGTCGGCCTTGATCTTCTTCAGAACCTCAAGGTTCTTGCCGACATTGGTGCCGCCTGCGCCGTAGGTGCAGGAGATGTAGTCCGGGTTCAGGGTGTACAGCTTTTCCAGCACACCGCCCTCGCCGCACAGTTTTTCCATGCCGACGTCGGTCTTGGGGGGGAATACCTCAAACGAGAATGCATTGCGCTGCTCCATGATTTCAGCTACGCTCATGGTTTTAGCCTCCTAAAATATGTATATTTTACGCAGGTCATCCAACGGGATGCTGCGCATTCCGATACGACTTTATCGTATCACATTTCCCCCTCAAATTCAAGAAGTATTCACAGGAAAGGATGTAAAAAATGTGTGGATTTTCGGTTTCCCTTTCTGACCATCCGGACGGCCATCCGGATATTGCCCCGCCGCCAAGGGAAAAAGCGTAAAGGCGGGTGTCTGCACGCGGAACGGCCTACCCGCAAGGGGCACGCCGCATCCCTAAGGCGGCAGAGCCGCCAAGGGCTGCGCAGAAGGCCGTTCCCTACAGGTGCGGATGGGATTTTGAGTTGACGCGTAGGTGCGCACAAATTTCAAAATCATCCCGCAAAAAAGCGCCCTCTTCCAAATGAAGAGGGCGCAAAGCTCAGATTCGGAAGGTCAGGATGCCGCGTTTGTCGTGGATGACGTTGCGCGGGCAGACCATGGCGCAGGCACCGCAGGACAGGCATTTGTCGGCATAGATGAAGGCGCGGTTTTCCGAAACCTTGATGGCCCCGGCGGGGCAGGTCTTTTCGCACAGGCCGCAGCCGACACAGCTCACGTCGCACACGTCCTTGCAGCGCGCGTCCTTGTTTGAGCACAGCACCACGATGGGATTGGCCTCCAGACGCAGATGGATGACCCGCTGAGGGCAGGCCAGATAGCACGCGCCGCAGCCGATGCACTTGCTCTCGTCCACCTCGGCCACGCCATAGGCATTGAGATAGATCGCGCCGAAGCGACAGGTATCGATGCAGGTGCCGCAGCCGGTGCAGCCGTAGCTGCAAAGATCATAGCCCTCCGGGCTCTGCTTGGCGCGGCAGCCGCCGTTGCAGTGGACGCAGGCCACCTTTGCAGGAAATTTCTTCTTGACGATCATAAGGCTTCTCCTTTCCGCCGCTTATCTGCGTTCATAGGGCGTATGCTCCAGCGGCAGGCTGAAGCGGCGCTCGCCGTCAAGCCGGTAGTACGCTTCCGCGATAGCCGGCGCCGTGGGAATGGACGTGATCTCGCCGATGCCGATGGCGCCGCAGGCGATATCCAGTCCCGGTTTATCCAGCACGATCGCCTTGATCTCCGGCGTCTGGTGTGCACGGAACAGTCCCAATGTGCCGAAGCGGGAGATCGGCTTGCAGTGCGCGTCGATCTCGTACTGCTCGGTCAGGGCATAACCCATGGACATGACCACACCGCCCTCGATCTGCCCCTCGCAGGACAGAGGGTTGACTGCCTTGCCGACGTCATGTGCGGCGACGATCTTTTCAACATAGCCCGTGTTCTTGTCCAGAATACACAGCTGCGTGGCATAGCCGTAGGCAACGTGGGACACGGGATTCGGCACATCTGCGCCCAGCGGGTCGGTCTTGGCCAGATACTCGCCGTAGAACTCCTGGCCTTTCAGGTCGGCGAGCGTCTTGCCGACCTTGGCCTGCATCAGCTTCACGCAGGCGCGGCGGCAGGCCTCGCCCGTGATCATCGTCTGGCGCGAGCCGGAGGTGTCGCCGGAGTCCGGTGCGATCCACGTGTTGCTGCGCTCATAGACAATGTCCTCGCGCTTGAGGTCGGTGTTCGTCACGATCATCTGCACCAGAACGGTGCCGAGTCCCTGCCCGATGCAGGACGCGCCGGTGTAGATATGCAGCTTCGCGTCGTCCTCGACGATGAGCTTGCAGCGGCCCCAATCGGGGATGCCGACGCCGACACCGGCGTTCTTCATCGCACAGGCCAGACCCACGGGCTTGCCCGCTGCGACAGCCTCGTCATAGTAGGGCTTGACGGCCTCCAGTGTTTCCACAAGGCCGGTGGAGCCGTCGACGATCTGGCCGTTCGGCAGCACACCGCCCGGACGGATGGCGTTGCGGTAGCGGATCTCCCATGGGGAGATGCCGATTTTCTCGGCCATCATGTTCAGAAGCGTTTCCGTAGCAAAGCAGGTCTGCGTCACGCCGAAGCCGCGGAACGCGCCCGCCGGGGGATTATTCGTATAGTAGGCCGTGCCCTCGATCTCAAAATTCTCGTAGGCATAAGGACCGGCGGCGTGCGTGCACGCACGCTCCAGAACCGGGCCGCCCAGAGACGCAAAGGCGCCCGTGTCGGAGCAGACGTTTGCCTTGACGCCCAGAATTTTGCCGTTTTCGTCGCAGCCCATGGTGAAATCCATTTCAAAATGGTGGCGCTTGGGATGAACCAGAATGGACTCCTGCCGACTCAGCTTGACCTTGACGGGCCGGCCGGTGCAGTAGGTGATGAGCGCCGCATGATGCTGGACGGACATATCCTCCTTGCCGCCGAAGCCGCCGCCCACCAGTGCGTTCTGCACCTTGACCTTTTTGCTGCCGAGCAGCAGACTGCACTCGTGCAGGGTCGTGTGGGAGGACTGGTCGCTCGTGATGAGCATGACGTCGCCGTCGGCATCCTTGTAGGCGACGCAGCACTCCGGCTCGAGGAAGGCGTGCTCCGTCCACGGCGTTTCAAAATGCTCGGTGATGACGTACTTTGCGCCGGCGATCGCGCCTGCCGCATCGCCGCGGCTGACGTGCTTATGTGCCTGCACATTCGTCGTTTCCTCGTCAAAGACCAGCGCCGTATTCGCAGCGGCCTCCGCGATGTTATGTACCGCCGGAAGGATGTCATAGGTCACCTTGACGAGTTTTTTCGCCTTCTCCAGCGTTTCCTGATCCTCCGCGACCACCAGCGCAATCGCGTCGCCCAGATAGTGCGTCATGCCGCCGATGGGGATCAGCGTGTACTGGTCGTGCTTCAGATGGCCGACCTTGTTCTCTCCCGGGATGTCCTCGGCGGTCAGCACCGCCACCACGCCCGGCAGCTTCAGCGCTGCGGAGGCATCGATGCCCGTCACGCGGGCGCGGGCGTGCTTGCTGCGCACGGCGGAGCCGTAGCACATTCCCTTCACATAGAAGTCGTCGGGATATTTGCCGTAGCCGAGCACCTTTTCCTCCACGTCCACGCGGTGGACACGGCTGCCGAGGCGCCAGTCCGTCGCAGAGGGCAGAGGAATTTTTCCCTCGCGGAAGATCTTGCCCGCCAGCCGGATGGCGTCGATGATCTTGACATAGCCGGTGCAGCGGCAGTAGTTATTGCGGATGGCAAAGCGGATCTGCTCGTCCGTCGGATCCGCGACCTTATCCAGCAGGCTCTTGGCGCACAGCACCATGCCCGGAATACAGAAGCCGCACTGCACCGCGCCGGCCTCGCCGAAGGCGAAGGTATAGGCCGCTTTCTCAAAATCAGACAGGCCCTCGACCGTCAGCACGTGCTTGCCGTGCAGGCGTTCGGTATCGGGAATACAGGCACGGCAGGGCTCGCCCTCGATCAGAACGGTGCAGGCGCCGCAGGCGCCCTCGCTGCATCCGTCCTTGACGGACGTGAGGCGCAGCTCGTCGCGCAGATAGCGCAGGAGCTTCTGTTTTTTGGCAACGGTGACTTCCTTTCCGTTGACATAGAAAATAGACATAGCGCAGGACCCTTTCTTGTCAGTTGTGCATTTAATACAAATTATATCGATATACAGGTACTATTTTTGGACTATAATGCATTATACAATAAAACGCCTCTGCCCGCAAGGCAGAGGCGTTATCTTTTTTGAAAAATAACCGGACAGAACATGGAAAACACGGCTGAAATAGATTGTTAGATTTCACTTTCCGCTATCTGCGAAAAATTATTCGGCATCGCCGAACCCGCAGAGATACCGCACCGCGCGGCGATAGCCCTCGAAGCCGAGTCCCTTGTAGGTCTTTTTGCAGGCCATCCCCGCATAGGAAAGACGGCGGAAGGGCTCGCGCGCGTCCACGTCCGACAGATGCACCTCCACGGCGGGAAGCGCCACGGCCTTCAGCGCGTCCAGAATGGCGACGGAGGTGTGCGTGTAGGCGGCGGGATTGATGACGATGCCGTCAAACACGCCGTAAGCGCCCTGAATCCAGTCCACCAGCACGCCCTCGTGGTTCGACTGGCGGATCTCGACCTCGCAGCCGGCCTCCTGTGCCGCCGCGCGAATAAAGTCCTCCAGCGCGGCATAGCTCTGCTTCCCATAAATATCCGGCTCGCGCAGACCCAGCAGATTCAGGTTCGGGCCGTTGAGTACCAGCAGTTTCATCGTCTCAGCTCCTTGATTATTTCCACAGCCGCTTCCGGCGCGGCTTCATTCTCCACGCAGAGATCGGCAAAGCGCCGGTAAGCCGGCTCACGCTCGCGGTAAAGCTCCGGCAGGCTGCGGCTCTGGCTCACGGGGCGGCCCTCGACGGGCAGCTCCGTCAGACTGCGGCGCAGCCAGATGATCTCGCCGTTCTGGTGAAGGAGATCATAGTTTTCCCCGCGCGTTACGCAGCCGCCGCCCGTGGCGATGACGCAGCCGGAGCGCTTGCCCAGCTCCGCCAGCACCTCGGTCTCGACCGCGCGGAAGGCCGCCTCTCCCCTTTGGGCAAAAAAGGCCGGGATGGAGCAGCCGAGCTTTTTCTCGATCTCTCCGTCCGCGTCGTAAAACGGACGCCCCAGCGACGCGGCAAGAAGGCTGCCGACGGTCGTTTTTCCGCTGCCGGGCATTCCGACGAGAATGAGATTGTGCATCTGCGCCTCCATGCGGCGCAGGATGTCCGTGCAGGCTGCGTCCGGAATGTCCCGGCCGGTAAACAGCTCCGCGGCGCGCTTGGCCTGCGCCACCAGCATGGAAAGGCCGTTTTCGCACCGGATGCCACGCGCCTCGGCATCCAGAAGCAGGCGCGTGCGGGCGGGGTTGTAGATGAGATCCAGCACGCACCGGCACTGCGGCAGCTGCGCAAGGTCGATCAGGCGCGCGCCGTTGTTCGGGTACATCCCCACGGGTGTGGCGTTGACGACCAGCCGTGCATCCGCATGCCGCGGGAGCGTGGCATAATTACTCTCCCCGCGGCGCGACAGCACCACCACCTCCGCGCCCGCCGCGCGCAGCACGGCCTGCACCGTCTGCGACGCGCCGCCGGTGCCGAGCACCAGCGCTTTCTCTCCGGGTCTGATCCCGCCGCCCCGCGCAAGGAGCCAGCGGAAGCCGTCGAGATCGGTATTGTCGCCGTAGAGCGTACCGTCGGGGCGGCGCAGGAGCGTGTTGACGCTGCCCATTTCGCGCGCCGCCGCGGACAGCTCCGCGCAGTACGGGATCACCGCGCGCTTATAGGGGATGGTCACATTCAGGCCGTCGAACTCCCCCGCCTGCAAGAACTCTCCCAGCTTCTCCGGCGCGACCTCAAACAGCTCGTAGGAATAATCGCCCAGCAGCGCGTGGATCTGCGGAGAATAGCTGTGCGTCAGGTGCTCTCCCAGAAGTCCGCAGCGCATCACACGACCTCCGAATAACTGCCGAGATAGGTGAACTCCTCGCAGATGCCGTCCAGCTCGCACATGAGCTGAGCGAATTCCTCGGAGTAGACCGACGTCTCCAGATCAAGGTAGAACTGGAATTCAAAGTCCCGGTCGGGCATAGGGCGGCTTTCGAGCTTTAAGAGGTTGATGTCCAGCGCGTACAGCCGCGCAAGCACGCGGTACAGCGAGCCCGGCTTGTGCGCCAGCACCAGACGGATGCTCGTGCGGTCTGCACCGGGGTAGATCTCCGGCGTTTTGGAGATGCACAGAAAGCGCGTGTGATTGTTGCCCTTGTCCTGCACGGCGTAGCGCAGGCAGGTCAGGCCGTAGAGCTCTGCGCACTGGCGCGAGGAGAGCGCGGCCACATCCGTCCGGTCGGACATCGCGACGCGCTGCGCCGCGGCAGCGGTGTTTTCGCAGCAGGTCACGCGGACGTCCTTTCCCAGCGATTTGAGGAACTCCGCGCACTGGTTGATCGCCTGCTCGTGGGAAAAGACCTCGTGGATCTCCTTCGTGCCGGGCTTGGCCAGCAGGCAGTGGTCGATCTTCATGCGCACGGAGCGCACGATGTAGAAGTGGTGCTCCAGCATCCGGTCATAGACCTGCCGGACGGAACCGGCGGTGCTGTTTTCGATGGGCAGGATGCCGTAGCGGCAGAGGCCGGCCTCAATCGCGGAGAAAATGCCGTCAAAATTGCGGAAGAACTGGATGGACGGTGCGGAAAACAGCCGCTCGCAGGCAAGCTGGGCATAGGCACCCTCCACGCCCTGACAGGCGACCGCCGCCTGCTTCGGGAACACCTTGGGCGTTTCCTCGATGGCCCACGTGATCGTGCGGTAGAGGTCGGTGTCGCTGCGGTAGAGCGCGCCCTGATAGGTGCGGCTCAGCTCGAACAGCAGCGAATACAGCACGCGCAGATAGCGCTGCATCTCCTCCGGCACGCCTGCGGAGATGGCGGCCAGCTTTTCGCGCTCTCTGGCGCTCTGCAAAATGGGCAGACCGTTTTCCCGCTTGTACTCCGCGATCTGCGCGGCGATGTCCATGCGCTTCTGGAACAGCTCTACCAGCGAGTCGTCCACGGCATCGATCTGTGTGCGTAATTCATCCAGATTCATAAATTTTCCTCCAAAAGTGCGTCCAGAATGGCAATTGCGGCGGCAGCCTCGACGCAGGGGACCGCGCGCGGGACGATGCAGGGATCGTGCCGGCCGTGAATTTCAAGAACGGCGTCCGATTTTTCCGAGAGGCGGACGCTTTCCTGCGGGCGGGCGATGGACGGCGTGGGCTTGACCGCCACGCGGAAAATAAGAGGCATTCCCGTTGTCAGGCCGCCCAGGATCCCGCCGGCGTTGTTGGTGCGCGTGCGGACCGCGCCGTTTTCCATATAGTAGGGGTCGTTATTCTCGCTGCCGCGCAGTCCGGCGCAGGCAAAGCCGCTGCCGAACTCCACGCCCTTGACCGCCGGGATGCCGAAGAGGATCTGCGACAGGCGGTTTTCCATCCCGCCGAACATGGGGCTGCCCAGCCCAACCGGCAGACCAGTCACGGCACATTCGATGCAGCCGCCGACGCTGTCGCCCACGGCCTTTGCTGCGGCGATCTCGGAGAGCATGGACGCCGCGCTGGCGGCGTCCAGCACGGGAAGCGCCCCGGCGGGCACCGGAAGCTCCGGCTGTGTGGGCGAAAAGCGCCGGTCAGCCGCCGCACCGATGCGCTCGATGTGCGCGCCGACGGCAATGCCGCGCTGCCGCAGGTATTGCAGGCAAAGGCCGCCCGCAATGCACAGGGGCGCGGTCAGGCGGCCGGAAAAATGTCCGCCGCCCGCGGCATCCTGCGCGCCCTGCCACTTGACCTGCGCCGGATAGTCCGCATGGGAGGGCCTCGGCACGTCCGTAAAGGCCGCGTAGTCGGCGCTGCGCGTGTCCGTGTTGCGGATGATCGCCGTCAGCGGCGCGCCGCAGGTATGGCCACCGGCGAGCCCCGCAAGGAACTCCGGCCGGTCCGGCTCGCGGCGGGCCGTCGTATGCGCGCCCTGTCCCGGCGCGCGCCGCGCCAGAAAAGCGTCCAATTCGTCAAAATCGGGCGAAAAGCCCGCCGGGAAGCCCTCCATGCACACGCCGATGGCGGGCGCGTGGGACTGCCCGAAAATGGTGATCCTCAAAGCAGACCCGAAGCTGCTGCTCATCGCTCGACCTCCTTTGTCATCTTTCGATAGTCCGTCCAGAAGCGCGGATAGGATTTTTTCACCGCCTCCGCACCGCGCAGCGTGATGGGGCCGCGGCAGACACCCGCGGCAATGGCCGCCAGCATGGCGATGCGGTGGTCGTTGTGGCTGCTCACGAGTCCCCCCGTGAGCGTTCCGCCGCGGACGGTCAGGCTGTCCTCCCCCTCCGCCGCCTCGATGCCGAGGGCGCGCAGGGTCTGGGCAATGCTGCGCAGGCGGTCGCTTTCCTTGATGCGCAGACGGCCGGCGCCGGTGAGGCGCGTTTCGCCCGCAGCGCAGGCAGCCAGCAGTGCAACGGGCGGCGCAAGGTCGGGGATGTCGGACACATCCACCTCGCAGGCCCGCAGAGGCGCGGGAAACACCGTCACGGCATCCGCCGTCTGCCGCACCTCCGCGCCGAACGCGCGGAGAATGTCCGCGATCTTCCGGTCGCCCTGCGTGGAATCCGCCGCAAGGCCCGTGACCGTGACCGGCCCGGAGACCGCGCCCGCGCACAGCCAGAAGGCCGCATTCGACCAGTCGCCCTCGACCGTCAGCCGTCCGGGGCTGCGGTAGCGCTGACCGCCGGGGATATGCCAGCCGTCCGGCGCCGGCTCTGCCGTCACGCCGAACCGTGCCAGCGCGTGCAGCGTCAGGTCGATATAGCCGCGCGACTGCGCCGGACTGGTCAGGACGATCTGCGAATCCGACGGCAGCAGCGGCAGGGCAAAGAGAAGCCCCGAAATAAACTGAGAAGAAACGTCGCCCGGCAGGCGGAAAACGCCCGCGTGCAGCCGTCCCTCGCAGCGCACCGTGTCAGGCGCGGGGCGCGAGAGTGTGCAGCAATGCGCCTCCAGCTCCTCCCACAGGGGCGAGAGCGGCCGCTCGGCCAGACGGCCGTGCAGCTTAAACTCGGCGCACAGCCCCAGCGCGGCGACGACCGGCAGCAGAAAGCGCAGCGTCGAGCCGCTCTCCCCGCAGTCGAGCGTGAGGTCGCCCTCGGCGTAGGCCAGCGGGCGGACGGTGAAGGCGTCAGCGGCATAGCAGACCGACGCGCTCATGGCGTTCAGACAGCGCGCCGTGGCCTGAATGTCCTCGGAAAGCTCCGCGCAGGTCAGGCGCGTGGTGCGGTCGGCCAGCGCCGCGCACAGAAGCAGGCGGTGCGCCTGCGATTTGGACGCAATGGCTTCGATCGTCCCCGAAATGCGGACGGGCGGCAGGGTCAGCTCCATTGCGTCAGCCCCGCTTCCATGACCGATTCCAGCTCCGAGACCGGCAGGCGGCACAGCTCGCACTTCCCCACCGCCGTGGGAACGACGAGCGTGACCGTATCGCCCTGCCGCTTTTTATCTGCAAGGGCGGCCTGCGCCAGCTCCTGCGGCGTGAACTGCGTATCGAGCGGCAGGCCGAATTTTTTCAGCACCGCCAGGATCTCCTCCCGGTCCTCCTTGCAGTAGGCGCGCGCCATGACCGCCGTACCGATGGCGACCGCCGCGCCGTGCGTTACCGTGTAGCCGCTGCATTTTTCCACCGCATGGCCGACGGTGTGGCCGAGGTTCAGGAGCTTGCGGCGGCCGGTTTCAAATTCGTCCTCCGCCACGATGTCGCGCTTGTGCGCAACGCAGCGCGCAATCACGTCCTCACGGTCAAAATTCAGTCCGTCCTGCGCCAGCCGGTCAAAGAGCGGGCGGTCGAAGAGGATCGCCGTCTTGATGACCTCGGCGCAGCCCTCGCGGAAGGTTTCCTCCGGGAGGGTGTCCAGCGCGGCGATGTCGCACAGCACCAAGGCCGGCTGATGAAACGCGCCCGCAAGGTTCTTGCCCTCCGGCAGATCGACCGCCGTCTTGCCTCCGACGGAGGAATCGACCATCGCCAGAAGCGTCGTCGGCACCTGCACAAAGCGCAGGCCGCGCAGATAGGTCGCCGCGGCAAAGCCCGCCAGATCGCCCATCACGCCGCCGCCGAGAGCGACGACGGTGTCCGTCCGGGTCAGGTGCTTGTCCGCCAGCAGGCGCAGGAGCTTCCCGTAGTTTTCCAGACTTTTCGATGCCTCCCCTGCCGGGAGCACCGCAGAATATACCGTAAATCCGGCCGCCTTCAGAGATGCCTCCGCGCGCTCCAGCCAGAGCGGTGCGACATTCGTATCCGTGACGATCAGCACGCTGCCCGACGCGAGCGCGGAAAGCTCCGTCCCCAGCGTGTCCAGCAGACCGCGTCCGATCTTCACATCATAGCAGCCGGATGCCTTGACTTTTACCGTTTTCATATTCCGTCAACCTCCTCCTTGCGCCGCTTGCCCGCCTCCAGTGCGGTGCACAGAGCGGCTGCGTCACCGTTTGCCAGCGCATCGCGGTAGACCTGAAGATTTTCCATCAGGGTGTCCAGCTCGGCCAGCAGAAAATCCCTGTTGTCGAGAAACAGCTCCGTCCACATGGGGGCGTTGAGCCACGCCACGCGGGTCAGATCCTTATAGCTTCCGGCAGAGAAGCCGCGATGCGCTCCCGCCGTGGGACTTTTGATATAGGCGTTGGATACAACGTGCGCGAGCTGCGAGGTAAAGGCGATCATCCGGTCATGCTTTTCCGCCGTGGTGACGGAAAACTGCCCGAACTGCGGCGGCGCAAGCAGCGCCTTCACCCGCTCGAGCAGGCGGATGTCGTCGAACACCGGCGGCACGAGCACCATGGGCGCGCCCTTGAAGAGGTCTGCACGGCTGTACTTGAAGCCGGAAAAATGCGTGCCCGCCATGGGATGCCCTCCCACGTAGAGCCAGCCATGGCGCTCCGCCAGACGGAAGCCCGCCTCGCAGATCTGCCGCTTGATGCCGCAGCAATCGACGACGACCGCGGTCTTTGCGATTTTATCCCCCATGGCTTCCAGATAGTCCGCCGCCGCCTGCGGGCAGACCGCCAGCAGCAGAAGCTCGCAGGAGCCGATGTTTTCCTCCGTGAGCGGCGCGTCCACCGCGTGCGCTATCTGGGCAAACTGCACCGTGGAAGCGTCCCGGTCGCAGCCCAGCACGCGGTGCCCCGCGTCGTGGTAGGCCCGCGCAAGCGAGCCGCCGATCAGGCCGAGGCCGAGGATGCCGACCGTCATACGAGCGCCTCCCGCACGCGGCGCATCCGCTTGGCAAGGTCTGCGAACTGCTCCGGCTTCAGGGACTGCGCGCCGTCGCACAGGGCGTGCATCGGGTCGTTATGCACCTCGACCATCACACCGTCCGCTCCGCAGGCGACCGCCGCCAGCGCCATGGGCGGCACCAGACGAACCTTGCCCGTGGCATGGCTGGGATCGACGATGACCGGCAGGTGGCTCAGCTCGTGCAGCATGGGCACGGCGGTCAGGTCGAGCGTGTTGCGGGAGTAGGTGTCGAAGGTGCGGATGCCGCGCTCGCAGAGGATGATATTCTGGTTGCCCTCGGACATGATGTACTCCGCGCTCATCAGAAGCTCCTTGAGGGTGTTGGCAAGGCCGCGCTTGAGAAGGATGGGCTTGTTCGTCCGGCCCAGCTCCTTCAGCAGGTCAAAGTTCTGCATATTCCGCGCGCCAACCTGAATGATGTCCACATCCGCAAAAAGATCAAGGTAATTCGCGTTCATGATCTCGGTGACGATGGGCAGGCCCGTGGCCTTCTTCGCCTCCAGCAGCAGGCGGATGCCCTCGCCCTTCAGACCCTGAAAATCATAGGGAGAGGTGCGGGGCTTGAAGGCGCCGCCGCGCAGGATGTCCGCGCCGGCCGCCTTGACCTGCTCGGCCACATAGATGATCTGCTCCTCGGTTTCGACGGAGCAGGGACCGGCGATCATACAGAAGTTGCCGCCGCCGATCTTCACATTCCCGACCTCAACGACCGTATCTTCCGGGTGGAACTGGCGGTTGCACTGCTTGAAGGGCTCCGTGACGCGCTTGACGGACTCGACGATGTCGAGGCTTGCCAGCAGCTCCATGTCGATGCGGCTGGTATCGCCGATCAGGCCGAGGATGGTATAATCCTGGCCCTGAGAGATATGGACGTCCAGTCCCTGCGTGCGCAGCCAGGAGATGAGGTTTTCCATCTGGGCCTGTGTGGTTCCTTTTCTTAATACGGTGATCATCTTTTTCGCTCCCTGTCATAAAAAATAGGCTGCACGAAATGTTTTTCGTGCAGCCTTACAATACAATTTCAAAAGGACTTATTTGCAGCACGAAACGCTATTACTTTCCATAAAAAAGTAATAGTTAAAGTAATATGCAGCAAACGTCGAACGAAGCATGAACTCTGAGTCCTTTCCATTGATACCCGGAATTATACCACGCGAAAGCACAGATTTCAAGTGGTTTCCGCGTTTTTTTCGGCGGAAAGCGGGTGAATTTTCTTTCGGTAGAGCCGGAGCATCAGGAGAATGCTCAGCGCCAGCGAGGCGACCTCCGCAATGGGGAAGGAAAACCAGACGGCATCCATGTTCCCGCTGAGGGAGAGCAGATACGCCACAGGGATCAGAACGATGAGCTGGCGTGTCATGGAAACGTACATGCTGTACTGGCTCTTGCCGAGGCCCTGATAAACACCGTTGAAGATAATACACACGCCCGCCGCGAGGAAGGGGATACACATGATACGCAGAGCCGGCTCCCCAACGGCAAGCGTTTCCGCGTCCGGATTGAAGAAGTCAAGCAGCACATCCGGAAACGCCAGAAACAGCACCGTGCCAAGCAGCATCATGGCGGTCGCGCCCAGAATCCCGTACTTGATCACGCTCGTGATGCGTTCTGGCTTGCGCGCGCCGTAGTTATAGGCGGAGATGGCCAGCACCGCGTTATTGATGCCGAACACCGGCATGAAGATAAAGCTCTGTAACTTGAAATACGCGCCGAACACCGTCTTTCCGGTCTCGCCCAGCATAGACTGGGTCAGAGGGTCGTTGAAGCGGTCGAGCACCAGATTGAAGCTGTAGGTCATCAGCGAGCCGATGGCGATCATGAGCATGGAGGGGACGCCGATGCCGAGGATGCGGCCGATCATCTTTCCGCTGGGGCGGAAGCCCTTGAGACACAGATGCACATCCGTGTTTTTCTTCTTATTGAGCAGCACCGCAAGGAAGAAGGCGACGATCTGGCCGATCACCGTGGCGACGGCGGCGCCCGTGACCTCCATGCGCGGCAAGCCGAAATAGCCGAAAATGAGAATGGGGTCGAGGATGATGTTGATGATCGCGCCCGTTCCCTGTGTGATCATCGTGTAGGTCGTGCGGCCGGTGGACTGCAAAAGCCGTTCAAAAAGCACCTCGCCGAAGATGCCGAAGGAGGCAATGCAGATCACGCGGATATAGTCCACGCCGTAGGCGACGGTTTCCGGCTGCGGGGTCAGCGAGCGCATATAGGGCTCCGCGCCGAAAATGCCGAACAGCACGCACAGGAGCATTCCGCAGGCAGAGAGCACCAGACCGTTGAGCGCGGAGGAATTGACCTCCTCCTGATTTTTCTCGCCCAGTGCGCGCGAAAGCAGCGCATTGACGCCGACGGCCACGCCCGTCGCGATACCGATCATAATATTCTGCACCGGGAAGGCAAGAGAAACCGCGGTGAAGGCGTAGTTATTCGCATCCGAGATGCGCGAAACAAACACGCTGTCTACCACATTGTAAAATGCCTGCACCAGCATGGACAGCGCCATCGGCAGCGCCATGCCCAGAAGCAGCCGCCCCATCGGGAGGACGCCCATCTTGTTTTCTTTCAAGGAACTCATAATTCTTTTCACTTTCTTATAATAGTCAAACACTATTATTATAAAGGATATTCCCGTGATTGCAATAGTGAACGTCGGAAAAAGGCGCTTTCTTCGCTTTCCGGCAGACAATTTTCAGATGCGTCCGGCAGTTCTTCCCGTAAGCCGCAGGATTTTCGTCAGAATACACAAAAATCAGGTGGGACGCTATGCTTTTCCCGCCAGTCTGTGATATACTCAGCTTGTTAAAAAACAATCAAACCAAAAGTTTCGGAGGGAGGGAAAGAGTGAAAGGGAACCGTCAGGGTTCTCTTTCGCGTCCAATCACCCGCCGCAGCGACCAAAATTGCAAAATAATATAACAAATCCATATTTTGCAATTTTGCAGGCAGCTTGTCAAAGAAGTCCAAAGGACTTTTTTGACAAGCTGGATACTGCAACAATAGAAAGGAGTCCTTTGCCATGACAACCGACCAGCTTCGTTCTCTGCTGACCGCCGACCCGTCGGCCGTCCTGGAGAGCGACAGAAGATTTTATTTCAAACAGATCGCGCAGGCCGCCGAGCTGATCGCCGCCAATGCGCGCCAGCGTCCCGTCGTCCTGCTCGCCGGGCCCTCCGGCTCCGGCAAAACCACGACCGCCCTGCTGATTGAGCGGGAACTGGACCGCAAGGGCATGGAAACGCACACGCTCTGCATGGACGACTATTTTCTCCCCCTGACCGAGCGGGAGATCGAGCTGCTGCACCGCAATGAGCTGGATCTGGAAAAGCCCACGCGCGTGGACATCCCCTTTTTTCAGCAGCAGCTCAGTCAGATCCTCGACGGGCAGGAGATCGAGCTGCCGCGCTATGATTTCAAGACCAGCCGCCGCGTCTTTGACGGGCGGACGCTCCGGCGCAAGCCCGGCGAGCTGATCATCATGGAGGGCATCCACGCCCTGAATCCCGACGTCACCGGCCACGCCGACTCTACCACACGCATCTATGTCAGCGTGCGCACGCGCATCACGGCGCAGGACGGCAGCGTTCTGCACCCGTCCAAGATCCGTCTGGTGCGGCGGATGCTCCGCGACAATCTCTGCCGCGGCCGCCCCTACGAGCAGACGATCGGGATGCGCGAGCGCGTGGACCGCGGTGAGCAGAAGTACATCATGCCCTTCAAGCAGCACGCGCACTACAGCATCGACTCGTTCTACTCCGCCGAAATGGGCGTTTACCACACCTGCCTTGCCGGGGCGCTGGATCGGCTGGAGGCGGAATATCCCGACCTTGCCGACGCGGTGCAGGTGCTCCGCGAGCTGCCGGAGGTCGATCCGGCGCTGGTGCCGGAGGATTCCCTGCTGCGCGAGTTCATCGGCGGCAGCGCACTCCCCTATTAAATCAACGGAGGAGATTCCATGAAGAAGTATATCGTCGCGCTGGATCAGGGCACGACCAGCAGCCGCGCCATCGTCTTTGACCGCGCACAGAGCATTGTCGCCTCCGCGCAGCGGGAATTCCCGCAGATCTATCCGCAATCCGGCTGGGTGGAGCACGACCCCATGGAGATCTATTCCTGCCAGTACGGCGTCATGATGGAGGCCATCACGCGCAGCGGCTGCGACGTACACGACATCGCCGCCATCGGCATCACGAATCAGCGTGAAACCACGGTCGTCTGGGAAAAGGCCACCGGCCGCCCCATCTACAACGCCATCGTCTGGCAGTGCCGCCGCACAGCCGCGCTCTGCGACCGGCTGCGCGCCGACGGGCTGGAGGATTACATCCGCGACACGACCGGCCTTGTACTCGACGCCTATTTTTCCGCCACGAAGATCCGCTGGATCCTCGACCACGTCCCCGGCGCGCAGGAGCGCGCCGAACGCGGCGAGCTGCTGTTCGGCACGGTGGACACGTGGCTTCTGTGGAAGCTGACCGGCGGCGCCGTCCACGCCACGGACTACACCAACGCCTCGCGCACCATGCTCTTCGACATCCACCGTCTCTGCTGGGACGAGCGCCTGTGCGGCGCGCTGCGCATCCCCATGCAGATGCTGCCGCAGGTGCGCGACAGCAGCGGTCTGCTCGGCACCTGCAATGTGCAGGGCTGCGAGATCCCCATCGCCGGCATGGCGGGCGACCAGCAGGCGGCGCTCTTCGGGCAGTGCTGCTTTGACCGCGGCGACGCGAAGAACACCTACGGCACCGGCTGCTTCCTGCTGATGAACACGGGCGAAACGCCCTGCGTCAGCCGCCACGGTCTGGTCACGACCATTGCCGCCGGTCTGAACGGAAGGGTGACCTACGCGCTGGAGGGCAGCGTCTTTGTCGGCGGCGCAGTCATTCAGTGGCTGCGCGACGAGATGCGCTTCCTTAACGAATCGCGTGACGCGGAATACTACGCCGGCAAGGTCGCCTCCACGGGCGGGGTGTACTTTGTTCCTGCCTTCACCGGTCTCGGCGCGCCGCACTGGGATATGTACGCCCGCGGCGCGATCGTCGGCATCACCCGTGGCACGCGGCGCGAGCACATCATCCGCGCGGCGCAGGAATCCATCGCCTACCAGAGCATGGATCTTGCCGACGCGATGCAGAAGGACACGGGCGCAAAGCTCTCCGAGCTGCGTGTGGACGGCGGCGCGAGCCGGGACACCTTCCTGATGCAGTTCCAGGCGGATATGCTGAACTGCCCGGTAAAGCGCCCGGTCGTGCGCGAAACGACCGCGTTGGGCGCGGCCTATCTGGCGGGGCTTGCCGTCGGCTTCTGGAAAGATCAGAAGGAACTGAAGCGCCTGTGGCAGTGCGATGTGACTTTCCTGCCGCACATGGACGAGGCCCGACGGGAGGAATGCCGCCGCGGCTGGGAAAAGGCCGTCGGCCGCAGCCTCGACTGGGCGGAGCACTGAGGGAAATTGCCCCGCGTGCAATTTCAAAAAAATTACCGGGCGACCTGCTGAAGCAGGCCGTCCGGGATTTGGTTTTTACCCTACCTCCGCGATCTGCGGGGTGATCAGGTTTTCCAGACAGAAGCGCATGATGGCGCGGCGGGTGACAATGCCGATGAAATCGCCCTTGTCGTCCACGACGGGAACGAAGTTCTGATCCGTCGCTTTCAGCAGCAGGCTCTGCATATCCGTCGAAACGGAAACGGGGAGATTGTCCTTGCGGTGGCCGATCTCCATGATATTGTGGTTTTCCGTGTCGCGCAGATCCATGCAGCACAGGTTTTTGACCGCCCACAACAGGTCGCCCTCGGTCAGCGTGCCGCAGTACGTGCCGCAGCGGCTGAGAATGGGCAGCGCCGTGTAGCCGGAATTTTCCATTCGCTCCAATGCCTGACGGAGCGTATAATCATCATACAGATATGTACAGGTAGCCTTGGGAGTCAGAAAAAACAGCAGGTTCAAGATATCGCCTCTCTTTCCCGAAGCGGAGCCATCGGGGTACTTCCGGCATTTACCGGCATCTCTATTATAGCACACTGAGAGGTCGATTTCTGTAAACAAAATATGAAGTTGCAAAAAGGCACCGAGAAAAACCTCGGCGCCTTTTGTGCAGTTTGCACAAATCTTATGCGATAGGCTGATTTGCAGCTTCGATGATCTTCACGAACTTTTCGGGAACCAGAGAAGCGCCGCCGATCAGGCCGCCGTCGATGTCCGGCTGTGCCAGCAGCTCAAAGGCGTTCTTCTCGTTCATGGAGCCGCCATAGAGAATGGTGGTCGCGCGGGCGTTCTTGGAGCCGAACAGCTTGCGGACGATGGAGCGGATGTGCTCGCAGACCTCTTCCGCCTGCTCCGGCGTTGCGGTGCGGCCGGTACCGATGGCCCAGATGGGCTCATAGGCGATGACCAGCTTGCGGCTCTTCTCTTCCGGCACGCCGGCGAGAGCCAGCTTGATCTGCATGGAGATCCATTCCTCGGTGATGCCCGCCTCACGCTGCTCCAGCGTTTCGCCGCAGCAGACGATGGGGGTCAGGCCGGCTTCCAGCGCGGCCAGCGTCTTGGCGTTGATCTCGGCGTCGGTCTCGCCCATGGCGCGGCGCTCGGAGTGGCCCAGAATGACGTACTTGCAGCCTGCGTCGAGGAGCATACCGGTGGAAATCTCGCCGGTGTATGCGCCGGAGGCGTTGGCGTTGCAGTTCTCGGCGCCGATGCCGACGCGGGTCTCACGCATGGCGCGGACGGCGGCGGGGATGCAGACGGCGGGGACGCACAGGGCGATGTCGCACCAGCGGCCCTTGGGCAGAATGGCCTTGAGCTCGGTCATGAACGCCTTCGTTTCGGAGGGCGTCTTGTTCATCTTCCAGTTGCCTGCGATCAGGGTCTTACGGTATTTACGGTTCATCTTTCTTTTGCTCCTTATGAATTATTTGTCCTGCAGGCAGGCGATACCGGGAAGTTCCAGACCTTCGAGGAATTCCAGGGAAGCGCCGCCGCCGGTGGAAATGTGGGTGATCTTATCTGCAAAGCCGAGCTGCTCGCAGGCAGCCGCAGAGTCGCCGCCGCCGACGATGGTCACGGCGTCGCTGTCTGCCAGCGCCTGTGCTACGGCGATGGTGCCCTTGGCGAGCGTCGGGTTCTCGAACACGCCCATCGGGCCGTTCCACACGACGGTCTTGGCACTCTTGACCGCCTCGGCAAAGAACTCGCGGGTCTTTTCGCCAATGTCCAGACCTTCCTTGTCATCGGGGATGGCGTCGGCGGCAACGGTCTCGACCTCGATCGGGCCGTCAATGGGGTTGGGGAAATCGGAAGCGACGACGGTGTCGACCGGCAGCAGGAGCTTGACACCCTTCTCTTCGGCCTTCTTCATCATGTCGCGGCAGTAGTCGATCTTCTCATTGTCCAGCAGGGACTTGCCGACGGAGTAGCCCTTCGCAGCAAGGAAGGTATAGGCCATGCCGCCGCCGATGATGAGGGTGTCGACCTTCTCCAGCAGGTTGTTGATGACGTTGAGCTTGTCGGAAACCTTGGCGCCGCCGAGGATGGCGACGAAGGGACGGGTGGGATCGGCCAGCGCCTTGCCCATGATGGAAACTTCCTTCTCGACGAGGAAGCCGCAGACTGCGGGCAGATAAGCTGCCACACCCGCGGTGGAGGAATGGGCTCTGTGCGCGGTGCCGAAGGCATCGTTGACAAAGATGTCGGCCAGAGAAGCCAGTTCCTTGGACAGCTCCGGATCGTTCTTTGTCTCGCCCTTCATGTAGCGGACGTTCTCCAGCAGCATCACGTCGCCGTCCTTGAGCGCGGCGGCCTTTGCCTTGGCGTCCTCGCCGACGACGTCGGAAGCCATGATGACCTTTTTGCCCAGCAGCTCGCTCAGACGGTCGGCGACGACCTTCAGGGACAGCTCCGGCTTCCACTCGCCCTTGGGCTTGCCCATATGGGAGCAGAGGATGACGCGCGCACCGTGTGCGATCAGATACTCGATGGTCGGCAGCGCGGCGACGATGCGCTTGTCGCTCGTGATCTTGCCTTCCTTGGTGGGGACGTTGAAGTCGCAGCGGCAGAGGACTCTCTTGCCCTTGACGTCGATGTCCTTAACGGATTTCTTGTTGTAATTCATATGTGTACCTCCTAGAAATGTTTCATTTTTCCGAACTCACACAGATGGGGAAACTCCAACTGCCGCAGCGCTTCAAACACGCCCACGGCAACGGAATTGCTCAGGTTCAGGGAACGGGCCTCCTCCCGCATGGGGATGCGGACGCAGTCGGCGCGGTGTGCCTCCAGAAAGTCCTCCGGCAGCCCCCGCGTTTCCCTTCCGAAGAAGAGGAAGCAGCCGTCCCGATAATCCGCCTCGGTATAGCCTCGCGGCGCCTTGGTGGAAAACAGGCGCATCTGCCCGACGGCATTGCGCGCGAACAGCTCGTCCAGATCTTCGTAAACGCGGACATCCACCAGATGCCAGTAGTCCAGCCCCGCCCGGCGGACGGCCCGCTCGGAAATGTCGAAGCCCAACGGCTTGACCAGATGCAGCACCGAGCCGGTCGCGGCACAGGTGCGGGCGATATTGCCGGTGTTCTGCGGGATCTCCGGCGCAACAAGAACTACATTCAGCATAGGTCGTTCCTTGAATATGGAAGAAATTCAGCCGTTTCCCGCAGAAATTCTCCGGAAAACGCCACCTGGTTTATTCTATGATAAATCGACGCAAAATTCAACCGCCTTTCTCAATTTTTGAAAAAAATATCACACATTTTTTGCGCGTTTTTCCCCGTAACTTCTCGTACAATTCCACAAAAGGCACCGCCGCAGAAAACTGCGGCGGTGCTCACACGGTCATTCCAGTTGGTCAAGATTCTTGCCGAAGCTCGTCAGGCAGTGCGCCATGAACCAGTCCAGCTCCGGCAGCCGCATATCCTCCAGCGCCTGCCGGGTCTGGGCCGCGGCGGACTCGAACTCCAGATTGCCCGCCTTTAATTCCTCGATGCACTTGATGTGCGCGGAGAGCTTGTCGGCGGCCTTGACGATGTCGTGTACGCTCTCGTCGGATTCGTAGACCAGCGGGGCGTAGCTCTCGCGCAGCTCCGGCGGGAGCATTTGCAGAAGCTTCGTGCCGCTGATGTGCTCGACCTGCTTGTAGGCGGTCTTGATGTCGGGATTATAATACTTCACCGGCGTGGGCAGGTCGCCCGTCAGGATCTCGGAAGCGTCATGAAACAGCGCGGCCACCGCGCAGCGCTCCGGCTCCGCCGGCAGGCCGAGGATGTCCCGGCGGATGAGCGCCAGCGCATGGGCAAGCACCGCGACCATGTGGCTGTGCTCCTGCACATTTTCGGAAAAGGTGTTGCGCATCAGTCCCCAGCGCGTGATATAGCGCATCCGGGACACCAGCGCGTAAAACTGATATTCGTCCATAGCGGCTCCTCAGATCTCATCGTAATCGTATTCCGCCCGGCGATGCGGCCGCTGTGGGCGGCTCTGCACCGCGGCAGGACGGGGCGCGGGCGGGCGGCGGCGCGGCGGCGCAGCCTTGGGCGCGCGGTAATTCTCCCCGCGGACGGCCGCGGCCATTTCCAGATACAGCCGGTAAAAATCCTCCGGCGTGCGGACGCTGTCCTCCGCATCGTGCAGCCAGCCGCAGGTCTCCGGCGCCAGCCGTCCGAGATGGCGGACAAAGGGCGCTGCCGCGCCCAGCGCATCGGCAAAGGGCAGCATCCGGTAAAAATACTGCGGGTCCTGATAGATCAGGCGCTGCAGGGTGCCCTGATCGGCGCGGCGCAGGAAGCGCCGCAGGCCAAGGAGGCGCCGCGCCTGCTCCTGTCCCGTCTGCGTGCGCCGTCCGCCGAAGATCGTCGTCAGCGCACAGAAGCTCTGCAATAAAACATCCAGAAATACGATCATGCCCTTGCCCGCGAAATGGCCGAGCAGCGCGAGCGTCACCAGCGCGCCCAGTCCCATCGGCAGCCACACACGGCGGCCGCGGCGCAGGGCCATCAGGATCGCCCGCTGCACAAGGAAGTGCAGCGACCCGCAGACAAGCGTCAGAAGCACAAGGAACACCCAGCGCGCGCCGCCCGCGGGCAGCAGCACGTCAAAGAGCATCAGGCTGACCGCCAGTCCCGCGGCAAGGCCGATGCCCCGCAGGACAAGCGGACTGCCGCTGTGCGGCGAAAACAGGCGGCGCAGCCAGCTTCTGCGGACGGAAGCTTTCATCTGGTCGGCGGCCGCACGGAAGCGCAGGCTGCCCGCGTCGCAGACGTCGCCATTGCGGAAGATCGTCTTGAAAAACTTGCGCTCGACCGGCTTGCGCTCATTGCCCATCTCCATCTGTTTATAAAGGAGCACCCGCCCGCGGCGGCTGCGGACGATGCGTACATAGCCGAGATTTCCCCAGTGCGCGACCACGCCAGCGGGGTCGGCCGGCGCGCCGTAGAGCTGGCAGGGCACTTCGCCGGCGGTGCTGTCCGTCCCGGCGGTCTGCTGCTGCCGCGGCAGGATCAGGCCATAGCGCAAAAGAAAGAACCAGTAGGCCAGCGCGGCCAGAAGCAGGACGAAAAACAGCAGCGTATCCAACTTCGCCGTCTTGCCAGGCAGATTGCCCACGCGGAACGTCCCCGCCGGGAACTGCACGTCCATCTGCAGCGTTTCGTGATCCTTGAGCGCCTCGATGGACTGCGCGGTCACGGTGTTCTCCGTCACATCGATCTTCAGATAATTGTCGATGATGTCCTCATAATAGCCGCTCGTCCACTCCGGCGCAGTGGTGACCGCCGCCGGGAACGCCACACGCAGCGTCATGCTGCCAATCGCGTATTCCCAGCCGGTCTGCGGCGCATAGAGCCGGAAGCGCTGGCCGGAGGAGGTTTCCGTCACGCCGCTTGGCAGCGTGTATGTACAGGAAAAGCTCTGCTTGCCGGAGAAGCCCGCCGGATTGGAAACGGTCAGGCAGGTCGCGCCGTCCACCGTCGTTTTTTTGTAAGCCCAGCCGGAAAGAACGATGTCCTTCGCCCCGGTGCCGAGCGGGATCTGAAGCTCCTGCACCGCCGCGGAGAATTCCACCTCCGCCGTCATCGTGACCTGCGCGGTGCCGTCCTCGCCGACCGTGACGTCGGTATTCAGGGCGGTGATCTCCGCGTCCGCGGCCCACGCTGCGCCCGCAAGGGCAAACAGGCAGAAAAACAGAATCAGAATTCGCCGCACGGCGATCACCTCCCCATCATAAAAGTCATTCATACGATAGCACAATTCCGGGCAAATTTCAACTTGCTTCTGCGATTCTTCCTGAAAAAGGCGAAAATCCGACCCGAACGCGGGAGAATTGTTTTCTCTTGCGGCGCATGGGGAACTATGGTATAATGAAAGCATCCTGAACCACGGAGGGATCCGACATGGAACGACCCAATGAAAATCTGTTTTCCTATCTGCGCTGGCGCGGCGATCTGTCCTTTGCCGCCGACCCTCTGAACGAGGTGGACGCGCTGGCCTTCGCCGTTTTTTCCTATCTGGACTATTCCGCCGTTTCGGACGGGCTCGACCTGAAAAGCGCTGCCGCCGTCGTAAAAAAGACGATGGTGTCCCCGCGCACCTCTCTGGTCGGCCGTCTGGAAGCGCTGGAGCATGCGGCGCAGACGCCGCGTTTTTCCGGCGTCACGGTTTCTCATTATAAAACCATCCACGACGAGGCGCAGGGGATGCAGTTCGCCGCCGTGACCTTCCGCCTGCCCACGGGCGGCGTCGTGATTGCCTACCGCGGCACGGACGACACGCTCATCGGCTGGGAAGAGGACTGCCGCATCGGCTACGCCCCCGTCATCCCGGCGCAGAAGGAGGCCGCCTACTACGCCCGCGAGGTCTGCGACAGCTTCCCGCGTGTGCCGGTCTGGATCACCGGGCATTCCAAGGGCGGCAATCTGGCCGTCTTTGCCGGCGCATACCTGCTCGCCCGGCAGCAGAAGCGGCTCGTCACGGTGTATAACAACGACGGGCCCGGCTTCTCCGCGCGTTTTCTCTCCGGGGACGGCTATCGCGCCGTCGCGCCGAAGGTGCGCAAGTTCCTGCCGGAGTCGTCCATCGTCGGCGCGTTTCTGGAGAGCGAAACGGAGTCGCACATCATCGAAAGCAGCGGCGTTGCCATCAATCAGCACGACCCGCTGACCTGGCAAATCAGCGGCAGTCATCTCGTCGCCGCCGCGGAGCGTTCCTCCTTCGGCCGCCATTCCGACGCGGTGATCGACGGCTGGCTGGAAACGCTCTCCGACAGCGATCGCAAGAAGCTGACCGAGCTGGTGTTCACGGTGCTGCATTCCTCGGACAATCACACGCTAGAGGACATCAAGAACACGCCCCTGTGGGCGAATCTTTCCTCCATGGCGCGCACCTACGCCGGGCTTGGCAAGGAGCAGCGGCAGTTCTTTGACGACGCGGTCAAGCGTCTGATGCTTCAGGTCAAGGAAGAAGCGCTGCGCGGACGGAAAAAGCGCGCCGCGGCGAAATAAACAATGCAATAACGCCCGATCGGCCGGACAGGATATGCTGTCCGGCCGATCGGGCGCTGTTTTTTTGCAAGGCTGCGCTATTGACGCTCAAAGCCGAGGTATCTGGTTCCCTGAAATGTGAGCTTTCCTCTGTCCCCCTCCACGAGCAGGCCGTATTCGCTTCCCGCCATGGGCAGCTCCATCCGGTCCCCGCTTTCGACCTGAAAGGTCGCATAATATGTAGTAGAGGTATGATACTGCATCCTGTCGGCCCCGCCGTGGTGGTGCGTCACATTGGTTCGCTTCGCCACGACCGTCGCCGGGACCGTCAGCCGCGGCGCTTTGTTATTTCTGCTCCACTGCCTGAGTCCCCTGACCATGCTTACGACGATGACAGAAAGGATCAATGCAAATACGATAAAGAACATCACGTAGAATAATTGGAAGCTTCCCATGAATCCCATAGTTTTTCCTCTTTCAAAAGCACTTCCCGCTTCTCCGGCCGCAGGCGTCGCCCATTCACAGCCCTCCGGCGGCCGGAGGTTTAATCTCTCCTCTGCCTGCCGCCGACGATGATGATCAGCCGCAGAAGCTGCGCCAGCGACGCGCTGAGCGCGGCAACATAAGTCAGTGCCGCAGCCTTCAGAACCTTTTTCGCTCCCTGCTGCTCCTCCGGCAGGAGAAGCCCGCAGCGCTCGATGGCGGCAACCGCACGGCGGCTGGCGTTGAACTCCGTCGGCAGCGTCACGAGCTGGAACAGCACGCACAGGCTGTAGCAGGCCACGCCGATCCACGCAATGAGGTTGAAAAATTCCGTATACGGTGCAAAGATGCGCAGTCCCGGCAGCAGAAGTCCCAGAATAATCAGCGGAACGGACAGCTTCGAGCCGATATTGGTAGCCGGAATGATGGCCGCGCGGATGCGGATGGGCAAATAGTGCGCGGCATACTGCGCCGCGTGACCCGCCTCATGCGCCGCTACGCCTACCGCCGCGGGCGTGGCTGCGTCATAGACGTCCTGCGAAAGCCGGATGACCTTGTTTTTCGGGTCGTAGTGGTCGGTGAGATTGCCGGACACATATTCAATGCGCACATCGGTCACGCCGTTGGCGTTCAGCACGGCGCGGGCGGCCTCCGCCCCGGTCATGCCGCGGGCGTTGCGTATGGCGCTGTATTTTTTGAATGTGCTGTTCACGCGGGCGCTCGCCCAGAGGGAGAAGAGCAGCGCCGGAACAACCAGAACCAGATACGACCAGTCAAAATAATAATAAAACGGCATGAAAAAGCCTCCTTACTGCGGGTCCATCGCCTCATGAAGCTGCTGAGTGATGGCGCCGCGGAAAATGCGTCCGGCGTGCGTATGCAGCGTGTTGAGCGCGCCGGTGGAGTGCTTCATCTCCACCTTGCCGGACATGAAAAGATCCTGATCGAGGATATATTTGACCTCCTTGTCCTCCACGCCGCTGCGCTTGACCAAACCGGGACCGACGTGCAGCTTCAGCCTGCATCCGCCGGCCAGCGACATCTCCACATCCTGCGAAGCGCGCTGGAAGGCGCTCTCGCGCACGTCGTCCTCGCCCAGCAGGCCCAGATAGGCCGGCTGGAACAGCGCGGAGAAGGGCACGTCTTCCACCTCCAGCGCCCGGCGGGAGAAGATGTTGATATACCGCAGGCCGATGCGCTCGAAATACGCCGGATGGTAGACCTCGATAAAGTCCGCCAGCACCTCGTCCAGCCGGCGGGCGAAGTCCTCCCAGCTGGAATAGGCCGGTGTCGCCAGCGACACGAAGCAGTTGGTCAGATTGACCTTCCAGCGGCCGTCGGCACTCACAAACTGAAAATTGATCACATCGGGCTGCGGCTCCGGACGCACGCCCTGCGGCGTCTGCGTCAGCTTGGGCGGCTGCTTTTCCACATTGCGGGAATAGCGGGGATAGTTTTCCCGGATCCGCTCCTGAAAATCCGCGGGCTCCGATGCGCCGATGCGCAGAATGGTCGGAAAACGAAGCTGGCAGATCACCTCCGCAAGCTGCGCTTTGGCATAGTGGACGTGTTCACATTCCATAAACATGATGCATCGCCTCATTTCGTTTTTTCTGAATTATAGCACGAAGAACAAGCGGATGCAAGCGTGCGCGGCCGCGCATAATTTCTCCTTTTTTCCATAACCTAGGAAAAATATCGCATACGGAGGACGGGCAATGGATTCTCTTTGGATAAAGACCAGCGAATCGGCGGCGCGGCCGCCGCTCTACGGCGACACGGAAACCGAGGTCGCGGTGATCGGCGGCGGCATGGCGGGAATTCTGACGGCGCTCTTTTTGCAGGAGCACGGCGTGCACACGGTGGTGCTGGAGGCCGGACGTACCGGCGGTGGTACGACCTGCCGCACCACCGCCAAGCTGACGAGCCAGCACGGCGCGATCTACGCGGAGCTTCTCGAGCGCTTCGGCCGGGAAAAGGCGCAGATGTACGCGCACGCCAACCAGCGCGCCATTGAAAACTACCGCCGCGTGATCGAAAAATACCACATCTCCTGTGATTTTGAGGAAACGGACGCCCTGCTCTACTCTCACGCCCATGAGAACGTGATGCGCCGCGAGGCCGAGGCCGCCGCATCTCTTGGGCTGCCCGCCTCCTTCACGAGCCGTCTGGAGCTGCCACTGCGCATCAGCGGCGCGGTGCGTTTTACGGGGCAGGCGCAGTTCCATCCGCTGAAATTTCTCTATCCTCTGGCGGATCAGCTGACGGTCTACGAGCGCACGCCCGCCGAGCGCGTGGAGGGACACACCGTTTTCACGCCGAAGGGGCGCGTCAAAGCGGACAAGATCGTCTTTGCCTGTCACTACCCCTTCGTCAACTTCCCCGGCCTGTATTTTGCGCGGATGCATCAGGAGCGCTCCTATGTGCTGGCGCTGGAGAACGCGCCCCTGCCGCAGGGGATGTACTACGGCTACGAAGCCTACGCCTATTCGCTGCGCCGCTGGGGAAACGTCACGCTCCTGGGCGGCGGCGCGCACCGCACGGGCGAAAACCCAGACGGCGGGCACTACCGTGAGCTGCGCGAGGCGGCAAGGATCCTGTTCCCGGAGAGCCGCGAGATCGCGCACTGGTCGGCGCAGGACTGCATGACCGCCTCCGGCGTGCCGTATATCGGGCAGTTTTCCCGCAAAAATCCGGATTTCCTGATCGCGACCGGCTTTCGAAAGTGGGGCATGACCAGCGCGATGGCAGCGGCGGAAATTCTGACCGGACTGATCTGCGACGGGGCGCACCCGGACGCCGCGATCTTCGATCCGACGGTGCTTTCCCAGCAGCGCGCGGACAAGGTGGCCGCCGAGGGCGCGCACGCGGTGAAGGGTCTTGCCCACCGCGTCCTGCACGGCGCTTCTCCGCTGCCGGAGGAGCTTCCGGTCGGCCACGGCGGCCCGGCGCTTGTGAACGGAAAGCAGATGGGCGTGTACCGCGCCTCGGAAACGGAATACTATGCGGTGGACCTTGCCTGTCCGCACCTCGGCTGCCGGCTGGAATGGAACCCGGACGAGAAAAGCTGGGACTGTCCCTGCCACGGCTCTCGCTTTGATTACCGCGGCAATCACCTGAACGTTCCGGCGCAGACGGCGCTGGGGAGCTGCCGTCTGCCGCCCCGCCCGGACGCAAGGGCATGATGAAAAAAATCCGTCCCTGTCGGGACGGATTTTTTTGCAGATTATGCTTCCGGAACGTCGTCCGCCGCCATGCTGCGGCGGAAAAACTCATCCGACATTCCCTGCGACAGCTCGCACAGACGCTGAAAGGGGATGCGGATGTCCTCCTTCATGCCGCCGTTCATCCATTCTATGGTCTGACCGAAGCAGGTGCATTTGAAAAACCGGATCAGAAGCTGCTTGTCATATTCGCGCACCTTGCGCCCGTTCAGCGTTGTGTTGACATACGCCGTCACCACGTGGTCGCAGACGTTCATCAGATACTGTTCATAAAGATCGCGGTTGACGGAGTTGTAAAGGTGCAGCACCGCACGCTTGTTCTCCAGCGCAAACTCGATTGCCACGCTCAGGCACTGCTCAAGAGAGTCGATCGTGGGGTACTTCTTGATGATCTCTTCGGCCTCCTGCGTGATGACCTCCTGCGCCAGCGTGGGGATATCCGGGAAGTGATAGTAAAATGTATTGCGGTTGATGCCGCAGTCCAGCACGATGTCCTTGACGGTGATCTGATTCAGGGGCCGCTCGTTGAGCAGCTTGATAAAGGATGCCTTGATGGCCATCTTTGTGAAATTCGGCATAATGTCCTCCCTCCGGCAAAGTGCTCTTTTTCTTTATACCACATCCGGGAATCATTTTCAAGCCATGCGTTTCCACTTTTCTCTCTTTACGAAGCGTAAAAAACGTGCTATTATAGAATAAAATGTTGACTTTTCCGAAAAAGGAGGAAAAACTGCATGGAGCTTGCGCTTGTGGCTGCCGGTTCCTATCTGATCGGCGGCATCAATCCCGCCTATTTCATCACCCGCTGTAAAAAGGGCGTGGACATCCGCGACTGCGGCACGGGCAACGCCGGCGCGACCAACGCCATGTTTGCCATCGGCCTGAAGCTGGCGCTCGTCGTGATGCTGCTCGACGTGCTGAAAACCGTCGTCTGCGTCACCGCCGCGCGTCTGTGGCTGCGCGGGGATCTCTACGCCGGCCCCATCGCCGGGCTGAGCTGTATGTACGGACACATTTTCCCCGTCTGGCTCAGGTTCCGCGGCGGCAAGGGCGTGGCGTGTATGTGCGGCATGGTTCTTGCGCTGACGCCGGCGCTGGTGCTGCCGCTGCTTGCGGTCGTTTTCCTCTGCGGCGTGATCTTCAACCGCGCGAGCCTCCTGCCGCTTCTGACGGCTGCGCTGTATGTTCCGGCCTACTATCTCTGGACGGGCAACGGCGGCGTTGCGCTGCTTCTGTGCCTTCTCCCTCTGACCATGCTCTTCACCCACCGGAAGAACCTGTTTACCCACCTGCCCGAAACGCCCTTCCGCACCATGGTATTCCATCACAATCTGGATGAGTGCATCGAGCGCAAGGGACCGGAAGAACGTTCCTGAGGTGTACTTATGGCAGATTTGCAGGCACTTTTTGACGCGCATTACCCCGACCGGCGCTATCTGACCGAGCTGTGCGATCATTACTACTGCGACTTTCTCTCCGTCGCGGTGCTGCGCCGCTCAAAGGAGAAAAGTGTGCGCCCCTTTACGCACCGCCACGCGGCCTATGAATTTCTGCTTCCTTTGACCCCGGCGCCCCAGATCATGCAGGGCGACGAGGTCTATTTCGGACGGGTGGGCTATGCCTATCCCGTGCAGAGCGGCCGCCGCCACGCACAGGCGGTGGAGCTGTGCGACGTGTCAAATCGCAGCATCGTGGTCGATGCGGAGTATTTTGAGCACCGTCTGGCGGAGAAGGGGCTGGCCGGACGGACGGTGGAGCGCTTTTTCGCGGTCTCGGACACGCTGAAGGACTATCTGCGCCTGTTTGAGCAGGAATTCTCCAAGGGCGCGGCGGCGGCTGCCTCCGACCTGCGCGCGCTGGGCGGGCTGATCGTTTCGGCGCTGATCGAGGATCATTTCCGACCCGCCACGCGGCTGCCGGAGAGCGGCCCGGCTTCCGTGATGGAGGACATCGAGAGCTATATTGACCTGCACTTCTGCGAAAAGATCTCGCTGGACGAGCTGGTCGAGCGCAGCGGCTTTACGCGCAGCTATTTTCTGGCGCTGTTCAAAAAGCGCTGCGGCGAGGCGCCCTACGCGCGCATCACGCGCCTGCGGCTGGCCAAGGCAAAGGTTCTGCTGCGCGGGACGGACTACCACGTGGCGAAGATCGCGGCGCTGTGCGGCTTTTCCTCACCCAACGCATTTGCCAATGTGTTCCGCCGCGACACCGGCAAAACGCCGGGCGATTTCCGCCGCCTGTAGCTGATAAAACCAGATATTTCTGGGAAAAATAGGGGAAATCCCCGATCATTCTCATATAACGAGAGAGGCTATTATGTTAGAAATCAAACATCTTTCCTACCGCGTCGAGGACGAATCCGGTACCGCGGACATCCTGCGCGACGTCAGCCTGACGATAGACGACAAGCGCTTTGTGGTCATCACCGGCCCGAACGGCGGCGGCAAGACCAGCCTTGCCCGCACCATTATGGGCATCAATCCCGCTACCTCCGGCTCCGTTGTCTGGAACGGGAAGGACATCACCGCGCTCTCCGTCACCGAACGCGCGCGGCTCGGCATTTCCTACGGCTTCCAGCAGCCGCCGCGCTTCAAGGGAATGAAGGTGCGCGACCTGCTGAACATCGCGGCGGGCGCGCCCATGTCGCACGACGAGGCCTGCGGCTACCTGACCAAGGTCGGCCTGTGCGCCCGCGACTATATCGACCGCGACGTGGATGCCAGCCTTTCCGGCGGCGAGGTCAAGCGCATCGAGATCGCGACGGTGCTGGCGCGCCGCAGCAGCCTCATGATCTTTGACGAGCCGGAGGCTGGCATTGACCTCTGGTCCTTCGCCCGCCTGACCGAGACCTTCCAGGAAATTCACGACAAAAAAGAGGCGACCATCCTCATCATCTCCCATCAGGAGCGCATCATCCGCCTGGCCGACGAGATCATCCTCATCGCGGGCGGGCAGGTCGCCGCGCGCGGCAGCGTGGACGAGGTCTATCCGAAGATCATGGCCGATACCGTCACCGGCTGCAACCGTCTGGGAGGGAACAATCCATGCTGAACGAGATTCAAGAGAAGATTCTGGAAATTGTCGCGGACATGAAGGGCACCGGCGAGGGCGCGGTCAACATCCGCTCCGACGGGCAGAAGGCCTTCCGCCGCAATACCGAGCATATCGTCATCGAGTCCAAGACCGACAAGGACGGCATCGACATCCGCATCGCGCCGTTCACGAAGAACGAGTCCGTGCACATCCCGGTCATCCTGACGAAGTCCGGCTTTTCCGACATGGTCTATAACGACTTCTTTGTCGGTGAAGGCGCGGACGTGACCATCGTCGCGGGCTGCGGTATCCACAACTGCGGCGACTGCGACAGCCAACATGACGGCATCCACACCTTCTATGTCGGCAAAAACGCGAAGGTCAAATATATTGAAAAGCACTACGGCGAGGGCGAGGGAAGCGGCAAGCGCATCCTCAACCCGCAGACCATCCTCTATCTGGAGGAGGGCGCGTCGGTGACGCTGGAAACCAGCCAGATCCGCGGCGTGGACGATACCAAGCGCTACACCAAGGCCGAGTGCAACGGCGAAAACAGCGAGATCGTCATCCGCGAGAAGCTCCTGACCCACGGCGAGCAGCACGCGGTCAGCGAGATGGACGTGTTTCTCAACGGCAAGAATACCAAGACGCAGGTCATTTCCCGCTCCGTGGCGCAGGATCATTCCTCGCAGATCTTCTATCCGCGCGTGCAGGGCAACAACCTCTGCTTCGGCCATGTGCAGTGCGACGCCATCCTGATGGGCGGCGCCAAGGTGCGCGCCATCCCGGAGATCACCTGCAACCATGTGGATGCCAGCCTGATCCATGAGGCGGCCATCGGCCGCATCGCGGGAGATCAGATCCTCAAGCTCATGACGCTGGGCCTCAGCGCGCAGCAGGCTGAGGAGAAGATCCTCGAAGGGTTCCTCCGCTGATGCTGCGCGTTACACTGCTTACCGTCGGCAAGCTCAAGGAGAAATTCTACTTTGCCGCGGTGGAGGAATATCAGAAGCGCCTGAAAAGCTACTGCGATTTTTCCCTGATCGAGCTGCCGGAAACGCGCCTGCCCGACGACCCCGCGCCCGCGGAGATCGCCGCCGGGCTGGCGAAGGAGGCCGGGCTGATCGTGCAGAGGATTCCGAAGGGCGCGTGGTTCTGCGTTCTGACGCCGGAGGGAACGGAGCTTTCCTCCGAGCAGCTGGCTCAGAAGCTGGAGACGGTCAAGCTCTCCGGCCGCGGTGCGGTGTGCTTTCTGATCGGCTCGTCCTACGGCATCGCGCCGGAGGTCAAGAAGCTGGCGGATTTTCGCCTGTCCTTCGGGCCGATGACCTTCCCGCATCACCTGATGCGCGTGATGGCGCTCGAGCAGCTCTACCGCGCGCAGAACATCCTCGCCGGGACGAAATACCACAAATAGAGGAAAAGTATGAAAAACGACTGGAAGGTCTTTTATCAGGCCGATTTCTGGAGGCACTGCGGGCGCGACCACGCCGGGCGGGCGCTTCCGATCGAAAAACGATTTGACTGGTGCGGCGAGGACTGGTATGTCCCCGCCGCCTACGTCTGCACGCAGGGCGTGGTGCTCGATCTGCTGCTGCGCGTGCCGCAGGAGCGCTTCGCCGCCTTCGCGGAGAAATGGAGCCTCACGCCGGAGCGCGGCTGCGAGGAGTTTTCCGAGGAGGAGGTAGAGACGATCGACCGGGAGAATCCCCTGAGTCAGGATTTTTCCGCAGGGCTGACGCTCAACGGCAGCCCGATTCCCTACGGCAGGTCCTGCGCCGTAAGCTATGTGCCGAAGCTGGCGGAGGACAAGCCCGCGCTGCGGCTTCTGGCGCATTACGGCTTCGATATGGACTGCTGCTGGGCCATCCACCGGCTGTTTTTCCCGCAGAAGCGCCGGAAGATTCAAACGCTGTCTCTGCATCTTGCGGCGCAGCCGGAGTGGCTGACCGGCCCGCACTTCACGGCGGAGGCGGGAAAGCCTGTTGTGCTCACGCATCCCGCGACCGGCGCGGTTTATACGCTGACGCCGCAGAGAATCGAAGCGGAAACGCTGGAGCTTCCGCCACAGGGACCGGAATTCCCGCGGTATCTGGTGCGCATGGACTACACTCTCAGCCCGGAGTTGCCGGGAGATGCGCTGCGGCTGCGTGATACCGCGCCCGCCGACCCGGCGCGTAGAAGGGACGCAAACGGGGGCATCATCGGCGGGGCGGACGGGCCGACGGCGATCTTCATCGGCTGCCACTCGGAGGAAGAAAGAATCCACACGGCCTTTTCCTCGCCGCATTTTGCGCCGCAGAAAGCGCCGGTCGAGTGGCGCACGTCCTTCCGCGTGATGCGGAAGCCGGGCTGCACGGTGGCGCTTTTATAAACTTTTATGTAAAAGGGATTTTCACAAGAATGTGGAAATTCCTTTTTTGCGTTACAGGGGGAATATCCCGCTGATTTGATACTGATTCTTGATTAAAAAAATTAATCAAGAATCCCGTGTGCTACGCACACTCGCATCGTGCGAATGCACGCTGCGCCGTCTCATGCAGAATCTGACGCGCCTTCGGCGCTATAAAAAGCATTTCAAGCTTTTTAACAGATTCTAGTATGAGATATTCTGCGTTTGCATATTTTCATCACATATCAAGTGTAAAACGAAACAGATTTCTGTCGTATTCTGTCGTTTTTTCCGGAAATGTCCGATGGTGTCTTATAATGATGTAACATCAGAATTTCAAAGGAGAGCATTATGACAAAGACAGAAACCCTGCTTCGGGCGCTTTTGGGGCCGGTGCGCGAGGACATCCGCCCGCTGGCGGCGGTGGTGGATTATGTGGCCGGCTTGCTTTTTGTGGAAGAAATGCAGCTGGACGATGTGCGTATCACCAAGCGCGTCTATCCGGCGGTGGCAAAGCAGCTCGGAAAGCCTGCGACGGCGATCTCCAGAAGCGTGGAGCGCCTGACGGCGCGCTGCTGGAGCGACGGCGATCCGGAGCTTTTGCAGACCATTTTGGGGCGTAAGGTTCTCGCGCCCTATTCCCCGCGGGAAACGGTGATCTGTCTTGCCTATTATGTTCATTATGACTGCTCCATGCACGAGGTCCTGCGCCGCCGTCTGGGGATAAAATAAGCGATCGGCTTTTGCTGCGTCCTCATAAGAAACCACAGCCCCTTCGCCGAGTCTTTTCCGCCGGAACTGCGGCGTTTTCCCTTGCGTTACACAAAGCAGCGCCGCGGAAAAACGCCTTGTTCCAACAAAAAATCCTTCGGCGAATGGCTGTAAGCAGGGATTCCCCGCAGACAAAGTCTGCGGGGAATCCTCAGCTTGTCAAAAAAGTCCTTTTGGACTTTTTTGACAAGCTGCCTACAAAATTGCAAAATCAATGTTTGTAGTATTAT
>ENA-UOJL01000585-UOJL01000585.1-human-gut-metagenome-genome-assembly--contig:-P47-NODE-585-length-50677-cov-14.045257_pt1 | contig 50677 bp, 69 predicted proteins | sample MGYA00242347_ERZ723894 | MGnify/ENA metagenome assembly ERZ723894
CATTGGGAAATTCATACCTATTAAAATGGAGGAAAGTGCTCATGGAATTTCAAGTGTTTGATCGTTTGACAGGTAAAGAGGCGGATCCAGAAGTGATTGCCAGAAATGAGTTCTGGGCGCAGGGACTGATCAGCTGTGACATGACTGGCTTCTTTATTGGAGAAGATGGCTCTCTTATTTTGGCAGATGAATGTGGCCACTATGTATTCTGTGACCGGGAGAGGTTTGAGATTAGATTTAGAAAGGAGAGCTAAGTATATGGCTTGCTATCGTGAAGGCGGCTGCGGCCCATATGAGATGTATAGCTGTGGCGAGTGCCCTGCGAGCAAAAGATCATATTTGGAGAAGGAGGCTACTATGAAAAAGATTCGGGTATGTTTGGAGATTCAGAATGCAGCCATTGATGAGGACGGGTCTCCAGCTCCTGCCGGCATTCAGATTACAATTGGCGAGGTGCCGGATGATAAGTATAAGGAGATCAGCTATGAGAAGCTTGCGGCTGGCCTTAACAAGAAAAAGCTGCTGGAAATGTTGAGCTTTTTGCCGGGACCTCATTCGGAGGAAGATATCCGAGTCATTACTCCGGAAGAGTATGACAGAGAATATGGAGAGGAAAACGAAGAAGAGTGAATAAAATGGGTGGCCTGAACACACTGGCCACCCTTCTGCTATATTTCCCTTTCTTTTTTTGAAGGTGCATGATAAACTTAAATGCAAAGAAAAAGGGAGTAAAAGAAATGGAAGATATAAAGCAAATGCAAGAAAGATACGGATCAGCTCTTGAGCAATTGCGAAAGCACCAAATTCCAGAGTCTTATCCAGAAGCAGATCGGTATCCTTTCCTCTTTGGAGAAAAATCTTTAGACGAAGGTTCTCTTTTTGTCCGAGAAGAGATCATCCGGCTATGCGGCTACAGTTTCCTTTCCTACAACTGGATCCGTCCATTGGCTGAATGGATCGGGACCAGAAAATGCTTGGAGATCATGTGTGGCTCAGGAGCCCTATCATTTGCGCTGCGAACTTGCGGTGTAAATGTCCATGCAACTGATAACTATAGCTGGGAGCAGCAGGATCCTCTGTGGTTCCAGAAACCATGGATAGAGACCGAGAAGCTCGATTGCATTCAGTCTATCGAAAAATATGGAAAAGAAGCAGACTTGCTCATTTGCTCATGGCCATATATGGATGATACCTGTTACCGAGCACTCCTAAAAATGCGAGAGATCAATTCTGATATGAAGATGATTTATATTGGAGAGCCTAAAGGAATGGCGACTGCTTCTGATGATTTCTTTGATACAGCAATTGAAGTAGAGGATGATTCTTTTTATGAGGCTGTTCAGAACTATCGTTCGGTGTTTAGTCTGCATGATCGCCCATTCTTAATTAAATAGTATGGCAGCCGGTTTACCACCGGCTGCTTTTTTCTGCATATAATAAAACAAACTTTTTAAGGAGGTAAAAATCAAATGTCTTGTGTTTGTTCCAGATACTACGTCAGCGAAGGGCATTCTCACAAAACTGAGATGAAGGCCTATGCTCTTAACGACCGGTTCTATCTCCAAACCATAGAGCGGCGTGAACCTGGATACACGGTATCGACTCATCTTGAGATCGATCGGTGTGATGCAAAGAACCTGATGTTGCAGCTTCAGGAGTTCATTTCACAGAAGGAGACCAAACATGGATAAAAAGGCTATTCGCTTTGCTTATACTGCGGCAATTGGTATGTTGGCAGCAGGTTTTCTCTGGCAGCTCTTGGAGAAACTCTTCTATGGTGATATTCAGCCGAGGTTCGTGGATGATCTGATCTATCTGTTGTGGGCCGGAACGGTCTTCTATGCCTACTACAGAGGGAGGATCGATCAAAGAGAAGAGAAAATAAAAAATCAAGCACCAGCGGAAAACAAAGATATTATTGCGTGAGCTAGAGAGCAGAGATTTTCTCTGCTCTTTTTTTGGTGGCTTCTTAGGCGCAAGGCTTTTTCTTTTGCAGAAAGGTCTTTGGTATATTTTTTCTTGATCCTGGATATAAATGAAGTACAAGCCATTATTAAAAAGGGAGGCCATCAAAATGCCACGGAAGAGATCTGTTGAACCCAGTTGCGAGGAGCAGCTGAAATCAGTTGAGGAAAAACTGGCCAGATACCGGAACTATATCAAGGACCTGGAAAAGACACGGCAGGAATTATTGCAGAAGAAACAAGAGTCTGATGTCAAAGCGCTGTATCAGTATATGATGGAGAACGACATCTCTGTTCCTGAAGTTATGGCAGTAATTTCTGCGAAGGCGACTGCGACGAAAGAGGTTTAAAAAGGAGCCAGGGGATCACCCCCTGGCTCTAGTATTAGATTATCCCAAGCTCAAACAAAACAAATGTAATGGCTATCTGGATCAAATGAATTCCCTGGTCTTCAATCAGGTTAATTTTCTTCTTGTTCGCTTTTAAATCATCAACAAGACTATGAATGGCCCAATTGATCAAAAAGACAAAAAGGACCCTGACGGAAATATCGAACCCCTTAAAAACGAAGATCGGCAGGAAAATCATAAAGGTCCAGCTAAATCCATGCATACACAGAGCTATCACATAGTCATAGCGATATTTTGCCGAATAGCTTGCTTGTTTTTCCCACCACCCCTTTTGCTTCATGGAGGCTAAAACCCCTTGTAGATAATAGTCGTCTACAATATGGCAAAAGACCATGGATAACAAAATAAAGAGATTCACTGTTCTTCTCCTTTCCTTTTATCTCTTACCTCAAATGGAGAGACATAATAATATCCCACCAGATAATCAGCATATGGAACAGTCTTCTTCTGATGATAGATCTTCACCCTTCTCCCCTGCTTTGTCGTCAGCCACACATATTTAATATGTGCAGCAAATCTCTTTTCTGAAACTCGGTATTCCTGCCCCGGCGCAATTATGAAATTTTCAGTTGCGGCCTGGTCTTCAGAGAACTCCACAAAGGCTCCGTAGTCCCCGATAACGATCCGCTGGTATCCAGTACAAAGCAGATTTCCATCTAAATCAAAAAGCTGGATTGAGTCACCAGCTTCTTTTAAAAAGGGTGGGATTTCCTTTTTGTACAAAGCATGGTAAGGGGCAGCAAACAGAGGAGGCACAGGTCTGTATTTATACTCCTGAACTAGGAATGCAATTGCCTTTTCACTTTCTGTCACGACGCATCACTCTCTTCCCTATTCTCTGAGAGCTTTTGCCTGTTCGGATAGTGATCTGTTCTGGGGCTGTATTGTCTGTGCCTCATTCCGTCGATACGGTTCAAAACCTCCTGAAGATCTGCTGTTCCAAACCCATTAAACAGTTCTTCAGCCATTTTTACCACCTGCATCTCGTTTTTGATTCGCCGCCGCTCGACCCTTGCATCATGGATCCGCCGCCATGCCTGATAGCCTTCCACAACATTGAGCTGTTCGAACTCAGAGAAATGAAGTTCATCCTGCATAGTTTGATTTACATGGATCAACTCAGCCGGCAGCTCCCTTTTTGTCATTGTAAAGCGATCAAAAAGGGCGATCATACTTGCAAGAAGATCTTCGAAGTCGGTGATGAGAGGTGTGTTGACGGTTTTCTCAATATTAGAGGACAGACTTCCATTTTCTGAAGAGAGATACTGCTCTTCCCGCTCATCCTCCTCTGACTCTTGCGCTTCGGCTTCTTCGAACGTCATCACCGGAGACTCTGAATCAGAAGGATCTTCTTTTAAAAAGAAGGTCTCAGGGAATACTCCAAAAACTTGATACAGAGTATTGTCACTGTAAATTCCGATTTTGTTTTTTGATTTCATGGTCTTAATTGCGATTTTTGCATCTTCAACAGTCAAAAAGATTTTTGGCTTTTTGTTTGAAGCAAAAGGCTTATGCAGATCGATCCACATATCGTCTTCTGCCAGAAGCAACCACTGGCTTTTATTTACCAGATAATGATGATCACTCACATGTTTTACCTCCTATGTTCCCTGGAACACCAGGCTATTTTGTCCTTTCGCAGACTTGGTTTGTTATATGCTTCCGCAGAAAAAAATATTTTCCCCGCCAGAACCTGACGGGGAATGCGTTTAGAGAACATATTGATAGCTTTGAGGAGGTCTCTGCAGAGGCCTTCCTTTCTGATCCAGGAAATCCCGAATCTCCTGATAGCCGGTGCTGGCGAAAGAAACAGCATCTTTTAGCTGATATGCCACAGTATAGTAACTGGTGCCATCTTCCCGCCAGAAACCGATCTTTTGCATCCAATCATCATATTCCGTAATTCGCTTTCTGGCCAGCTCCATTTCCTGATAAATTTCAGGATAAGCAATCCTGTGCTGCAGGGAATTAAATGCAGGCGGCAGCCCATTGTTCGCCATGATATATTCGATCATGGGTTTACTGAACATGAAGTTGTAGATGTACCCATCTTTGTACCGAGACATACGGAACCGGCCGATCCGATCGATCGCTTCCACCAGAGAACGATCTTTTTTAATATGTTCTCCCCAGTACCGGAAGGTTTCTTGCTGTGGAGACTGTTTGAAAAGCATGGGAATGATCTTTTCAACAACAGCTTCCCCGGTCACTTTGCCACTTCCCTTTTTCTTCGGTTCGTAGAAAAAGATCTTGTCTCCTGCTTTCAACTGTTTCATGGGTCTTGTCCTGAACTCAAAAGGTTTCTCTCCTGAAAAAATCATATCTGTCCAATGCTTGTAGCAGGCAACCATCACATCCATATACGAAAATCCACCTTTTCTGTCGTGACATGTATGTCCCTTATTCTTTGGCTTTCTGAAGCGGAACCCAGGGCTGAGAACCAACTTTAACCTCAACGGATTCCGGAACCACAGAAATCCAATCATTTGCAACAGGCCTTGTTCCCTGGATCCAGCAGCTGCCCTTATAATTAACAGACTGCGGGAAATGGATCCCAATTCCGGTTACCCAATACCCTTGAATGGGCTTACCACTGAACTTTTCAGTGATGATGGTTTCGGATACTTTTTGGGTTTCCTGGTCGATAATTTCATGAAATCCTCTAAAAGAAAGAACTTCAGAGGTATCTGCTTTGAATTCATGAGCAAACTTGTCTATATCGACATCGATAAATCCAAATAAAAAAAGTGTAGGTGTTTTTGACGGCTCACCGTTTTGATCGCAAAATCCAGAGATCCGCATATGAACAATGTTCTTGCTTTCCACATATTGAATCAGCTCAGGCGTTGGACACAAAACTTCCCCGAAAACAGTCAGATAACTGCCGTTTAGAAAAGCTTTAACTGCTTTAATCTTTTTTTTCGTTTCTCCTGATTCCACGCATAAATCAACCTTTGGAAGCATCTTCTTTTTGAGTTGACACAGCTCCACTAAATAGAGCAATTCCATTTTGTTAGGGTTTCCAATGAAAGATCCACCCAAAACAATTTTCATTTTTTCCTTCATGATATTTTCCCCCTTAAAAAGATTTGCTCTATTTTATGCAAACCAAAACCCTGGCATAGAGCCAGGGCTTAGAAGTTTTCTACTATTCGTCTTTTAGAAATGACTCTGCCCGCATCCGATCACCAATATCCATGAAATACCCATAGAGAAAGTCCTTTTGCTGTTTTGTGAAGGGCTTTGTTCTGGATACGATATATCCGCCGTCTCCCATTGGGTTGTGAATCAGGCAATACCCCTTCTCCTGTGAAAGAAAGTCTCTTGCTGTTCTGCCAGACAGGGACTGGATCCACTGATTGAATTCCTGTTGGAAACCCTTCTCCTTGATGATTTTGAAGGCGATCCCTTCATGTTCCGCAAAATCACCTTCAAAGAAATCTCCTGCAGGTGAGAGCCATCCAAACGGCTGAGAGGTTTTCTTGGGAGTAATCTTCTTGATTCTGGGAAGATTTCCGCTATTGACCTCTTCAACAATCGCCTGCAGCTCATCCATATTGATTTCCCTTTTTACAATCTGGCTGTGATTCAGACCATTGCCATTTTCATCTGTCAGCAAATACATTCTGCAGGAACCCCAGTCCCGGACAGTCAGACCAAGGCCAAAGGCCCGCATAATGAAGTGGATCCCAACTCGGATATCATCCGTCAGAGAGAACTGATCGATAAAATTGGTGCTATCCAGGATATTGAACACCCGGAAAAAGTAGTAGGCAGCGCCTTTTTCAAAACTCTCGCATTTCCCTGTCTCTCCAATGGACACTTTCTTCTTTTTACACTTCTTCTCCGAACTGCTATAATGCAGACAAGCTACATTTTTGCATAAAACAGCCATATTTTTTACCTCCTAAAAATTTGCTCTATTATATGCAAAAAGCCCTCCCACAAAAAGTGAGAGGGTGAACGCATTCTTCTAAAAAAATCCATGGGGGTTCTCCGTAGGGAAGCTTGACTCCGCCCACCCCTTACGAAGTGGGCTTACGGCGGATAGTTTCAGTCATTCCAAAACACTTCTTTCAACTACATGAACAGGAATCCCATTTTCTTTTGCGATCTGGATCATGTTTGCGGTTCCGGGGCTTGCCCCATCCCAAAAGGCAATCAACCTGTCTGCAATCTCCAGCATCTTTCTGTTCCGAATCATACCAGCTCTCTTCCCATACAGTTTCCAGTCCGCAGGCATATGAATCACCGGGATTTTGTTCTCTGCAGCAAATTTCACTCCCAGTTGATCTGCCCCTGCAGCATCTCCGGAGATGATGATCGGAAATCCTTTGATCTGAGAGAAAATGTCCTTGCAGACCATATTTAAAGTTGAATAATCAGAAAAAGATCTGCTGCCAGCAATGATTATTTTGTGAGGGATCAGTTCTGTCAGCCGATTTGCAAGGGACTCCAGCAGATATTCTTCACAGTCCGTTCCCTTTGGAGCATCTCGATCTACAGGGCATATGCTTCGATGACACTCTGCACAGCCTCCCTGGGCCATATCTCTGGCAGCCTGAATTAGCTCAAAGTCTTTCATTTTATCTCCCCACTATCACAATTTTTTGCAAAATATCGAATCCCAGCTGGTGTTAAGGAATAACGTGTTCCAGGACCTGTTCCGGATGCTGAAACAGCTCTGCATTGAAGAAGGCCTTTCATGTACGAAACCAGATCTTCGCTTGACAGTCCGGACTTAGCAGCTAAATTTGTATGATACAGCATTGGGTTATTGTAGAGACACTCAAGAATTTGCAGCGCCTGTTTTGACTGTGAACAGACCGCATCGATCTGTTGTTCCCTTGCTTCCGCAACGTACAAGTCCTTGATCACATATTCGACACCAGACAACATTCCAAGAGAATACAGAGCCTTTTCACGGTCTGATAGCTGACCGAACCTTCGTTTTGAGATCTTTTCTTTTTGGACAAGGAGCCGGAGCAACTGCTCGAAATCAGTATGATCCTGGGCGTTGATCCACTGATTTAGAAGCAAATTGCGAAATTCCAGCACTTCCCTGTTAATGCCTTGCGCATCCGCATGATCTGCTAAATCAGGAAGATTTGCCAGGACAGAGAGAAGACCTATCGTTTGGTTTTTTGTGTTTGAACCAGGCATTACGTGCCCCCTTCTTTCCTGAGGATTTCAAGACATTCCTTGTAGTTCCGCTGCAGTGTCTCCCAGGCATCCCGATCTCCATCCTTCCCATCTGGATGAACGACCATTGCCTGCCGGTGAAAATACTGCTTGACCTCTTCCTCCGAAGAGGGCCTTTTTGAAAAACCCATTGCAATGAAACAAGGTTCCAGATGAGCAACACTTTCTGGCAGGGATGGGAGACCACTGATGATCTGAGAAAAATCATACAAACCTCGTTCTGAAGCTCTTGCCAAATCTTCCAGCGTCAGGACGACCTGTGCAAACAGATCGGATACGAAGGTGATCCTGTTTTCCTTAGCGTATTCGGAGTCTAAACTGTGCTGGAACTTGAAAATCCGCCCATTGCAGGCAAATTCAACATAGCAGTCCCGGCGGCTCCAATCATAGGCATATTTTTCAATGCCGAGCCGGCTCATGACAGTGCTGAGCTTCTTTTCATAGTCAGAAAAGGACCCTGAATACTTTTTCTTTGATGCCATACCTAAACCTCCCTTAAAAAATTTGATTATTATATTATATGCAAATATCAAAAAAAGCCAGAAGATTTTCCTCTGGCTTTGGTTGTTTATTCGGTTTTTGCGTTGTTCAAGACACTTGAGATTTCGGCCTTCTGAGCCCTAGACACATCATCATTTGCCCAATCCCGAATCACTTTCAAACTGTCAGAGTCCCTATTTACCGAAGGAGCAAGATAGAGCTGCTCTTTTGTATAGCTGCAAAGGTCCTGAATCAGCTGCAAAAACTGGGTGTCTGTCATCACATCTTCATATACCTCGGGTTTTTGCTCTTTCAATCCGGCCAAATAGTGTAGAACGGATCCCTCCCAGAAAAAACACATTTCCTGCGTCAAAGCAGGGACTTCTTTATAGTGGTATCCAATCGAGGTCGATATGACATCTGCTCTCAAAGTGATCTCTGATGACGCAAACTCCAGCAGCATTCCATAAAGGCCCCAGCTATTGGCGGAAGAGCTGCCTCCATAATATTGCTGATACAAAGATGTGCTTTTTACCGCATCAGAAGCATATTTGCCTATAAGGGGGCTGCTGTTCGGCACAGAAACGGGATCAATAGCAACCCACTCTTTTTCCACTATATTATAATAGTAGTATGTAGCCGGCTTCCTGGAATAGACAGCCCAGGAACTTCCCACAATACCTCGCTTATCAAAAGTGTTTGACTTCTTTGCGCTGATCTCATGCTGCAGCTCATGGAGCAAAGTCGAAAAATAAGTCTTGAGATAGTTTGAAGATCCAGTCGGAGAAAATGGTTTGATCCAGAATTCGACAGCTTCTTTGTTTTCAGCTACGAAAGGCGAGAACTCCGGATAAAAGGCGTCCACGATTTCCTTGTACCGCTCATATGTATCTGGAAGAAACCTGTTCTGCAAATAATCAATGCTTTTTTGGGTTCTCTCTAAAATAATCAGAACTGAGCTGCGCCTGATAGGTTCATCGATGTGGTTTATGAGATATGTCCATTCATCGGCGCTCAGCCACATGCTGTCTTCAGCAGGATACAGGAACTGTTCCCCATTATATGAAATGAACCTCTGGCTGTACTTCAAAATAAAGAGGTATAGAAAGTCTTCTACAGTGGCATATTCCTGATCGTCTTTTATAAGATCGTCTATAGAAAGCTCCAGCAAAGACTTGATGTTTTCTATTGTGATAGGACCATCCTGGGTTCCAGCCAAAACAGCATCTATTTCACTTTGATTGAAAGCAGCTGTGGGGGCATTCACTTCTGTAATTGACGTAGTACTGGCATCGTCAGATTGAACGGCCTGTTCGGCAGCATAGGCTGGGATGCAGGATATACTCAGACTTGCTGCAAGAAATAAAGCAACAATGGTTTTGTTCAAAATATCTTCTCTCCTCTAAAATCAGATTTTCCCAAAGAATTTCTTGATGTCGCTGACCAAGATCTTTTTTGAGTCAGTCAGCAATGCTTTTCTATAGGGAAGTTGATTTGCTGCGACCCTGATCAATTCATTTTCGGGAAGAGAAGCTGCTGCATCTACAGCTCGATTCATGACAGCCATACTATGTGGATCCAGTTTTTTATCAAATGGGAACCGTTCAGTGAGAATTTCATAAGGGACTAGACCTTCCGGGTAATCGGCAAGACGGGTTTCGATTTCACGAATATAGGGGCCTTTTTCATCCACATAAATCGGATTTTTGAAACAGACCTCACTATCTTCCATAACAAACTGTGTTTGCACAAAATACATTACGGCCTGCAGCTTTCTGCGGCTAAGGTCTTCCCCATTGGTTTCACATCTGGCGATAACCAATCCTGCAACATGCTCTGCTGTATATGGTACGGACATAAAAATCTCTCCTTTCCTGCACTGTTTTATGCAAGAGAGGAGAGATTTTATTATTTTTCGTTTTGGTGAATGTCTTGTTCCATAAGACGCCAGAAATACTCTCCGCCTGAACACCGAAGAGCAACCTTATTGTTTTCTATATCTCGTGTCACTTCTCCGCCAGCCATTCTCCGGCAGGTCTCAACACTGACATCCATAGCTTTTTCCGCAGCTTCTTTGTTTTCATAGCACTGCATGGAGACCGTTTCCGGGATATTTGGTCCCCAGCTGATAACAGAAAAGACCTTTTGATTTTCGCCTACAGTTTTTGGCAATTCTGCCGCAAAAGCAAACCAGGACTTCTCCTGGTTCTCAAACTTTAAACGAACAATATGGCAGGACTGCTCCGTCATACAAAGAAGGTCTCTGCCATCTACCATTTTCTTGATCCGCAGTTGCAGGCCACTTGCATTGGAGTAGGTGTAAAACGGAGTACCTACCAGCATTTCATATAGGCCATCTGCGTCGAGCCTTTTTCCGAGTTTGGGGTGTTGTGGCCGCATATAGAAATACCGTTCGACTTCATGTTGAAAGTCAGCAGTATTCTCAACATTCTTCTCCTTCATAACAATACCTCCCTGCAATTTTCTCTGTTATATGCAGAACGGAGATAAAAAAATATGAGAATTGCATGTCTTTGCATATAATAAGCGAGAAAATTAAGGAGGAAATTTGCGTGAGTAAAAAGAAGCGAATTGCTCTTTGGACGGCTATTATGCTGTGCCTGGCTGGCAGCCTCTATTGTATTACAGCATTTACAGAATGTCCCGGGCTTTCCACTCTGCGAAATCTCTGGATCGAAACGGCAATGACAACGGGAGAACATCAATGGCTTGCTACAAAACTATTCCCCAAATCTGTGATCGATAAAGTCATGGACCAACAAATCAATGAAATTGATGGGATCGCTGGCCTGGATGAAACAGGTACAGATGGTTTTGAAGAAAAAGAACCGGCTCCTATTCCAATGAGCCCAGCAAAACCCATTGATATTTTGGGGCAGGCGAGTTTGCGTGTAGGGGAAGACGATGGGCATGGTGGAATTGTTTTAGTCAATGATATTGACCAGGGAATTGTGATTTCGAAGATCACAACCATGACCTATACCGCCAGATTGGTTCAAATCGATGATCCTGAACGAGTTTTTATTGGAACTACAGATCGGAAGGGATCCCAGGGGAAACTTATCTGCGACTATCTGAAGGACGAGAACGCAATTGTAGGCGTTAATGCCTCTGGATTCCTGGATTACAATGGCGTAGGCATGGGGGGAGACATCATTGGCAAAACGATTTCCAGAGGCGAGGCCTGGGGGGACTATTTTTCCCCTCTGTACACGATGGGGTTTACAGAAGATAACACTTTTATTGCCGGCGAAATTACAGACTGGGACTCCTATCATCTTCGTGATGCAATGCAATCGAAACCTGTGATCATCAAAGATGGAAAATCTCTTATGAAAGGGTCCTCTGGATGGGGGCTGCAGCCGAGAACGATCATTGCACAGAGAGATGATGGAGTGGCAATGTTTCTTGTTGTAGATGGCCGGAAACCGGGATATTCACTGGGAGCAACAATGGAACAATGTGCCGATATTCTGTTAGAGTATGGAGCAGTGACCGCAGCAGCATGTGACGGAGGAAGCTCCTCTGTGTTGGCGTATAATGGGGAGATCATCAATGATCCATCGACCCCTATGGAAACCGGAAGATATCTGCCAAACGCATTTCTGGTTGCAAGAAAAGAAGCTCAGCCATTTGGCTGAGCTTTTTTCACTGGACAGAGATGTCGGTATCAAGCATTGCGTCTGAAACAGGCGAACCTTGGATACCAGCCTGTAAGATCGCTGAATATTGAGTGGCGGATGACAGCAGGTTGAAGCACTCTTTTCTTAATAGAGCCAAGTCTCTCTTCTCTTTGTCTGTTTCAGCAAATGGCATCAGCTCTTTCAGGTCATCAAGTAAAATTCGAAGAATGGCGCAATCTTTATCATGAACTGCCTTAACTGGGACCAATGCATATCGATCCGCAACGGGCAGGGAATGAGATACGGAAAGACGATCGATCAACTTAATATTTTGAAGCAGAGAATCGGACAGCTCTCGGTCGATCTTCTTCAGAGCTGCCTTAGCATCAGCAATCTGACTTGCAAGAAAATCGTCTGTCGCCGGATTCTCTAAAAACATCTGATCCAACAGTGACTCTGCTTGACTTTTAGATTCCAGCATATTACAAAACTCCTTTCTAGTGTTTGTGTTTTGTATCAACTTGACTATGAATCGATTTTTTATACCAAGTAGTACCAAATAGTGCCAAGTTGTTTCTATTATATGCAAAGGCCACAAAAACCATCAAAGCAGATACGATCTTTTGCCTGACGAAAAGGAAACGCCGGCTTTGCATATAACAAGACAATAAACAATATAAGGAGGTAATTTGCTGTGGACAAGATCATTAAAATAAAGACTGCTTTTCCCGATGTAACAGTTGCATACTTAAATAGGGGGGCAACTTCGGCGCTCGAATACCTTTGGATGGAAAAGGACAACAGGTTTTATGGCGTTTCTCTTGCCGGCCTGAATTATAAGAAAAAAAGAGGCGAGGATCCATTTGAGACTGATTCTGAGTTGGATACTGCCATCAAGGTCATCACGAAAACCAAAGAATGGGTCATGAAAATTTTTGAATCTGTTCTTCTGGATGAAACCACAAAAAGCTTTGATCTGGAAGAGATTTCGTCTGTGATCGGAGCAAAGAGAATGGCGCAAATTGATGCTGAGATCGGGAAAACAGGCGGAGAAATTCTTCATTTCGAAAATGCAATCCGGCAGTTTGCCATCCAAAATAAAAATGTTCTGGATGGTGTTGAAAGTCTGATTTTTCAAGCTCCTTCCATAAACTGCCTCTTCCTTCCTGATCCAGTGAGATCCCTAAATGATTATGCGGTTGCGTTGAGCAATGACATGCTCGCAGCAATCATTACAGAGGCTCCCAAGAGGAAGGAAGTCTTTTTTACGGAAAGCATGGATCTCCTGCGAGACAAGCCTTTAATGGAAAAAATCTATGCGGCACAAAAGTGTTACGAGCTGGTCCTCAATCACCTGGATGACCATAAGTGGTGGGGAACGATGGCCCAGGATATTCTCAGCGCATTTCAGGGAAAGTCCTCTGTAAGGATGATTTTAAAAGGAGCTTCTGATGAAATTGTATTTCCTGGGATCAGCTTTATTCTTACTTTTCCGGAAAAAATTTTTACCGGAGAAGGACTACTGATCAACTATGATATGGGGTCCAGTTTTCACTTTTCTTTGAAGTACACAAAAAAGGTCCTTACAAATAACAATATCCTTCCCTACGAAAAGATCGACTGTTTTATGTATCGAAACAAAACCATTTGGGAAAATCCGTGCTGAAAATTGAAGCCTCAGGTATCAAAACCTGGGGCTTTTTGCTACTGCTTCTGCATATAACAAAGTAATCAATTTTACAAGGAGGTTATATCAGTGTTGGAAATCAGTTTAAAAGATCAGGAATTTCTGAAGAATTGTACAAAAAGTCAAAGTTTTATCGGAATCAGTAAGGATGGCAGCAACACATTCATCGTAAAAGATATTGGGGATGGCATATTTGAGGTTTTTGCAAATCTTTATAGAGGAAATTGTTATGCAGAGGTCCTGAACTCGATTGGATATCTTGTGCCTGCAAAAGGAATTTTAGCATACCCTCCATCCAAGGAGATCTCTATGGAGAAAAACGCAGGTGGGAAATCCATTCTCAATATTGTATCGGAAAGTGAATTCTCTTCTCTTGCTATTTTTTCTCAGACTTTGTTAAAGGAAATTATCGAAATTCTTTTTGATTCGGATGGGAATTCGGATGAAGACGAGTTGAGCGGGATTCCTGGAGGGAATACCGTTCCGATCGTTAAACTCGAATCCGTGTTCAAAAACGCTTCAAGGATGTTCGAACTTCAAAATGAGGGAAAGGAAATTCATCCATTTTCTAAGTGGGTCCAGAATAATTTGCGCAATAATTTTGGATATCGTCTTAGCCGGGCACTCAGCTCGGCTAGAGTCCTTGAGAAGGATGCTGCAAGATATCTATTGTTGGGCAAGCCAATTGATTTGGAATATCAGCTGATCAAGAAAGCCTGCAGCCAGCAGGTTGTAGAAGCCCTCAATGCCATTGCGGCGGAATATGTTGAAACGAATCATGAATTACAGAAAATACCTGCAAGCAATTTTGATATTGCCAGAAAAATTCAGCAAGAGATCAGTGTAAGGGCTAAAACAAGTATTTCCGGGCATATCAAGGTAAAAACGAGTAATGGGAAAACAGGGTCTTTTCTTTTGAATGAGGGAGTCCAGCATATAAATCCCCTCGGTGTTTACATGCAGTCAGTCCTTTATACATGGGCAGAGGTTGATTATGTAAAAGTCAGTAACCGAATGGTTTATAAGAAGAAATAAAGGAGGTTTTATAATGTACCAGGTCAACGAGGCTTTTTTGCGTTTTGTAAAGGATCCAAACCAGGCAAAGTTCCATGATAACAACTATGGGTATGACTACGCAAAGATCCACATTCAGAAAGACTATCAGGTGGTGTTCATGGAAAAGGAATGTACTTGCCTCCATTCTTTTTTCGGCAGTGTGGACTACTACCCTGTTTGTATTGTAAACGCCAATGGTGAAATCATGGCAGCAAGCGAAAATTGTCATACAACAAAACAGCGGTTTCCTGATAATTATGGGACATTTGCAGAAGTCACAAACAAAGTGTTTATCAAATTACTCAAAACATTATGGCCAGACATTCTTGCACAAAAGGACTCCTTTTTGCCTGAAAACAAAAAGGGCCTGCTGTCCATGATGTTTGATTTGAATCTGACCAGAATGGATCTTTCCAAAACGTTTCTTGAAAATATCGATTTTATGGATTTTTCAAGAATCAGCTCGGCAGCTTTTTCAGAAATTTGTTTGGAAGTTATGCACCAATATGATCCTGAGATCCGAGCTGCAAAAATCCGAGGAGAGATGACGAAACCACCTATTTCCTATAGAATTGCTGACATCTGTGCCTTGTACAATGATTTTTGCATTGCTCAAGACATTATTGGGACACATTCCGAGGAGTCACTGAATATGATCAAAACGCTCAAAGACCGACTCCCCGGAAATGCAAGGACTGGCTCGATCGTTTATCTTAGGAACGATGGAACTGAGATGACAATCCCCTTATCATTTCAAATCGCTTTTGCATTTGATCCCAATCACAAATTTTGGCTGGGTGCGCCCTTCTATTTTGATCCTCGAAATCAGGCGAAGCCGAGTGAGGTTGATGGGATGATCAAAAGGGGATATAGCAACTGCTATATTATTCCCTGGAACAGGATCAAAAAGGTCATTCACCGAGGAAAAATTATTTTTGAGCAATAAAAAAAGATCCCCCTCATGTGAGGGGGATCTTTTCACTCTGCGCCGAGAAAATTCTCAACTGATTCTTCAACCATTTGATCGATCTTTTCAGACAGATCCGTTCCATAGTCAATGACGGAATCAATCACATCATCGATGTAAGATCCCTCCAGACCATACTTAGCTTTGTCATCTTTGGATCGAAATACCTGCAGCAGACACAGGACTTCCAGATCCTGTTTGAAGGCTCCGTTTGCTCGGACAAGAGCAAACAGCCGTTCCGGAGTAGCACCATCTCTGTTGACCTCACGATAGAGAACCGAGATGGTATCTACACCACGCAGAATTCTTGCCATAGTCTCTTTGATCGACGGAATCTTATGAGTCTCATCATCAGAAGGCTCCTCCTTCTTCAGCCGCTTGGGAACATACTCACTCTGAGGCGAAACCGGCTGGCGAGGCTTCTGCTGAGTTTTGGCCTGCATTTTGGCGGCGATCCGCTGAGCCAACAGGCGGGCATTTTCAGCTGTCAAATTCTCCATTGGGATCTCGATCTTAACTCCATTTAGTGCCTCCGGAGAAACACCAAGCGTGGTGATGGTCTGGAGAAGTGACCGGACAAACTCGTTAGGATTGATCGGGGTATTGCTTTCCATAAAAATGATTCCTCCTTTAAATTTGGCTGAGCTATTATATGCAAAGAAAACAAAAAATATAGGGCCCCACATCCGTTGCCTGGGCTGCATATAATAAATAAATTCAACTTTAAGGAGAAAGATATTATGGAAGGATTTAAACGTGTTTTATCGGCCAGTACGATTCAGAAGATATTGGATGGCCAAAAAGATCACTTTATGGGAGCATATGCTGTTGTTCCAGAGCACTCTAAAAAGGATGTTGATTGGAATTCCAACCAAATCAGCCCCATGGAGATTTTTCGTGAGGCATGGGGCAATGGAATCAGTGTGTTCCATGTCAAAGGTATGATAAGCGACTCAGACCCCCCATTCTACAAAGAAACCATGATTTTTTTATGTGCCTATCATTCTGAGAAAAGGATTTTGTCCTGTATCCATGATGATTTCTTTGATCCCGAAATTCCAAATGAATATCGAATGGGCGAAAAGCAAAAGGACCTCAAAAGAAACCTCTTAGCAGATATTTTTTCGTACCTTGTTCCAGTCTTTTTTACAATGAATGGACAGCTTGATATGGAAGAATTTAAAGAATCCGGAGCCACTCCTCTCTCCCCTGCCTTTCCGGTCTTTTATAGAGGCCTTTGCGAGGCAATTCTGTATATTGTCCAGCACCAGGATTATGGGTTGTTTGATTTTCTGGGGGATCCAGAAAAAATCTTCTATTACATGCATCAATTTGGTTCAGATCCGGAGTTTTATTCAAATGAATTTTCCGAGGATCAAATAATCTCATATGCGTTCTGCTGCGATCAAAAAAAGCTGATTGCGCAAACAGCATGTGACTTTGCAAAGAAAAGCAATGCATTTCTTCCAGCTCTGCTTTCTTATATGGCAGAAGTCTTTTTAAAAGGGAAAGCTGTCTGGAAAAAAGCAGAAACAACAGAGAAAGAGCGGTATCAAGAAATCCTGGATAGCTTGGATCAGAGCGAAAAAACATCTGTAATTGTTGCGCAGCTGGCTGATGGAACATCTATTCTTTATCCTACTGCATCCATGTTTCTGGAACGCCTTTCTCTACAGGATATCGGAATTCTATTTCCTCAGGACCCACAGAAGGTATCTATTCCATTTTCAGAGGTCAAATCCATTTCTCAAGGCAAAAAAATAATTTATAGAAGGCGAAATGCAAAAACTCCCACCCCATAAGGGGTGGGAATCATTATAGATGGACAGTTGGCGTCCTATCCAGATTGATATACAATTCACGTTCGAATGGATCCCATTGGATGTAGCCCTTATCCTGAATAATATGACGACGCCTCTTCGGTAGCTTTGCCAGCTTCTCAAAGCACTTGCTGCAGGCTTCTTCATTCAGAATTTTGGCACTGCGAAGATCAAAAGGCTCCCCTCCCACTGTGACACGAACGTTTAGGCAATCTGTTTTTGTTTTTCCTGCAAACATGGCACGAAGAAACTCATCCAGATAGGGGAACTGCACCAAATCGTTCAGCAACCGGGTGTCACTGTTTTCACATTCTTCCATATGAGTGAAGTACCCCATGTCTAAAGCCAGGGGATTCCAAAGAAGCTCATAGCTTTAGACTCCAGTTGGCAGAGAAAACAATTCCTTACGTCCCCTGTGCAGCGGTTATCTTCACCTTTTACTGCTTTCAACAAAGGTGCCATTCTCTCCGGAAGGACAGAAAGTCCAATACCCTCCAGAGATCGCCGGGCGGTATTGAGGTTCACCCCTCAACCCCTGGCGGCCCTTTGTTGTTTTTGTTGCTATTCCTCTGTTACTTTCATCCTTCACAGGGGCAACATCCAAATGTTTACTCCTATTTACGGTGCAACAAGGGAATAGTTCAATGTATTTCTATCTGTTAAAAAGGAAGGTTGTTATCATCCTTGGCGGGCTTATAACTCTTCAGGGGGTTGTTAAGGGCTTTCCATTGTTTGATATAAGGGGCACTCTTCATCTTGGAAGGAACCAGGGCTTTAAATTCCTTGGGGATCCGCTCTTTGCAGCCCATCCCACGGCGGCCGATCGCCAGAGCTGCCGCTTCATGTTTGGAGAGTCCGTACATCCTTGCGTACTTGTGTCTCCCGATCTGGGAGGTGTTTGCCGGGTTCACTGGAAGAACCGCCACATCATATTTATTGCTTTTGGACTGGATGAGCTGTTCCATCTTATCATAGGCAAACAGGCTCACATGACGGTTCTTCTTTTTCTGCTAGTACAGCGGCCTCTTACGGAGGCTGCGGATGCCTTCACAGACCAGCGGCTTCTTTTTATCCACGCATTCCTGGAAAACTTCCTCCAATGCCATGGACAGGAGGGCCTCGCATTGGCCTTTACTCTTTCCTTCGGGGTCAAAGCAAAGCACCTTATGTCCGATCAGCTGGCCCATGGCGTTGGTCTCGGCAACAGCAATATTGTTATAGTTCTTATCAATACTGACAACGCCATCAGCGGTAGAAAAGTTCTTATAGGGAGATTCCGGGATGTCCACAGTACACCGGACCTGAACTTTTCCGCTGGATAGGTGGAATGCCCAGGCAACCGACCGCTGATCGGCTTTGGAAGCATTGACTGCCTTATTGACCTCTTCCTGCCCATAGGCAAACAGGACACCTGGGATCTGCACCTGCTGTTTTCCATCCGCCGAGCGGTAGAAGAGTTCACCGGTCACTGAATTGTATTTAACTACCCAGCTGCCCTGTTTTGCGTCATGCCTGCCGGGGATGAGCATGTCCCGTTCCCGGTGCTTCAGGAAGAGCCGCCGCTGTTCTGCTTGAGGAAGAGAAAACCATTTTCTCATTTTTCCATAGGAGACCAGGCGATAGGGATAATTCCCATTCTTCCGCCGCCGCTCCAGAGCTTTCAATCGATCTTCAGTGTTTTTACGGCGGCTGAGGATCATGGCCCGGCGGCTTTTAAGGGACCGGATCTTCGGATCCAGATACAGGGTTTCAAAGAGGTATTCATTTGGAAAAGTAAGCGAGGGTTTACGGCTCTTCTTTTTTCCAAATTGAATAGCTCTTATCTCCAAGGAACCATCGGACCGTTCCTTCACTCTATATGGATGCCCTGGGTAGCCCTTAAATTTTGAAGGAGTCTTCCCCTCACAAATAGCTTTTTCCCTGGAGATGAGAGCTTCTTTGATCCTCCGCTGGTTAGAGATTTGCTTATCCAGCGAAGCGATCTTCCTATCAAATTGTTCAATGCATTCTTTTTTCAGTTTGATTTGGTAATCCAACGCTTCCTTAGCGCCACTGATGATGCCGGACACATCGCTTTCCACGGCGGTTACAAAGTAATCGGTGGTATGGGTCGTATCCTTCAGAAACGTATGAATGGATTGAGCGCCGGCCTTTCGTTTGCCGCCGCCCGGAGAACCCTTCGCAGGAGGAGTCCCAGCAGCCTTAGCGGCGGCGTTTGCGGCCATTTCCCGCATTTTGATGCCAAGGGTGCCCCTTATCATCTGATTAAAGAGCACATGGTCATCCAGAAGTACCGGAGCATTGGACACATTAGCCAGGGGGACATAGCAGGAGCAAAAGGTTTTTATTGACATATAGGAAGGTCTCCTCCTTTCTTATAGATTGCTTAATTACCCCTTATTATATGTGATGGGTATCATTTTTCATAGAGGGGAGTCTCTATTTCACAAAAAAAGATGCGCCTTATATCCCCATGGATAAATCCAGAGGTATTACGGCGCATATGAATAACCACAAAAATCCTCCTTCAGCTGATGAAATATGCGCCGCAGACGGCTGCTTTTATATTATATGCAAAAAGAATAAAAACCGCCTCACATGGAAATTCCACATGAGGCGATATACTATGGCCTTGTTTTTAGTTCTTGAATCAGACCTTCCTTTGTGTTTTCACAGGATCCATCCAAAACTTTTTCCAGAAGCTCATTCAATACCTGTCCGATTTCAGGACCTTCAGGATACCCTAAAACCATCAAATCGTAACCATTCACAGAGAGATCCTTGACGGACATCAGTGGTTTTTCCTGGAGAACTTCATGATACAGAATGTTGAGCCGTTCCAGTTTAGCAAGGCGTACCTGCCGCTCATGATCAGCTTGGCCAAGGATGTCTCCTCTTCTGACTTCCAGGAACCGGCCGAAATCTTCCCTTCCAATCTTTGCAACCCAGCGCCGAACAGTTTTCAGAGTGGTCTCCAATCGCACATCATGATACCGGATCAGCTTTACAACCCGCTCTCTGGTATCATTGTCAAACCGAAGCCGTGTCATAATTTCATCAGCCATCTGTGCGCTGATTTCTCCGTGTCCATGGAAATGGCCGCAGCCATCTTCATCAAGCTGAAAACAGGCCGGCTTTCCAATGTCATGAAACAGAAGCGCAAGGCGCACGATCTCATCTGGAGAAGAAACAGCCACTGCTTTTGTGATATGCTGGAACACATCATAGCAATGCCAGACACTGTGCTGTTCAAAATCAAAGCAATGACTGAACTCCGGAATGAATTGAGCCAAAATCTGTTTACACGCTGTCAGGATCTCTCCTGCCCGTTCTCCAACGATCATCTTCCGTAATTCTGCCTGAATGCGTTCTGCGGATATATACTGCAGCAGGTTCCTATTTCGGAGCATGGCCTGGTAAGTATCAGATTCAATGATAAAGCCCAGCACAGACGCAAACCTCATCGCCCGCAGGATCCGCAGAGCGTCTTCCTGAAATCGTTGATCTGGCTTCCCTACACAACAAATCCGTTTTAAGGCAATGTCCTTTTCTCCATGAAAGGGGTCAACGATGGTGCCATCTTCCCGAAGAGCCATTGCATTGATCGTGAAATCCCGGCGGGCTAGATCTTCTTGAAGAGAACTGACAAATCTGACTTTACCAGGATGTCGGTGATCTTTGTAATCGCCATCTGTTCGAAATGTCGTCACTTCAATCTGCATCTCATTCATCAGAACGGTCACTGTCCCATGCTTGATCCCAGTGGGAATCACTTTTGGGAAGAGTTTGGTTACGTCTTCGGGAATTGCGCTGGTACATACATCCCAATCATGAGGATTTCTCCCCATCAATAGATCCCGGACACAGCCTCCGACAACATAAGCCTCATAGCCATTGGAATTCAAGATCCTTAATACCTTTCCAACAGGAGAGGGGATTTTTGCAGATAGGTTCTTCCGGTTCTCCATCCATCCACAGGAGGGACAGTAATAACTGTGAAAGTAAGAGTTATATCCTACAATTCTCTTACAGAAAGGGCAGATTTTCAATTTTGACATACTACATCACTGCCTTTCGATTGATTTCCACCATCAGATCATTGATCTTATCCATATCAGGATTTGCCGGCAAAGAAGTATTTTCCTTGTCGTACTGGAGTCTCTTCTCATACTGGGTCAGCAATTCCTCGAACTCATCCGTCAACGCCCCGTTCTCAAGGAACTTGCCATTGCGGACCTCCATTAAAAAATCATGATCAGTTTCCCGATATGTAACGATCTGACCTTTCTCCAAAATATCAAAGGCCATCAGGTAGAGCCTGCAGAGATGCATGATATGCTTATTGAGATGCGCTTCATCCTTCTTCGTATTTCTTTTCCCCAGTTTTTCATAAGTTGAGCAGGTATTGCTCAGCTCATTACAGATGCTGTTAAATGACCGCAGCGGAATGTGCGAGGCCTGGATGTCAGCAAAAACCTCGACATCCATATCGGGCTTTTCAGACTGCCCCATATAAAGAGTAATTGAACCATCCTGAAATTCAGGATAACGATACTGGATGCCTTCCGTCATATGCTGCACGGACCTTAACATCTGAGCCTCCTTTTCACGCTGAGAAGGCTCATGATCGGAAAGGAAGGTTCGGAGCTGCCGCAGCTGACTATTGGCATAACCTCCAAAGGAATATGCCGCCCGCTTACTCAGAAACAGATCTTTGTTGTCCATCAGCAGATTTCCGGCAGCTGTCTGAACGAAATAATGCTCCGGCCTACACCCTAGCAGTTCGATCGTATTTGGATTACAACCGGCAAGAAGGGGTAAGAGCTTATTGAAGCTATAAAGAAAGGTATCCGTTTTTTTATCGGCGAAAACCTCAAACTGTCTAAGCCCCAATAGCTCTTCTGGCCGGTTCAAAAAACAGCCTCGGACATCAATATCTGAATTTTCGTTGTTTGTACCATAAGCATGGCTTCCACCTAATGTTAGAAACAGGATCGGATGATCTAACTGCTTTAAAAAAGTATATTCCGGCCGCTCTAATAGATTTTGTACATTCATATGATGAACCTCCTTTTAAAGAATTGCATTATTATATGCAAAAAAAATAAAAGCCCCGGGGGTAACCCAGGGCAAGTAGTATATTAGTTATGAAAGGTTTTCTTGATTTTATAAGGCTCATATCCATACAGCTTCTTAAAATCCCTACAGTATTCTTCCCAAGAGAAATATAAATAGCTTTCTGCATTATGAAGAGCACATAGATCTTGATAGTGTTTAGACGCAAATTTAGTACCTGTTACATCGACCTGCGGGTTAAGCAGGTGCTTATCCCTGAATGAGGCTCGCAGAGTTCCATATTCTCCAAAAATATTCCAATCTGTAAATGAGAAGTTTGGATCTATACCATTTTCTATAGGGAAAAAATCGAATCCTTTAAATTTATCATCCCATGCAAGAAACTCGTTTCCGTTTGGAATGGGCTTAAAAAAGACCTTAAAGTTCTTTTCAATATTGTTTTGCAGCCGATACATAATCCGCCGATATACCCGAATATAGCCGGTTTTCATAGCAAAGATCATGTAATTTCCAATGAAGCAGAATTGCCATTTAACATCGTTTTGCCGCCCCTCAGACGCAGCAGACTCAGCGCACACTTTGTCGATGTAACCACAGATTTTTTTTGCACTTATCTCGTCAATATTTTGAGGACCATTCTTTTTGTTTTCCATCTAAATCAGAAACCTCCTTATGTGGATTTTTTCAATAATATGCAAAAAGCCCCGGGGATACCCCAGGGGCAATTGTTTTAGTACCATTCCAGATAGAAATACCCGCTCTCTTCAGCCGGATCCAGTTCCAGGAGAGGCTCATATGGCAAGAGGTCATTGATGTCCCGGACATTTTTCGCAGAGAGCTTGCAGTATTTGCAATTTTCCACTTGAAAATGCTCGTACATATAGTTTTGAAGAGCATCTGCCAACTCTTCCTCCTCATGACCATGCAGCCAGACGACCTGTTCCCTCAGATAAACATGGCAGGGTTCCACGATCTTTTTGGTAAACTTTCCTGCCATATCTTCTGTTAGGGTAATGGAATATGGCTTCCCGTCCGACTGCTTCACACCACTGAGCACAGTTCTATCAGAACCGATCACAATAGGGAGCATGGAATCAGGCACCAGATGAAATGTATGCGCCATCTGATCCAAATCCACTGCCGTTCTCTCAACACAGACAGATACTGAGTACGGCAGCAGCTGCTCATAAGCGCTGTCATCTTTCAGATCAGAGGTTGTGAATAGCTGATACCCCTGCTTTTTAAGAGCCTCTTCCAGATACTGCTGTGTAGGGGAAAGGTCTGGCTTTGATACTTTGTAGATATAAAGATCCAGTCCCATTTTACTTTCAACTCCTTTAATTTGTTTTTAGCCGCTCAGCACATTTGGGACATGCCTGCTGGTTACCGATTTTTTCCCAGCCATGTTTCTTTGCATAGGTCCAGGCTTTTACAAGGCTGGTTGTGTTCATACAGGTGATTTCTTCTGTTTGCCCTTTGCAGAAATCACAATAGACAGTCACAGAAAAATCTGTTGCGAATCCCATTTGTTCTCCCCCTTATTCGATCTCTGACATATCCTCGTTCAGAAAAACGATATAGTCACTTGGAATTTCCCGTTTGCACTGGACCTCGTATTTGACCGCAGAATCATAGATCAGATCATCTTCATAGCTCTTGGGCAGACGAATTTTTAGGATCATGATTCGATCATCACCAAACTCATCTCCCAACCAGTTACTAAGGGCATTTTCCATATCCTCTTGAGTTGGAAACAAATAAATCACAGGAACTTGTTCCTCGCAGCTTCCAGCTCTTTCTCCAATTTGAGGCTGCAGCCCTTCCCTGCTGATTTTCCAGGCATTAGAATACAAAGTGACATGAAAGAACGACCCACAGTCCTCATAACCATCCCAGTCACAGTTTCCGCAATAACCAATCTCTTCCAGATAAGCTCCTGATTGAGAATTCCCGCAGAGCATGACCGTTTGCCCCTGATCGTTAGAAAATTCCTTCATATGTGGACAATCAATACACTGCATAATAGCATCCCCTTATTTTTGTTTTGAATCGGTTCCAAACACATCGTATAATTGGAGCATTGTCTTCGCAATTTCCAACTCAAGGTCTGCCCGGCTCATTTCAAAATCCTTAGTCTCTGTTTGAATGTAGGATTCGATTTCTTCTGCCAAAATCTTGTTGTAAGCGTCGGCAATCATTTCATCAGTGGTTGTCTTGCCTTCTAACATTTGATTGATCTTGTCCATTCTGGTTGGTTCCCAACTGTCAAAGCAGCGGGCGGCATGGCCAGGACAAGAGTCATACAATGTGTGAAGACTCATCCACCGGGCTTCCAACAGACTGGTCACCTCATTTTTTACAAAATAATCAATCATATATGCCATCCTTTCTGCTTTTTTGAAAAGGATCAGAGGGCCTCTTCTCTGATCCTTCTTTCCTCGTCTTTGCTGCGAGACCTGGAATAGGCTTTGTTGCTGCCTTTAAACCGGGTCACCGGATTGATGCCCCAGGAACCACGTTTTGCAGCATTGATCTCCTTTTGCTTCTTCTTTGCCAGTTTGGCGTATGGAATGAAATTTTTCATATCGATCCTCCTCAAAAAATTTGCTATATGATATGCAAAAAGGCCTCCCCAGTATAGGGGAGGCCAGCTATTTGAGATTCAGGGATTGCAAATGCCGCAAGGGTCATACCCCTCAGCCAGGACCTCTTCCCTGGTTCCGTGAAAATACTCCTTGTTGCTTTCACTCATAGATGCAGCACCGGAGCACTCCGGCAAATGGAATTTCCTGGAGCGAGTATTCAAAATATATTCAACCTCTTCCCCGCTCTCCTCCGCCGCCGGCTGCTCTGCAGTACCAGTTTTCCAGCTGCCTCCGGTTTCATAGTCTATTTCGATGCCTGGCTGGACGTTGTAGCAAAACACATTAAAACAGATCCCATCGCCGTCATCTTCTACAGAATATCCTTCCATTAAGACTCCAGTCGCATCAAGATTTTCATCCTCAAACACGGGCGTCACACGGTATAGAGCATGATTGCTGGTTTCATCAATATAGTCTGCCACCATGTTTTCAAATGGAAGCATCCCCTCCACATTCATGTACCGGGTGCCGGTGATAAGGTTTTCCTCGTTGGCGTTTTCCCCTGTCAGTTGGAAGCCGATCAGGTGGCAGCGATTGTACAGATATTCTCCATCATACTCCCGATTGATCCAGCCGGTTGGAGTGACAGAGCTGATACTCTCCCGATCTTCTGTTGGCATCAGTTCCTGCCCAATACAGGCATAGGCTGTAGTGCATCTGCCAAGATCGTCCAGATCGTCATAGGTTTCAAAGTCTGTTGTGGTGAGATCAGTGTCTGTGAAATATGGATCGTTCCCATTCACAACCACATAGGGAGTCCCTGAAAATTCTGGAATTGATGTTAGATCAAAAGAGCTTGAGTCCGTTTCCAGATCAGAATTTTGCGGAACAGTTTTCTCCGTGTTTGGCTCTTCAACCGTGTCGCCTGGTGCCTGCAGTGAAGTTCCACAGGCACTTAAAGAGATGCTGAGCACAAAAACCAGTACCAGCCATGCCTTCTTAAACTTAAACATTTTTTCCTCCTTTAATTTCTTTCCTTATAGAGACAGCCCTGGATTTAACCAGGGCTGTTGCTCAAATGATCAGCAAAGCCGAATTCTTCCCATACTTTTCTACCTGAAACCCCAGTTCCCGATAGTCCTCTTCTGTATGAGCAAAAAAGGCATGACGCATGATCGAATCATCCTGTAGCCGCAAAGTATGTTCCACAAGCGATATCTCATCAGAAAGAGAATCAAGAGTAGACGATTCGATTCCGGGAACGATCTTCTCCTCAGGAGCCTTTACAAATGTATTGGCAACAAAGTGTTTCGTCCGTTTGATCAAATGAGCCAATTCCTCTTTGGATAGATAATTGATGGAATTTTTTGCGATCATCAGATCAAATTGGCCATCCATAACATCTTTCCATTCCAGATTGACAGCATTTTCTGCGGATACAAACGGATCGTAGGCATACTTTGCACAGGAATGCCGGTTGCTCCCGATTTCCAGAGTTTCTTTTTCCTGGTACTGGTCAATGATCTCCTGCATTTTTCTTGGGATGCTGAAATACCGCTCAGGGAAAAGTTGATAGTACTTGTCCCAGTCAACATTACGGATCGGGATCACCCGCAGGTCTCCATGTCCAAAGAGTTTTACCCTTGCCTCTTTATTCGGAAGACTAGATAAGACCTCTTGGACTTTTTGCGCTTCCTGGATAGAACCAGGAAAGAGATATGAGTCAAAAGTGTGATCATATGGGATCTCTTTCTGGAAGAGTGGATCGTCATCGTGCCGGTGAATAACGATAGTCCCTCCGATGGAGCTTTTTAAGGCAGCAAACAGAGTCGGGGCATTTAAAGTCGCCTTTCCAGAGGCATAGATGATCCGGTTTTTGAAGTCAACATTACGGATTAGAACAGGCTCTCCGTGATGCCCCCTGGATGTCGTTACAAACTGGCCATTGAAAAAAGTATTGACCGGAACGCCCACTGTCCCGTGCCCAGGGAAAGTCGGCTCGAACATCTTTACCGTAGCCATTGCACGCCGGATGGCGGCGTCATTTTTCTCCTTCTCGGTCAGAGTGGATACTTCTGTCCGGAAATATTCCGCATTGATTGCACGGCAGATGAGATCCAGGTGCTCTTCAAAAGAACAGGCAAGTACGGTATCATCCGCCATAACCGCAAGTTTCCGGCTTTTTGCTTCCGCCGGCGTATTGGCGAAAATGATATTTGCTTTCGACTCTGAAAGCGTCTTCTTTGCAATCCGCACCAGCTCTTCATCGTCCGCATCGAATAGCTTATAGCCGATCAGACAGCAATAGGGATTCTCCTTTTTGATCACATCAATTGCTCGGGGAGCGATTTCGAACTCAATGTTAAATCTTTCCCCCACTGCGTAATTATGAGAAGGAAATTTTCCTACAAAAGGATGACTTGGAGTCAAATTTGCAACTGCAGCCGCCATAATAAAGGCGTCGTAGTCCTTTGCGTATTCTTTGAACCAGTCATAATACGCAAATACATCAGTCACTGACACAATCTTTGTGTTTTCCACACTGTACTCCCCATACTGCAGCCATCCGGGCAGCTCGGTGTGGACCCATTTGACGATTGTAACATCAAAACCCTGCTTAATCAATCTGGCAGCCGCTTTAAAGGCGAGACCGCCCTTGAAACGGTTTGTCACAAATTTTACAGAGTCCAGCCGTGCGGGAATTGGACCGCAGCTGATAACAACCTTTTTCATATTTTTCTCCTTTCTTAGCACTGTTCCATCAACCAATCGTAGTCGATCTGCCGCAACAAGGCATCTCCCAGACCAGCGTCTGTAAGAAGATCAAAAACCACCTTGGACACGGACTGCTTTGAAACGACCTCCATATCGATCTGTCCTCCATCAATCAACGAAAAAAACGGATCATAGAAAGTGTAATCCAGACCATTGTCACAAGTCTGCACTGCCAGAAAATAATCGCCAGAGTTAATTGAGAGAGCAATCTGTTCGATATCATAAATCAACCCTTGAATTTCTGTAAGTTCCATAGAAAAATAAACCTCCTTAAAAATATTTTCACTATTATATGCAAAAAAAAATAACCCCCGATTGTTTTCGGAGGTTATTTTGTGCTTAGAGCTTTTCCAGCTGGCTCATCAGCTCATTTTCAGAGAGAGTTTCTCCGAGTTTGTATCGGATCCCACTCTGAAGGAGCATCTCTCCGCCCTCCGGAGAACATTCCTTCTGGAAGAAAGGACAGGTGTTGTCGCACTGGCAGACGCCGCCGCTCAGTGCAAAGGACGCCTCCTTTCCGGCTGCACAGAGGAGATCCTTCTGTTCATGCAGGAGGATTCCAGTATGGACAGACGGAAGAATCACAGAGGATCCGCTAGGCGAAATTTTTACCCCATCCGGCACCTGCGTACAGGAATCGATCGCAGCCGCCAGACAGTCCATGACCACATGAACAAGATCCCAATTCTCCTCCCGGACAGCCCTCTGCAGCGTTTGATAATCTTCAATCAGGCATCCTGTCGGGACCGTTGTCTTGATCTCATTGTTAAAACCAACCATAGTAAAACTCCTTCCATTTTTTTTACCTGAAAAGGTTTGCTCTATGATATGCAAAAGAAAAAAGCCCGCCGAGTGGCGGGCATAGATATTTCACTTGACAATTGGACCGGTTCCTTTGATCCACTGGAGTAAATCTTCGACTGTGAACCAGCCTGAATTGTATTTATCCTGCTGTTTCGGGTTTAAGAAGAAAATTACCGGATATTTTGATTGGAAACTAGGCTTCTTAAAGAAATCTGTCCACTGTGGTGCAAGGGCATAATATCCAAGGCCTGCTTTCTCAAGCTTTTTCGCAATCTTAGTCTTTTCCGCCGCCGCCATCAACTTTTTCCGATCATGATCCTTTTGCAGCATCTCCTCTTTCTCTTCATCAGAGAAAGAAGAATACTTGATCAGACAAAGGCCGGCAGTTCCAAACGGAGTATTAGGCCCGGCCAACATCAGACAGAGATCGTTTTCTTTCAAAGCATTCAGAATGGAAGTCAGATATAAAATCGATTCCTTTCCTTGTGCCAGAATTGCAAACGAATTTTCGTCCCATGCTGCCGTGAATCCTTCATCTTCAGTATTCGGAAGAGTCCGGCAATAGGCTGCAATATCCTTTGTGGTTTGACCTCTTTGCTTCATGCTGCTGAAAACATTGGGGTTCAGCGCATGATAGGCTACGATAAAGACCTTTTTGCCGTATACTGTGCCAGTTGTTGTGAACAGACCCGGATCTTTTGTGATCCGAAACTTATCCAATCCGATCTTTTCTGGGTCCAACCCAAAAGCCTCTGTGAGAGGCTTGATACCAACTTCATGCTCAGCGCAGTAATCGCCTCCGAGGTTAATCCCCACAACAACGTCATTTTCTGTGATAAAATCGCCATGATATGCTCTCCGCAAATCAATCTCCCCCTTACTTTGTTTTTACAGTTCGTCACGACGCTGCGGATCAAAGAAAAGACAAACGGCCTCTAGTGCCTCGTTGATACGGCCTTCTTCATATGGATAAATGAATCCATCATAAAGATCGGCATATTGGCTTTCTGTGCAGCCATCAATTTTCTGCCACCGCATTGTTTCGTAGAATTTGTTGATCTTCTCCGTAGCTTCCCTTAGAGCTGGCAGCAGCTCAGCCATCTGAGCCTCGCACTGCCTGCGCAAGTGGCTCATTTCATTAACCGTTGCCATTTAATTTTTCCTCCTAAAAAGAATTTGTCTTATTATATGCATATCGGAAAAAATCCTGTATTTTCTCACAAAAATTCCGGCAATTATTCTTCTTGAAGATTATTTACAAAAGACTATTTTCTGTATATAATCGTCCCATCTCTATGTTAGGAGGAATATCATGTTGGATTTGAGCCATTTTGGAAGCTCCGAGCTGTATGCTATGTCGGGCGAACCAATTTTTAATCTTCCGGATAAAGAGACCACGTTGGAAGAGATGGAAGAAATGTATTCTGCTCTGATGCGCCAGTATGATGCTTTCTTAGAAAATGGAGAAACGGCTAAGGCAAATGAAATTCTCGAAAAGGCAAAAGAGATCGAGGATGCCATTAACGATTTAGAATACGGTGAATGAACAATGCCCCAGGATGCATCCGCACCCTGGGGTCTTCTTAGAATGGGAAAAGACAGTATCCGGCCTCTTTCCAATTGGAAGCGCCAAATACCTCATCGCAGGCCCACCGGACCATTTCATCTGTGTCATAGCAGGCATCTTCCTCCCGCATCTGACGCTTGAACTCGTTCAGTTTGGCCATCAGAGCCTCTTTGTCCTGTTCTGTGACCGGCCGCTTAACATTCACCAGAACGTCGGCAAAATCTCCGCAGCCGTCGATATTTTCCTCTCGAAAAACAATCAGATTCATAAAAAATCTCCTTAATCTTCATCCCATAGGATCACCTGTCCGGAGCTAAGGCTCTTTTTGACATCGATGATCCTCTGATTTGTGCTGCCCCTGAACTTACAGGAATTGCTTTTCAAATCCATCAGGAACGGCCCATCAACCAAAATATTGACCTGCTTCAGAAAACCCATTTTCTTTGGATCCTTCAAAAGCTCCTCATATGTCCAGCCAGTATAAGCCCATACGTCCATTCCAAGGGAATGAGTATATGATGCAAGTTCTGCGCAATCGGCCGGCTGGAAAAAGGGATCTCCACCTGAGAATGTCACACCATCAGTCAGCTTCTGGCTCTGTTCCTTGATCAAATCCTTTAGGTGATCAAGAGACATCTCTTCACCACCAGCAGAATCGTGCGTATCAGGGTTCTGGCAGCCGGGGCAGTGATGCGGACATCCCTGTGTGAAGATCACGAACCGCCAACCCTCACCATTGACAAGGCTGTGCGCTAATGTACCGGCAATTCTCATTTAGTTCCCGCTTCCCTTCTTAGAAGCTCAACAGCCAGCTCCAACGCCCGCCCAGTATGATGTCTTGGGCCAATATTATGAACAGAAGGAGAACTGCAGTTTTGGTGATATATATCGACCTGTTTCTGCAAGATATCCGCTGCCTGTTCGTAAGACATATCTTTGCAAAAGTCCTGTGTCATGATACTGCTGATAAGAAGGTCTCCATCCACGGTTTTAAAATCAATATCTTGAATTTTCACGAAAGCACCTTCTTTTTAAAGACCTCAAATGGGTACTCTTCTCCATATTCGTCAAAGATTTTCTCCTCTGGATGTTCTTTCAAATATCGTTCTACATCATGAAGCCCGGAGAATCCATTGTCAGATCTCCAATGAAACCCGCCGCCTGTGGATGTTCCGATCGAGTGATCGTTCTCTTCTGCATCCGGGATGAAGCTGTATCGAGAGAATTGGATCTCATCCAGCTTTTCAATGAGGTCCTCCTCAATTTCTTTTGCTCCAGAATATGCGGGAGCCTTTGAGCAGAAGTCCCGGAAATCCTGTGCAATACTATTCTTTAGATCATCCCAGTGATCAGCAAGATATTCAATATGGGCTTTACGAGCCGGATCACAGAAATAAAAACAAACGCTCATACAAGAACCTCCTGCAAAATAGCCTGGGTCTTTTCTAATACTTTAGAGGGTATCAGACAAGTTTCCCCATGACAAGTGACTTTCTTGTTTTCACAAATTCGCTGGAGCAAAGCAATACACTCTTCAAAAGATTTTGCCTCTTCTACCCGTTTCTGAATCAGCCGGCTCTGATATGCAAAATTATAGTATTCAGCACTGAGCACATCAGAATGCAAATCCTTCAGGGAGATCGTGTAGATCATTGGTGAATTTGAAATCTGATGGATATCTGGGTTCTGAGGGATATTCGAGCACTCCCTGTTGATTACAGAGAGGGCTTCCACATTCAGTTTCTTCAACTCCTGCCTGATCGTTTTAAGATCCATGAAAAATACCTCCTTGTAGTATAGTCCTCCGGGAATGGATTGGTCTATTATATGCAGGAGCAGAGGAATCTTGGCCAGAGGTTATTTGGTGGTCCCCCATTTCCTTTCTACTCTGTGAAGGCGTCCCCGCCACCGTAATGATATCCATTATAGTCATTTTTTTCGTTCGTGGCACGGTTAGTCAAAACAAACTGCGGCCCAAAAAGAAAGCTTCAAAATTAAACAAAAAAATTATTGACATTTGCATATAACAGGTGTATAGTATTTAACACAGATGGATCCAAAATCCCTGATGATTTTTCTTGAAAGGAGCTTCCGCCGTGTTCTTTATGCCGAAACAGAAGTGGGATAACGACGAACTGAACTGCTATGAAAATAGCGGGCTGACGTTTGCGTCCTTTTCTGGGCATGTAAGACAGGCTCCTCACGGAGGTCATTTTTGATATCCGAGCCGCCGTGGATTATTTCCATGGATGAGCTTTTGGTTAATCAAACTGTTTTCGCCAGGACGCAGCTAAGCTGTATCCTGGCGTTTCTATTGACAACAAAAAGCGCCTACCGATCAGGTAAGCGCTTCTGGAGTTTTTCACTTTCCTGCTGAATCAGTTCAATCCAACAACCACAGATAGAGCCTGATAGATCTCTTCTGTTTCATCAGACTCTGCAACAGCAAGAATCCCTTGTTTTTCATTATGAGTAAGTTCATCCCATTTCTTTAAGAATGGATAACGCAGGCTGGTCTCTTCTTCAAAGATCATGTAGTCTTTGATTGCTTCCAAAATTTTTCCTTTTTCCATTAGAAACATCTCCTTTGTTTAGATTTGTCCTATTATATGCAAATTTTTAAATAAAAGATGAATTGATATTTTTTCATTTGCCTCGGTAGCTCAGCTGGTAGAGCGCCGGACTGAAGATCCGGGCGTCACAGGTTCGATTCCTGTCTGGGGCACCATATAGGGGAGTAGCTCAATTGGTAGAGCAGCGGTCTCCAAAACCGTATTGTGGGTGTTCGAGTCGCCTCTCCCCTGCCATTCTGGTTAAGGCCAGAACATAAAAAAGAAAGGAGAATTTTAGATTGTCCGATATTGATGAGCTGATCTTCGGTGAGACTACTGAGTTTATTCCCAGTGACCGATAAAATGTGATTCCCTAAAGTGCCCCTCAGCCTATTGGCTGCGGGTGCCCACCAGGGACAATATGTGCCGGTAACTCAGCTGGTAGAGTAGCCGCCTTTTAAGCGGCAGGTCGTGGGTTCGAGCCCCATCCGGCGCACCACATATGCCGCTCTGGCGCAATTGGCAGCGCTACTGACTCTTAATCAGGAGGCTCCGGGTTCGAGTCCCGGGAGCGGCACCATTCAAAAATAGCGGCGTAGCCAAGTGGTAAGGCAGCAGGTTCTGACCCTGCCATGCGTTGGTTCGAATCCAGCCGCCGCTGCCAATCTATGATGAGGTGCCCGAGTGGCTCAAGGGGGCAGATTGCAAATCTGTTATTCATCGGTTCGAATCCGATCCTCATCTCCAAATATGCTGCCAAAGACAAACTGGTTGCGTCGCCGGCCTTTCACGCCGGAGAAGAGAGTTCGAGCCTCTCTGGCAGTACCATGTGGCTGTAGCTCAATGGGTAGAGCAGCTGATCGTGGCTCAGAAGGTTGTGGATTCGAGTTCCGCCAGCCACCCCAGCAATAAAATTTTGCTGGATTGCATATAATATAAAACGGAAGGAGGTAGATACGATGGTCGCCCAGGCCTATATCAAAGACCGGAACGCTGTGGAGCGGCTAAATCAGGTTGCCAGCCAACAGATGTTTGACATGTCTGTAAGCTGTGGCAATGCAATCGTAGATGCAAAAAGCCTGTTGGCTCTGTTTGAGTTCATCGGCAAGAAGGTCTACATTGTGGCTCCTGATGAGCTGGATCCACGGTATTTCATGAAGATTGTCAAGAAAATGAAGCTGGCTTGATTGCCAGCGCAAATATGGCTCTTTAGCTCAGCAGGTAGAGCATGCGGCCGTTAACCGCAGGGTCGTTGGTTCGAGTCCAACAGGAGTCGCCAGTGGAGGCAAACAGAATATAGTGGTGAAAATCCGCCGGGGCTGCTTCGGCAGTGCCGCCAGGGCAGTAAAAGTCGGTTGCCCGCCTCCTTCTATATGGGTCGGTATGCCTAGTTGGCGAGGGCACCTGACTGTAAATCAGGCACATTGGAAACACCGTAGGTTCGAATCCTACCCGGCCCACCAATACCGTTTTCACAAAGAGGTATGTCTCATGGGAAGCATCTGCTATATCGAACGGAACCCAAAGCGCTGGACAGTCCTTGACAGAGGACTCCGATTGAAGACAACTGGAGAAGAAATTGTTACTGTTCGTTGCGGAGACTTTTCCGATGATCCTATGGAAACAATGGACATTGAACTGTATATGCGGAAAACCATCCTGAAAAAGCTGCTTTCCGGAGAATACAGCGTCTCCCCTTCCAGTAAATTTCACTGGTCTCCAATCATCATTCGGAAAGATGGCACGATTGTTCCACCTGTTTGCGATGGTTTTTGTTATTGACAATATGCTCCTTTAGCTCAATGGTAGAGCATCCGGCTGTTAACCGGAGGGCTGCAGGTTCGAGTCCTGCAGGGGGCGCCATAAGGCGGGCCGAGCGCCTTGCATCTTTTGGGATGTGAACCCCAGATATCAGGGTTCGGAGTTGGATGCGTTAAAACGGTTGGAGCGTATCGCCCCTACATAGAATAGCGCTGTTTTGTGTAGGGATCCGGTTTTCTATAATAGTTTCTAATAGATTTGCATATAATATAAAGAAATATCCCGGTAGCTCAATTGGATCAGAGCATTCGGCTACGAACCGAAAGGTTAGGGGTTCGAGTCCCTTTCGGGATGCCATTTGGAGGTTCTATATGAAGAATTCCAAAAAGCCACAGGAGAAGGAACTCACGCATCCCTGCCCTGTTTGCGGGAGACAGATCCCAATTGATCAAGACTGTTGTCCAGAGTGTGAATTCATGTATTTTCAATTGCTGGGCGGAAAGTGATATTTGTGGCTGTAGCTCATGATGGATAGAGCACAGTAAAACGGTTGCTGGTTGCAGGCAAGAGGTTCCAGAAGCACCGAACGGCAAAGGCAGCCTAAGAAGGGGAAGCTCCTTCTGCTGAAATGCGTAGGGAAGCGGGTCATCCTGTTGTCAGGCTTAGGAAACGAGAGTGGGTTCGAATCCCATCAGCCACATCAAATTTGTTCTGGTAGCTCAGTTGGCAGAGCAGGCGATTGATAATCGTCAGGTCAAAGGTTCAATCCCTTTCCAGAACACCAAAATATGCTGCCAAAGACAAACTGGTTGCGTCGCCGGCCTCTCAAGCCGGAGAAGTGGGTTCAAGCCCCGCTGGCAGTACCATGGGGCTAGGCATAAGCCGATCCCATTATAAAGCCCGGAAGGTTGGCTTAGAGGCAGCCATCCTCTAAAGAGTGAGTGATATGCCGCACGTGACCGGAGGGAGTGTTTCTCCGTATCGATCCTCCACATGGCCGGGATTGCCCAGGCCACAAAAACGGAGCCGAAAGACCAATGAGAGAAGGACCAACAGCGACAAGCCTGCTGAGATAAGCTGTTGGAGAATCGTTTATATGTTGGCTCGGAAGGTTGCGAGGGCGGGGCAGGACCTAAATGACCAATATTCCTTTGGCGTAACAGCACACCGGTTTTTCACATGGCTCCGTAGCACAGCGGCTAATGCGCCGGACTGTCTCTCCGGTTATCGTGGGTTCGAGTCCCATCGGAGTCGCCAGCTGCCATCATACCCTCTGGCAGCCTTCTTAATTCCCCGCTGAAAACTGCATTTTGCTGCTGAAAGGCTTCGGCTACCAGCCATGTTGATCTTGGCTTGGCGATGGGCAGATGTGTGATAATCTAAGCGGGGAACTCAATGCAGCATTGGTGTTTAACGGTCAGCACATTGGTCTTCCAAACCGAGGGTGCCGGTTCGAGTCCGGCATGTTGCTCCATATCTGGGTGTAGCGCAGTTGGCAGCGCACGTGATTTGGGATCACGGGGTCGGGAGTTCGAACCTCCCCACTCAGACCAGCGGGAAATCGTCACCATGCCCCCGCAGCACAGCGGATAGCGGCTGCCGGTGGCCAAACAGGCTCAAAGTCTGGTGTGGAATCACAGAGAACAACACCAAAACTCTCCTGCATATAGGCCGCCAGAGCATTGTAATCATCCTTTTTTGTACAATTGCTCTGAGGCAGTTTCACCCGAAATACGGAATAGGCGGCTCCTTTTGCAAAAGAAACATATCCGACTCGCTGCATTTGCGGGAGTGTCCTATTCAGCAGTGATTTCCGGTTCCAGCCAGTTTCTTTTAGCATGAGCAGATATTTTTCTCCGCCTTTGACAAAATCTCCAGCCATTACTTTTTGGCCAGCAGAACCAGATTCGCAGGAAAACAGAGCCCCTGTACAGGCAGGATTTCCAAACCAGTCCAGAAACTCCGCCCACGCCTCGTTTAATTTAAATGCCTGTTGAGCTTTTCCATCTTGCGTGACCGCAACCAGCTGGGCATGTGACTGCTTGAAGACCGGTTCTGAGAGATCAATAAATCCTGTTTCTCCATTTGCAATCAGAGCTTTGATCGAAGTACTCCCACAAATTCCATTCCGTGTGCGGATCTGGATCTTACGGAAATTCGAATTCCACAGTTTCTGCAGCAATTCCTTATTTGCAGAGCTGAATCCGGCAGATAAAGTAAATTTTCCGTCTTTTGAAGCCCGAAGGAATAGTGGAGTCCGAACTTTCTGTGAGATATAAGTATCTGTGTCATGGGTCTCAACCCGAAGATCACAGACATCTGTATCGCACAGATCTTTCTTCTGATGCTTAAAGTGCGGCGGCCTATATCCCTTTTCTTCCGGAGTTCCAAATCTTTTTACGTAGAAAGTACATTCCCCGCATACCGGACAGATAAATACGTGGTCGAACCGTTCTTCTTCAGAAATAGACTGCGCACTCACCCGAATAATTCGTCCTGGAGTTTCCTCGTCTCTTTTGTAAGCAAACCACATGTTCTACCTCCTTTTATTAGATTTGCACTGTTATATGCCAGGCTGCGGGAAAATATCGAAACCTGTCTGTTTAGGAGGAAGAAGGGATTTAGCTGCAAAAAAAAGAACCTACCTGTTTTCCAGGAAGGTTCTTAATTCTTTCGTATCCAATTCCATGTTCGCATCGCCATCAGAGCGACATCTGCTTCATCAAATCCATAGAGGCCTACAGAAATGAATGGGTGGCATTCCAGGAGAAATTGCCTGCCTGCTTGATTAAGCGCAATATCGATCGTTCCGGATGGAGGCTGTGCGCCCCATTGGGCCAGCATCTCTTCAATGATTTTTTTATCTGGAACTAGCCATTCGTCCAGGATATATGGCTTTGCATCAACGATCTGTCCCCTGTTAAAGAAGACCCTCCATTCGGCAGAAATATCAACAACTTCGGAGGCAAAAAATTCCGTTTCTTCTGGGATAAATGACTTCGCATTGACGATATTGGAAAAACCTTTGTTTTTGTGCTCTTCCTTGATAAAAAGAGTTCCATGGACCTTCAACAATTTCTGAAGATCGTCTTTCTTGCATCTTCTCCAGATTCTCCTGTTTGCAAATGGCTCCAACTCTTTCGGAATATTGAGAACAGGAATTGATAGGTTGGGATCGATTTGCTTTAGAAATTGTTCGCAGAATTCCAGGGAACCGGCTGGAATTGCCTTAGCCAAAGTTTCTGGCTCCAGCGCAAATGGATCCTGGCAGCTCTCCCATGTATAGGCACTATTCTGATGATACCAGTTCTGATAGAAACAGGAGTTTCGCACCGCATTGGGAAACTCCTGAAAAAATCCGTCCAGATCTGATTGTAGAATGAAATGCGGCATATGAAGACATCACCCCCTCCCTATTTTAGAAAAGCGGCCTCACACTGATGTGGGCCGCTGAAAACGCCTTTTAGCCTTCTGAAAGAATTCGGATTGCTTTCTGATACTTCTTTACTCGCTGCAGATCTTCCTCTGTGACCTCAGGCAGGCGCTTCAGATCACTGTTATGCCGCAAGTCTGCCAGCTTTACTGTTTTTGCAACCGGCTTATCCAGCAGGCTCCGGATATACTCCATATAGGAGCTGCCGGCAGGCCGTGTTAAGTAGACGACATTCTCAACAACTTTCTTCGGAACTCCCAGCTCTTCCAGGTCCTTCGCTGTGAAGCTTTTGTTGTCCTCCAGTACGTCATGTAGAAAGGCAACAGCTGTTGTGATCTCGTCCGGCATCTGCTCTGCCACCGCATATGGATGGTTGATATACGGCTGTCCGGCTTTATCCACTTGTCCAGAATGAGCTGCGCAGGCGATTACATAAGCTTTGTTGGTCAGTTCTGTCCAAATCATAATTGTTTCTCCTTAGTCCAGTATTTTACTGGATCGTCTGTCCAAAATCAATCCCTTCGACGGAATTAGGAAAACCCTTCCACGATCCCAGTCGATTCCCTCGGTGACCATCGTGACTTTGACAGCAGGTCTTGGTCCAAAGCCGGGTTCGTTGACAGGAATCAGAATAGACTGATTCGGATCAATTCTTCCAGATTGAAGAATGTCTCCAAGCCGGTCATAGAGTTCCTGAATTGTTAAGCTATCCATGCGAAAACCTCCCCTTTTAAATTTGCCCTATTATATGCAAGAGGCATCTGCCATATTCTCAATGGAAGGCGTCCCCGCCACCGTAATGATATCCATAATACGCATTTTTTTCGTTCGTGGCACGATTTTGTGAAAAAAATAACATAAAATGCCGGCTATGACATCTTACCTACTCATTTTTGTTCGGCATTTTTCCGTCACCTCTGAAATACATTTGACTCTTCCCACCCTCTTACGAAGTGGGCTTGCGGCGGATAGTTTCAGTCAGTTGACCCAAGAATCTTCTATCTGCGAGTGCTTCCCCCTAAAATAACAAAATCACATCAATTTACCCATTGACATGCGCTGAGATCGTTTCTGTGCGCTTCTGAGTGTAGCGGGGGATACCTGGAGCTTCAAACGGCTCAGAGGCCTCTTAAAATGCAAAATAGACGGTATGATCATATTTTTGCCTTCTGCATATAATAATGCAAAAGGAGGATTTGAATGGGAACCGTTTATTTTTTTACTGATGGGGAAAACATCAAGATCGGATATACTTCTGGAGATGTGTTCCGCCGGCTCCACCAGTTGAACACCGGAAGCCCCTGTCAGCTGTATCTGCTGGGCTACATTGCAGGCACAAAGAAAACAGAGCATGAGCTTCATGCAAAGTTCGAAAGGGACCGCCTCAGAATGAATGGAGAATGGTTCCGGGGATCTCCGGAGCTGATCTCATATATCAACGAGATCAATCAACGCCCAAATGTCTATATTGAGCGAAGTCCACACATGCAAAACAAAATTATATCCCTTTTAAAGCTAGCCGCAAACTAAAGCTCCCCTGATCGGGGAGCTTTTTGCATATAACAGAGCAAACTATCAAGGAGGTATTTGAAATGGTAACAACAGATATCTATGTCTGTCCTCGCTGCTGTAATGCTAAAATGGTTGCCACGATCGAAGTCGAGGAAAAATGGGTTATCGATGAACAGGGAGATCTTTTAGAGCAAATCGGCTCCAACATTGATTCCGCTGCTGACTACCTGGACATACGCTGCAGTGAATGCAAAAGCCCGGCAACAGAGGTGTCTTGCCATGAGGCAAGGGTTTATGCAGAAAACACGCCGGCCTCTCCCCTGCTGGGAACGGCATATATTCCCGTGGATGATGATACAGCTATCTACTGGAAAGAAAATGGTGGTTCCAGTGTTCAGTGTATTTCGATTCAGGGAAAAGAAAATGACCGGCATTTTTGGGCAAGTGACAGAAAAATCTACATAAAGGAGAATAACGAACTCTTTGTGGAACAGGAGTGTCATGGTCAGATCATGATCAATGGGGACGAGATCCTCTGATCAGAGTTATCCCGCACGAGACCGTGCGGGATTTTTTTGCATATAATGAAGAAAATTATAAGGAGGTAAAAAGAAAATGATGGTGTTTTCGAAGGAACTTCAGGAACAGATTCTGGAATACGGTAAAAATAAGACGCCCTACTTTATGGGCAGAACGACTTTCTATTCCAACGCAATGGCTCCTGTGGAGCCTGAAAACGTTGGCTTCTTTCTACATCCCGTTGACCGGAAAGGAACGATCATCAAGGTTGAGACCGAAATGTATCGTGAGCACAGTCTTCTGACAAGTGCGGTATTGAACATCAAAGAAGGACTGCTGATACCGTTTTTGGATATTCAGTTGGAAGATGGCCCGATTACCAGAACAGCTGAAAATTTCAGAGAAATCTACAAGAAGGTCATGTTAAAGGCGTTCTTTCAGATGGTGGACTTGCTGTTTTTAGAGGATGGTTCGATTGATTGTGATGAGATGGATGCAATTCTGCCACATTCCTTATGTTATACCAGGAGAGACCATTTAATTGCTGGTGCTGCTGGGATTTTGTTTGCTGCTGGAAATGAAAAGCTCACGTACCATCAGTTCTGCAAAAATCTGTTGTCAGACCATAATCTTTGGTATGCGGCTGTTGAGCAGCATATATCGGATTGCTGCATTACGGATGATATGATTGCCAAGTGCGCAATGCTCTCCGGAACCGAAAAGGAATTGGCGTATCTGGAGATCATTCGAACAATGATTTTCAACAACGATTTTACTCTGGTGGATGATCTCTATCAACTGGCAAGATCTATGCAGGAAGCAAGAAAGGAATTGTCAGAGGCTCCTCAGGAAAATATCCAGGCTGCAAGAAGCGCTATTGCAAAACTAAACTCCTTAAAAGATCGCAACTATATAATCAAAGTCTTTGTCCAAAGCAAAACTTACGGAGTTAATACAGAGGAATTTTATAACAAAAAGGAGGAATTTCTCACAAAACTAAGCCCGCTTGGCATTGTGGGGTCAACCTCGTCCAGAGACATCAATCAGTACAATTTTATTTTGTATTCATGGAACGAGATCACAAAGATCAAGTATGGCAATGCAATTTTGTACCAGGCGAAATAAGGGGGAAAAAGTAATGGGAATGAATATCGATCTTTTTGATATTAGGAAATTCCAGGCATTTTTGAGTTCCGAGTCCAAGAAAAGTGATATTGATATTTACCCCGGAGTGACTATGGAAAAGATCAAAATAGGAGATGGCCTATTTGCCATCACGATGGATCTACGGGGAAAATCCTATGTAGAGCAGGTACAGCAATCTGAAACAAAGGACTGGTGTATGATCGTCGATCAGAGTTCGGAATCTACCAGGATCATCTACAGTGACGCCGCTTTCTTTGACCTCTATGGTTCTGATCAAGAAAGGGTCAAGGATTCTCTTTCCGGAACCTGGATCTTAGAACAGGACTATGCAAAAAGCATTACTGTTTTAATACTGCATGCGCTTCTCTCACAAAATCTGCATAACACGCTTCTCTCCGATGATTACCTCAAAGCTTTGATTGCAGACCGGCAAATACATGGAAAGAGGATAATCAATCCACGGGCTGTCGATACAATTCTCAGATTCGGGAGCAGGATGCTGGATCAAGATCATATCTGGGGAGACAGCAAGTATCTGTTTGGCCTTCAGAATTTATCTCACATAAGATTTTCATTTGCGGAATTTGTGTTGAGTCTTCAGAATATCGATCGTCTAGTTAATATCCTCGTTTCTGACTGTAAAGAGACAATTCGTAAACGAGAATATTTGTCGAGGTTCTGGTCTTTTATCAGAGACATTATAGAATGGGATCTGACATTGCAAACCATGAAAACATTGATTGGTTCTAAAGAAGACCAACGGCAAAGCCTGGAGATGAAAAAAGAAATTTTAGATGTACTTCCAAAAGACCGCCAAAACATCCAGATTTTCTACAAAAATCCAGATGGAACGATTGATCATGAATGTACCAATGCTTACCACATGAGGTTATTCCCTGAAGAAAAAGATAGCGAATGCTTTCTTGGCATCAGGCTTGTAACTCCAAATAGATACGGTTGCAAAAATGGAGCATTGCTCCCATTAACTGGTGAAGAAGGCAAACTGGTCCCATGGAAACAAATTACCAGGATCAAAGCAAACAACAGGATCATCTACAAAAACCAGTGACATGCATGTCACAAAAGCCGCTCCTTTTTTGGAGCGGCTTCTTTCAACTGATATAATCAAGAAGAGGATTTTTTCCTGATGTTTCATCAAATGCGGAATGAGAACTGATCTTTGGAACAGGTGATGGCTCAGACGCCTTATCAATAAGGATCCGATTGTTCTGCTGTGAATTCTTACCAAGCTTCAGATAATATTCACGAATGATCTGATCCAACCTTTCTGTTGAAACCAGCGGACCATCCAGAGCCATATTGTGCCGCATGAGAGCTTTCAGGTAAGTAGAGATTTTCAGATGGTTCTCTCTCATTTTTTTTAAAATAGCTACGACCTCGGGGCGGCAGAACGATACACTGACGACTGTCCCCTCTATGATTTCCCCACGAGGACCACGGACCTGCCATCCATAGTTCCACTGTTCAGGTGAAGATGAAGTTTGAACCGTACTTCCAGAGCCGAACAACAGACCCGTGCTTTGTGGTGAAGAATGGATGCTCTTTGGCTTAAAAGTTTGATTACGAAAATCAGGAATTGGAAAAACATCTCCAATTTCATTTGCAATCAACATCCCGGAGAGCCACTTTGCTGGCTTTTCACCAGCATCCCGCAGGCTATTGAGATAGGCAGCGATATCCGCATCTGATGGAGTGATCAGGATTCCCACACTGATTCTCTTTGAGGACAAGATGATCTCTCCCTTCCTCCGGAGCTTAATGCTCCAGTTTGCCAAGCAGACCCTTGTAGGCCCCGATCACAATCGAATATTCGATTGGATGGCTCTGCTTGGACAAAGAACTGTCAGCCAGCAGAAGATGCTGATCATCCATTACACCGGAGCGCTCATAATAGGCTTTTACCTGAGGGTAGAAACAGGCTCCGGTTCCTCCGGTCATCAGTACATAATTCACATCCAGCAGATTATTGTACTTTGCGTTCAAATGCTTGATAAAATCGCTGCACACCTGCCGGATCTTCGCTTTTCGGATTTTCTTGAGATCCAGAATAGCTGCGTGGCCATGATCCATATACCGGATCTGGCCATTCCCCTCACGGAGCAGATACTCAACCATATAATGGTGAATGTCCGGGCGAAAACTCTTAATTTCATCCGCAATCGCCATGTTGACGTTTCTCATTGCGTGCTGCGTATCGCTCTCCGTTTTGTCGTCGTCGACACTTCCTCCTTTGGACATCTCTACGATCCCCATTGTGTAGTATCCGCCGTCCAGAATCAGGGTCGGCCCGTTTGACAGATAGAAAAACTTCTGCTTATCGACATTGCCATGGTCATCGGAAGTCTCTCCCAGAATAGAGGCAATCGTCTGAGATACTGTGAAGATATTCTTCTCCTGAATGTGGAACCTGTATTCGATCTCTGAGCCGGTCCCTGAACGCAAAAAGAAGTGATGGTCTCCTGCGGCCGCACCTACGACAGAAGGCGCATAACGGCTCCGGCACGCATGTGGCAGCGCCACCATCAGATAGATCGTTCCAACATAATTTGCAGGAAAGTTCTCGTTCTGAATTGCAAGGGCAATTGCGGTCTGCAAACCGATTTTGAATGCCCCAGATGTAAATCTGCGCTCTGTATAGAAGTCCTCCATCTGGGATTCGACTTCAGCTCTATCCTTCTGCTCAAAGATCAGCTCCTGAGCATACATGCCTACACGGCTTGTGATCCCGTGCTCATCCTTGTGGCACAAAAAAGAGTCTCGCAGATTATAGTCATTCATCTTTCGCTCGTCCGTTTCGACAACTGCAAAAGGGAACTTGAATACTTTCCCGTTTGCAGCTACTTTGACTGTATCAAATCCTGGATCAATGGCAATATATAAATCCTGCACTTGGCATTTCTCCTTTTTGTTTAATTTCCGCTGCGGCTATTATGCAGCGAAGAATATTCTATTATATGCAAAGAATAGATATTCTTATTAATGGACAGTGACATGCATGTCGCAAAATCGTTGATTTGTAGCAACTAATTGTGCCACGAACGAAAAAAACGACTATAATGGATATCTTTACGGTGTCGGGGCTCGCCTTTCCTACTTTCCTATAGAGAAATAGGCTGGAGCATCTTACCTATACTTGCCATCGATCCATTTGGCCTTTTTCGCATATTATATATCAAACAATTCAGGAGGATATTATATGCAAAGGATTTTGGCAATTGGAGGAACCTGGCGCTATGTGAATTCTTTAGTATCAATCGCATCCGATAACTTTCTTTGTAATCATATGCTGAAGTGGGTCACACAAACAAGGGGGACTTCTTATTCCTGCTATGTCTCCAATAACTACAAAGGAGACCTACATGGTTTAACTGTTTGGGAATATAATGGAATTACAGATCTTATGGAGAAAATAAAAAAATATCCTGTGGATTTTTTCGATCTGGTCATTCAGTTTGCGACATTTGAAGAGTTCCATTGTGATGAAAAGTATATTTCTACAAAAGATCTTTTTCAGAGAGTCTTTATGAAAATAGCAAGGACTCATAGTTCAATGGATGATTGCACCATGGAAGAACTGTTGGCCTGTGCGGATGAGGTGCTAAGAGAAAAAAATATTTGGAAGTCTCATCAGGAGGATTTAGAGCTTGTTGGGACAGATGTTATTGGAGTACATCTTGCAGCCCCTTCTCTTTATAATTTCTTGCACGAACGTTTTCCAAAAGCAAGAATTGTGGGGTCATATGTTGAGATGATTCCTAATCGGAACGATTCAGATCAGCAGATTAAATATCAGACTCGGGATTTTGCGAAAAGGTTTCACCTTGATTCGATGATCTATGTAAACAACCTACGGACTCCAAGTCTTCTTGGGGTCTATACAGCAGCGGACAATAAGAGTTTGATTCAGCGGGGAGAATTGATGAAATTTCATCACCCATTATTTGATCTGCTGAATATGTACACAAAGTAAGAGCCGATAATCCTACGAATAAATCTGAAGATATTCGCAACTCAGTTTTGATAATTTCTGTGACATGCATGTCACAAGAATTTCGGGAGGTCAATATGTGGGTGCTGATCATCAGTGGCTGTGATCCACAAAGGACAGTTTTAAATCCAGGGGAAAGGACAAATGCAGCTTTTATGCTTCGGGTCCTTTTTGAGAAAATGCTTGGCCAAGCCGATCCTGTCGAGGACAACATTGACTATATTGAACAGGGTGTTTCTTGGAGTAGAGCAGAAGATTTGGTGGCCATTCTCGACCGAGAGAAGAAAATCGGCCGGGAATACGATGTGATTATTCAAGGGGGGCTGTTCAATAATCATCGGAGCTGCGGGTACATTGATCAAAGGCTCTTTTTCCAGCATCTATTTGTCCAGATGGCTCATAAGTTGCAGTCGTTTGATGATGCGGAGATGAAGGATCTTTTGGAAGCTGCACTTGAGACAAAGTTCCCACCGGAAATGATTCATTGCTCATCTGAAGACCCCGCATTGCTGGATCAATCAGTAATTCAGGCCAAACAGCCAGCATTCAATATTTTCTCTGAATTGAAGAAGAGATGGCCAAGAGCGGAGATTTACGGGTTTGATTGGGAGGAGAAAGAGCCTTTCAAGAAAGCAGAAGAATATCGGATGCAAACGATTCGTCAAAATGGTCTCAGTGGGTGGATTTTAGTGAGGGGGAAGCAAGTTCATATCTACCAAAAAAGCGAGCTCTATTTGATCAAAGACCATGCTTCGAAAAAAATTTCAACTTCTGATCTTTCATCAATCTTTCTGCACCAGCCCTTTTGACCCAAACAATGCAAAAGATCCTCAGGCTTTGCCTGAGGATCTTCTTTTCATTCTTGGGGATCAGCGGTTTCCTGTGTAGATTGCTCTGGTGATTCGTTTTTGTATTCCGGATGCTTTTCCAAATACTCTTTCATAGCCGCTGAAAAGATCTTTCCGGTTTTCGCCAGATATTCCGGCTTGATCTGTTCCAGAGCAATTTTCTTGATCTGCTTATTCAATGATCTGAAGTTAATTGAGTCCGACTCTTTTTGTTTGACGGGAGTCAGGATATCCTTGATCATTTCATTTGTTAGAGAACCGTCTTCATAGGCATCTTTTATCTTTTTTGCTTTCTCTTCTGAAACGGATTTATCCAGATCGATCACAGCCTGCTGCATTTCTGCTGGGAGAAATGCGAGCCAATATCCAGCCATCAAAGTCAGTGTTTTTGGAAACGGTGCATCCAGACGCTCTTTGAGAGGCTGCAGCAGATCATGCATTTTGATATAGCGGTAGATGTGTCTTTTTGTATAGCCCGGCTTCTTATCAGATGGTGAGAGTTCATATGCGAGGTCGATCAGATCTTCCGTCCCACCGAGTTTCAGGGAGTCCCCGTTTCCATGGTAAATGTGCCACCAACCGTTCACTCGATCCAACATCGTCGTATCACGCCGAAGGATGTTTGTAATGGAAAAATACTCTTCTGCCTGTGCGTCAGAGAGATTTGTGATCACATGGGCCGGGACGGTCTCTTTGCCGGCCGCAATGGAAGCCTTCCACCGATGCTCACCGACCAGGCATTCAAAGCGGCCATCTGGAAGCGCACGAAGCGTGATTGCTTCGATTACACCCACATCCCGCACAGAATCAACCAACAGCTGAAACTTATCCTCTGGGTATTGCCGAAAGTCTGAGTCCTTTTTCTGCTGATATGGAATGATCTGGTTACAAGGGACTTCCATATACTCATTGATCGGCCGTTTCCCTCCGGAAATATCTGTTGTCAGTTTTCCAGCGGCCGCATTCGGATCAAACCCTTCCAGCTCAAAATCTTCGTCATCAATAAACTGCTTTTTCTTCGCCATGAGTTCTTGCCTCCTCTAAGTCTTTGATCCTGGAAAGGAATTCATCTGCAAACACCAAATAACTTTTTGCCGTAGCAGATGACTTGTCATACTTCATGATGTTTTCATAGCGGCCCATGCATTCCGCAGAAGACACCGACCTGGTGATCGGTGTATCAAACACAATTGTATCCATCTGCATTGCAATCTTTTTAAATGGCGAGAGCCAGTTCCGAAATAGATTTGTTCTGGGGTTGGCATTTGTTAGGAGAATCCCGCAGACCTTCAGATACTTCCCAGGGTTGTAGTACAGAATGCCCTGGATCGTGTTCCATAGCTCCACGACGGCCTCCCTGGAAGATTTCTCCGGAAAAGCAGGGATCAGAACGTAATCCGCCGCATAGAGGCCATTCACGGTCAACAGTGTCAATGATGGATTTGTATCGATCAGAATAAAATCATATTGATCTTTTACAGATGGGATAATCTCCGCCAACTCTCTGGAGAAATCTGTTTTCTCAAACCTGCTATCCAGGAGCTTGATCAAGTCCTCCGGCCGATCTCGCAGGCTCTTGAATTCTTCTTTCGTTAAAACCGGCCGGCCTGTCCAGCTTGATAACTGGGAAGAGGCTCTGGCCAAATCTCCTAAATCTGTGTGAACTAAGATGTCCTTCAGCTCTTTTTCATGATTCAACGCATGAAGCATACTGCCGGTAGTCATATCGTTGATCGGAATGGGAACCCCTTTGCCGGCAAGCATATCCAAATTGCGCTGCGGGTCCAGATCAATGCAGAGGACTCTATATCCTCGCTGTGTCAAGATGTATGCTAAAGCAGAAACTGTTGTCGTTTTGGCAACTCCGCCTTTCTGATTGACAACAGTCACGACCACACCCATAAATAAACCTCCTCCGCCGGGGATAATTCGGATTATATTATATTAAAAAGTTTTCCCTCTGTAAAGAGCGGAAGCTGTCAAACCAGTGACATGCATGTCGCAAGAACGCTGATTTGCGGCAACTAACCGTGCCACGAACGAAAAAAATGCGCATTATGGATATCTTTACGGTGGCGGGGACACCTTCACAGAGAAGAAGGGGAGGACAGCATGTTCTCAGTGACATGCATGTCATACTTGCCTCCTTGCAGATGACTCCACAGCCTGAAAATCCATTGCAGGTCGTGAATGACTGGATCAACGACTTTGACACTCCCCACGGATAAATCCGGGGGCTTTACGAGCCTTCCTACGTGATCCAGAGGGCATTTGAAACAGGATCATTTAACTGAACATCGCAAAAGAGCCTGGTCACTTGACCAGGCTCTTTCTTTATAGGATCTCTTTGATGTAGTCTCCCAAGATAACTCCATCAAACAGCATGGATGCGGTTGGCGATGGAGTAAAATGATTTTTTTCGCAAAATGCAGCCATCTCAGGAGTCTCTACACTTTGGATCACGATCCTGGAAACCCCATGTTCTTTGCAGAACTCTTCCAGGAAGCCAAGAACTTTTGTCATAGTTCCTTGTCTACGGTTGATAAACGCAGCTCTGGAAACCAGGACGTGGACCTTTCCAAGGAACAAGAGCCGCAGTTCAGAAGACCAGTCATCGTTGTGAAACCACAATTCACGGATTCCTCTATGAACTTCGATCGGTGTCTGTTCCTGCTTTTCCAGAAGCTGCCGCAGGTCTTCACACTCCTGTTCACTCATCATCAAAGAAAAATCATCCATGGCCATATCACTTCGAATAGCTCTTGGGGCAAGAAGGAAGACCAGTAGTATCCCAGGTGATCCCCGTCAAGGACTTGTATGCCTGGTCACTCAAAAGAAAGGCAGGCCAATAGGATCCCGTCGTATCGTTTAGCTGAGGATCAACAATATACCAATTTTCATCGATCTCGACAATATTGAACTGGTGACTGGGATTGCTGGCGGTCTCGTTTGCATGCACATAGTAGCATCCAATGCCCATCCCGTCACACAGAGCTTTCATCGCTCTGGCATAACCGGAACATTGCGCCTCGTGATAGATCAATGCACCCCAGGCCGTATTTGCACGGTTCTTTGACCAATCCGCCGCATAAGAGCAGGTTTGATTGAGATATTCCTGTGCCGCCTCCACTTTTTCGTAGTCGCTCATATCCTTGGAGATATAGCCCTCGACAAACTGCTGAACTACCTCCTTAACTTCATCCAATTCGCTCTGAGTCAGGCTCGGTCCATAGACACTGCCGGGAGCATATTCCCCACCCTGAAAACCAACTGTATTTTCCAGAACCGGGTGAGAATTCCATGTGACGCTGACTCTGGCGTCTTCATTCTGGATCCGGTAAAGGATCGCACAGGCTTGGGCCCTGGTCAATGTAGAGTCCGGATTAAAAGAACCTCTGCTATCAGAACCATTGACAAAGCCTTCACTGTACATCCAGAGGACATCATTTGCATATGTCCGATTTTCAAAGGATTTCCAGTCACCAATATAGCTTTTCAATTCCTCAATCACTGGCAAAGTCATTTCTTCACCATCGATATTCAGGCGTGTACGGGCATACTGGGCTGCCATATGGGCCATTTCATACCGGGTAACCGGCTTGGCCCACTCACTGTAATTGTATCCGAAATCCCGAACCCCAATCGCATAGGCAGTCGCAATATAAACCGTTGCCCAGCTGTCAGGATTTGCTTCTTTTGCGGCATCCAAATATTTCTCGTTTTCAGGATTTGCCCTCAAAAAGTTTTCATCGATCTCCTTTGTATAAATCAGCTGGAGAACCTTTGCCATCTGTGCCCTTGTCATATCTCTCTCGGGATGGAAGAGCCCATCCTGATACCCGCTCAGGATGCCTTGTTCAGCCATGGAATCAACTGCTTCAGTACACCATGCCGGAGTATCTGAGAAGGAAGACGTTCCAGCGAAACTCGTGATCCCGATCACAAAGCTTGCCGACAAAGAGAAAACCAGTAATAGATACAAAATTCTTTTCCTTTTCATAAAAACCTCCTAAATTTCGATGTTTCACGTGAAAATTTTTAGTCACTCAAATCATAAAACCATTTCGAAAACAAAGCAAGAGCTTCGTCCAAACTTTTTTGCCGGTATTCCTGCAGAGCCTTTTCTTCCTCAAAATACTTGTCTGAAATCTCTTTGTATTCTGGAATCTCTGAAGGGAAATGTACAGTACGCCCCCTCCCCTTATTTTCATCAGGAGTCGAGAGCTTTTCTCCCAGAAATCCATACTTCTCACTGAACTCATCAGATATCCTCATGAATTCATCCTCGTATGGATTTTTCTTCTGACAAGTATCTTCATTTGCCTCTCTCAGAAGGAATACCATCCGGTCCAAAATCTCATCCCACTCCGCATGGCAGGTATCATTGACCAGGATCCCGTCTGCATTGGTATAGTTTTGACCGAGAGTACCGGGGCTGCCCATGCGATTTTTCTTGTAGTACGTTAGCATCTCAGGCATCATAGCCAAAAATTCCTGAGAGATTTCAAGGGCGTCCCGATCAGAATACCCTCTGCGAATCCGCTGCACACAATACTTGAGGTCCCTTAGGAAAAGCCCTGGGATACGAAGCGGATTTTTGTGCCAAAGATAGCGGTACATGTCTTTCTGAAAAACTGAATTCAAAGTAAAATCTCCTTTCTGTATGAATTCCTCCGATAGAGTTTCTCTATTGTATGCGAATCATGGAAGAAGTTTTGTTTGTGAAGGGGACTGCCTTTCACCTTGAAGAGCAAAGATTTTTCTGCATTTTGCATATAATATAGCAACTCAAATTTCGGGAGGTTTTTTTATCAAGTAGCGCCGTAAAACCCCTGGATTTATCCATGGGGATATAAGGCG
>ENA-UOJL01000589-UOJL01000589.1-human-gut-metagenome-genome-assembly--contig:-P47-NODE-589-length-50248-cov-8.999582_pt1 | contig 50248 bp, 47 predicted proteins | sample MGYA00242347_ERZ723894 | MGnify/ENA metagenome assembly ERZ723894
TTTTTGCATTTGCAAAAGAGGCAGCCTCCGACCGTCACGGCCGGAGGCTGCCTTAAGTGTAATGCCGATTTGTTTCTGTAGAGGAGATTCAATTCGAAAAACGAAATGAGTTTTGCGGATTTGTTTTCGGTCTGATGGCAAAATTTTTCGTGTTTTACAAAATATTCAAGTTTTCAGCATGGAATCTGCATATGCATTGAAAACCGTTTGAATATTACCGTCGGCCCGGATCGTTCCGTTATCCAGCCATATTGCGCGAGAGCAGTAGCGCTTGACAGATTCACTGTGAGATACGATCAGAAATGTAGTGCCTTGCGCCCGCAATTCATCCAGTTTTTTGTAACATTTTTTACTGAAAGCAAGGTCGCCCACTGCCAAGATCTCGTCGATCAGTAATATTTCAGACGGCATGTTGACGGCAATGGAAAACCCCAGTCTTGCAAGCATTCCGGAAGAATAAGTTTTGATAGGGGCGTATATAAAATCTCCGAGTTCGGAAAATTCCAGAATAGCCGGCATCTTATCGTCTATTTCTTTTTTTGTATATCCCAAAATGGCGGCGTTCAGGTAAATATTTTCAATGCCATCGGCATTGCTGTCAAAACCGGCTCCCAGTCGCAGGAGAGGTGTGATCCTTCCATTGCATAGGACATTTCCGTGTTCGGGAGGAAGAATTCCGCAGACAATTTTCAGCAATGTACTTTTGCCTGCGCCGTTTTTGCCGATCAGAGCGACGGCTTCACCGCGGTCTATTTGAAAACTGACATTTTCCAGACACTGAAATTTATTTTTTTGCAGGTCATGTTTAAAGACGCGGACAACGAGTTCTTTGAGAGAGTCGACGCCGATACGGTATTTTTGAAAGCTCATGGATACGTTTTGAACAGAGAGCAATGTCTGTGTAAGATCAGAATGTGTCATAGTATCATAGTCTTGCGGCAATTTTGGGGCGGAGATATCGGAAGAAAAGTATACCTGCGATCAGGGAGATCGCTGAAAAAAGATAGCAAACGGCGAAGGAAGATAAAGACGGTGTTGCGCCGTTCAACATGGTTCGGAACAAAGTAATAAAATGGTACATCGGATTAAAGTTCATAAAGCGTGCCACCGATTCATTCTGCAGCTTTTTCAGACTGTAAAAAAGCGGGGTCAGATAAGTCCATAAAGTGAGGATGACGGAATATATGTGTCGGATATCCCGAAAAAAAACATATAAACAACTTAAAAAATATGCGATCCCCAAAGAGAAAAGAAACAGAGCCGGGAGGAGAAAAGGCAGAAAGACGATCTGCCAATGAAAGATGTAATAACCGCTGGTAAATCGAAGCAGCATCACAATCAAGAGTGCGATCAAAGAAAAGAAAAAAGTGATAAGAGACGAGAAAACGTTAGCGGTCGGAAAAATTTCGATGGATACTTTTGTTTTCAAAAGCATATCGCGTTGTTGAACGAGGCATGGCAGAGCGGCAGTGGTCGACGATCGCATAACATTAAAAATAATATTTCCGGATAAGATATATACAGGGTAATCCAGGCCGTCTGTTTCCGTGCCGAACAAAACGGAAAAGACAAAAGCCATAACAAGCATATTCAGTAACGGATTCAAAACAGTCCACAGGATACCGATCACGGACCGATAGTACTGGTTTTTTATATTTCTGCGGACGAGGAGCCGCAATAAAAAGAGCGACTGAAAAAGATTTCGTCTTTTTTCCATCATAAAAACCTGTTTTCCTTTCTGTTGCTTTTGAGTTTCAGATACAATTTTGAAGGAATAAAAACGGCAGCAAGACTTTTAAAAGCAAGCAGCATGCCGAGGATTTGTTTTAATTTGTAACTTCCGTTCATCCGTACGCAGAATTCGTTGATTCTTGAACGAAACGTATGCTTTGAGGTGTCGGACGGATCTTCTTCATAAAGCAAGAGCGGCTGTTGAAGGTTGTGGCCGACTATCCCTTTCGCATAGAGGCGAAAAAACAGGTCATAATCTTCACATCGTCCGGTATAAGGCGTATCTTTATATCCGTTCGATTTTGTAAAGCATTCGCGTCGGAAAAGCATGCTGGGATGAATGAATGGGTTACAGCGGATTATGTCTGCGGATGACGGATCGGGAGGGAAACAGCGGATACCGTATATTTTATTGTTATGAACAAGATAGGCGGCGCTGCCGACAAAACCGAATTCACTGTGTCCGGATAAAAAATCAAATTGGATTTTCAATCGGTCGGGAAGAGACCGGTCATCGGCATCCATTCGCGCGATAAATTCGCCTTTTGCAAAGGTGAGGCATTTGTTCAGAGAATAGGCAAGTCCTTTGTTATCTTTATTTTGAAAACAAATGCAGCGCGGATCGTCGGCTGATAACTCCTGCAGAATTTGATAAGTCTCATCGCTGCTGCCGTCGTCTGCGATGATCAGTTCAAGATCCTGATAAGTGCCGTTCAGAATGCTCTCCGCGGCACGTCGGACGGTTTTTGCGGCATTATAGGCGCTCATAATAACTGAAATCATAAACAGATCGGCTCCGCAAATCAAATTTGATTATTCACAAAAAAGTATGTGCTTTTTTTAAGGTTTGATTCAATATCGGTTCTGCAAAAACAAAGAAACCGACAACAAAGCATGAAACAATGCCGATCTGCTCAATAAAAAAAAAGCGGCGCAGGGGATGCGCCGCTTTAAAAGCGTGTTTTGTTAAGCTTTAAAGACAGGTTCGCCGTTTTCGAATTGTACTTCCAAAACATGAGCGTGTCTGTCTGGATTATTTAAAGGATCGCCGGAAATAAATTCGTCGGAATAATCCCTATAATGCAGAATGCAGAGAGTTTCGCCATTTTCGCCTGTTGTGAAGCAGTTGTGTCCGGGTCCGAAAATTTTCTTTTCCGGTTGGGTTTTGAATACAGGATAACGCTTTTTTGTCCAAGACTCGGGATTCAGAAGGTCGGCGTTTGCGTCAGCGCTGAGCATGCCCATGCAGTACATTTGTCCGGTTGCCGAAGCAGAATAAGTAACAAAAATTTTGCCGTCATGCTTGAGAACGGCGGGACCTTCGTTGACCCAAAAATCTATGCGCTCCCAGTCAAAGTCCGGAGTGGTAAGAAGCACCTGCACAGTTTTGAGACGGATGGGGGATTCCATTTCCGCGATATAAAGATTGGATATTCCGAAGCGCCTGCCGACTTTTTCTGCCCAGATCATATATCTTTTTCCGCCTTGTTCAAAAGTGGTGGCGTCCAGTGAAAAGTCGGTAAAAGAATAGGGATCTTCGCCGTTGATGTGTTTGCGCGTTTTTGTCCGATGAGCTTGCATCATACCCAATTCTTTCCATTCATCATTCATGGGATCATTACCGGAGCATTCCAATACGTAAGGGCGAATTTCCCAGATTTTTTTGCTTTCTCCGGCGGCAAAATAAATATACCATTTTCCGTCGATGAAATGAATCTCGGGAGCCCATATATGAGATCCCATTTTACCGTTTTCATGTTTTCGCCAGATAACTTTCTCTTCTGCATCGGTTATGCCGTTGATCGTTGCGGATTTACGGATGCAGATACGATCATATACCGGATAGGTAGCCGTAAAATAATACATTCCGTCCGTATGCCTGTAAACGTAAGGGTCTGCGCGCCCTAATGCCAAAGGATCATTATATTTCGACATGAATTTTGCCTCACAGATTTTATTTGCTTTCGCTTTCTGTTCATATTCTAACATGGTAATATGGTTCTGTCAATAAATAAATACAAAAAAATATGCGATTTTTTGTAAAAATCGTAAAAAAATAGCTAAAAAAATGGCGAAACGTTTCGCTATTTACTTTAAAACTCAATAAAATCGCAAAAAATAGATATAAAATTAAAAAAATTTTTAATTATTTTATATTTTTGTAAAAATTAGCCCTGAATTTTAGTGAAACGTTTCGCTATCGGTTGGTTTATGCTTTTTTTGTAAAGCAAAGTAATTGTTGCAAATGCAACAGTATTTTTTTCTTTTGGATGGTAAAATAAAAACATAAAAAGGAAGATAAGCTTCCGAATACAGAAAAAAGAGGTTATTATAATGAAAAGGTGTGCGATTTGTGGTGAAATTGTTGACGATTCTGTAATGGTTTGCCCTGTTTGCAAGGCGACAAAATTTGTACCTATCAATGACAGCGCTGAAATAAAGTTTGCCTGCGTCCATGAAGTTGGCGTAGCAAAGGGATTGGACGAAGAAGTTGTTTCCGGGCTTCGCGCGAATTTTGAAGGTGAATGCACGGAAGTCGGAATGTATCTCGCAATGGCTCGTGTAGCTGAGAGAGAAGGATATCCTGAGGTTGCAGAAGCTTACAAACGTTATGCATATGAAGAAGCTGAACATGCTTCCAAGTTTGCTGAACTTCTCGGTGAATGCGTTACGGATTCCACGAAGAAGAATTTGGAGCTTCGTGTTGCAGCAGAGACGGGGGCTTGCGCGGGAAAACTTGCGATTGCTAAGCGTGCGAAAGAGCTCGGGTATGATGCGATTCACGATACCGTTCACGAAATGGCGAAGGATGAAGCGCGTCATGGTGCCGGCTTCAATGGCTTGCTGAACAGATATTTCAAAAAATAATTGCGTTTGATCAAAGAATGACAACGCGGCGCACGGAATATATCCGTGCGCCGCGTTGTTCTGTGTGCCTGTCGGTCTAAAAAGCCGGCTGAGCCTTCGGGAGACCGACGGCGATAAAGGAGCAGCCAAAATAAATCCGTAGCCGAACGGCCGTATTTTTAATTTTTTGACGGGCATGAGAAAACGGCGAACCATTGGTTCGCCGTATGAAAAAATCATAATCAATGACAAGGTTATGAATTTATAAATCGCCGGACTTATCGTCAATTTCCGCCGTTGAGACATCATAGCGGATCTTATTGTTCCGTGAACAAATATCCTTAGTGAATTCGTTGTACCAATCGGGTTTGACGACGATCACGGTATAGCGTTCATCCTTAAAATATATCACGAGTTTATTGGATTTGGTAAACAGATGGATGGATTCCATATCTTCTATTTTATAGACAGATTTGATGAAACCGAACCATAAAATGAGTTCTTTATCGCTTACTTTATAGACAGAGCGTATCAGGATAGAAGGAAATACGGACAAAGCAAGCAAAGAAGCGATGATGATCACGATGTGCTGAATGATGAGTTGGGGTGAAGAGAAGCCGAGCGAAGGGGACAGAATTCGGTAAACAGTGAATCCGATTCCGACAAGGCCGAGAATGATTCCGAATATGCAGCCGACAATCGCCGCCTTGGAAAGTTTGAAACGATATGTATTCATAATTTTATACTCCGAGTGAAAAAATTGTAGCATAAATGCACATAAAAAGCAAGGGAAAGAGTAAGAAATCCAATGCGTTTTTTGTCGAAATGAGATACTTTTAATTTAAAAAGTATTCGGAAAAAGCAGGGAAGTCCTGTGCAAGTATAAGTATTTATTATCTTTCTTTCACTGTGATTTGCTTGAAAATATTTTTGAAAAGTAGTAGAATAATTTTGATTTTAAGGTACAGAGGTTGACGAAATGGAGAATTTTTCAGCACAATTACTCGCAACGGATAAGTTTGCGGGACTGAAAGATAAGATATTTCCGTCGGATGTGATCGTGATCGGCGGATTCCGAATCAACGACAGTGTGATCACTGGGTTCATTGTCGTTGCTGTTTTGCTGATTGCGGCATTGATTCTGCGCTTGACGGTGATCCGGCATTGGAAAACGACGCCGTCGGCAATTCAGATGTTTTTGGAATGGCTCGTGTCATTCTTTGACAAGAGTGCGGATGAAATGACGGAAAATTACAGTAAGCTGATGGGGCCGTATACGCTCGGCGCAGCAGCGTATATCTGTTGCGGGGTTCTGATCGAAATGTTCGGTTTGCGTCCTGCCATTGCAGATATCGGAGCATGCTTTGCGTTGGCATTATGCACGTTCCTGTTTATTCATACGCTGGGATTTGTAAAAAATAAATTCCGCAGATTTTTGCATTATCTGAATCCGATCAATATTGTAACAGATTTATCGGTACCGGTATCCATGACATTCCGTCTGTTCGGAAGTATTCTGAGCGGCATGGTTATTATGGATATGGTATATATATTGGTGGAAAGCATATGGTATTTCGGATTGCCGCTTATTTTGCCGGCTGTTCTTACGCCGTTGTTTACGCTTTTCCATGCGTTTATTCAGTCCTATGTTTTTGCATCGCTGACTTTGACTTTTGTTCAGGAAGCGATCGAAACGCCGCCCAGAAAGCAGAAAAAACCCAAAAAGCAGAAAATGAAAGAAGCGGCGGTAAGTCAGGTACAGGCCTGATCATAAATAAGTTTAAAATTTTATCCATATATCCTTGAAGGAGGTACGAACAATGGAACTTTTAGTTACGATGCTGGCAAATCTTCTTGCCACGGACGGGGCATTGCTCGGTGCAGGTATTGCGGCACTGACGGGTCTTGGTGCAGGTATTGGTATGGGAATCGCGACGGGCAAAGCAGTGGAAGCAACTGCGCGTCAGCCGGAAGCGGTCGGTAAGATCAGAACGATGTTGCTGCTTGGTCTTGCGTTTGCCGAGACAACTGCGATTTATGGTTTGTTGGTAAGTATTTTGCTGATTTTCGTTGCATAAACAAAATAAAAATTTCAAAGGTGTAAAATGTTCGTAGAATTAGTCGGAAACCAGTTACTGGCGAGTATAGGCGAGCTGGTGGAATGGGAGAGTGTAGTCTGCCATTTAATTGCGTTGATTATTCTGACGGTCGGACTGTATCTGTTACTGTTTAAACCCGTAAAGCGGATGATCAAAGAGCGGCAAGACAAGATCAAAAAAATCGAGAAAGAAAATTCCGACCTGAATGCTGAAGTCAAGAAGATGAAAGACAGTACGGCAGTCGTGCTTGCTGAAGCGAAAAAGGAAGCCGCTGTCATCCATGAAAATGCAGTGAAGTCGGCGAATCAGAAGGCGGATGACATCGTTGCCGATGCGAAGAATCAGGCAAAGAACTTGATTGAGCGCACTGAGAAAGAGCTGGACGAAGAACGTCGTGGATTGCAGTCTGAAATCGAACGTCAGATCACAGATGTTTCGATGGCTGTAGCTGAAAAAATTCTTGAAAGAGATGTTTCTCCGGAAGACGATAAAAAGATAATTGCCGAATGCCTTGCTCAGTGGAGTAAGGAGCAATAATATGACAAATAAGCATAATATTACTGCAAATGTTATTCTTGCCAGAGAGCCGGATAAGGAAACGGAATCGATGATCGAGAAGTTTACAGAGGCGCACGGGTGCAAAAAGATCCAGTATGAGATCGATCCAAGCATTATAGGCGGAATAATCATTTATATAGGCGATACGGTATATGACGGCTCGGTGCGGAGCCGGCTTGACAAGATCAAGAATGACGTTACCGCCTGAAAGAAATTAGGTTGAATATATGGTTGATGTAAATGCGATAGGAAAGACGATCGTTGATAAAGTACAGTCAACGCACGGAGTCTCGGGAGAAAGGACGTGCGGGAAGATCATCTACTCAGGCGACGGAATCATACATATTTCCGGTTTGAGCGACGTGAAATACAACGAGCTTCTGGAAGTGCAGGGCGGATTTAAAGCTCTTGCGTTGAACTTGGAAAGGGACAGCGTCGGGGCAGTGTTGTTTTCGGGTGAAGATAAAGTACGTTTCGGCGATTTGGTTTATTCGACCGGTAAGACAGTGCAGATGCCGGTCGGGGAAGGTTTTTTAGGCAGAATAGTGGATCCTTTGGGTGATCCGATCGACGGATTGGCGGATATACAAGCGGAAGAGTACAGACCTGTAGAATTCCCTGCACCGGCGATCATGGACCGCGGAAAGGTTAATAAGCCTTTGCAGACGGGAATTTTGGCGATCGACAGTATGATCCCGATCGGTCGCGGACAGCGTGAGTTGATCATCGGCGACCGTCAGACGGGTAAAACTGCAATAGCGATCGATACGATCCTGAATCAGAAAGGCGAAAACGTTATCTGTATTTATGTTTCGATCGGTCAGAAGGCATCTTCGCTTGCGAAGATCATAAGCACGTTGCGGAACAGAGGAGCCATGGAATATACTTGTGTCGTATGTTCTACGGCCGATGACGATGCACCTTTGCAGTATCTTGCGCCTTACAGCGGATGTGCGCTGGCGGAGTACTTTATGTATCACGGCAAAGATGTTCTGATCGTCTATGATGATTTGTCGAAACATGCAGTTGCGTATCGTACGATGAGCCTTTTGCTCAAGCGTCCTGCCGGGCGTGAAGCATATCCCGGCGATGTATTTTATTTGCATTCGAGACTTTTGGAACGAGCTGCAAAGCTTTCGCCGGAAAAGGGAGGCGGATCCATTACGGCGCTTCCGATCGTAGAAACGCTGGCGGGAGATATTTCCGCATATATTCCGACAAACGTCATATCCATCACGGATGGGCAGATCTATTTGGAAAGTGAGTTGTTCAACAGCGGCGTACGTCCGGCCGTAAACGTCGGATTGTCCGTGTCGCGTGTCGGCGGGAGTGCACAGAGGACGGCGATTCGTCAGATTTCAGGCCAGTTGCGTGTTAATCTTGCGCAGTATCGTGAGCTTGCGATTTTTATGCAGTTCGGCTCGGATTTGGATGCGGAGACGCAGAAGACATTGAACCGCGGCGCGAAAATGACGGACACACTGAAACAGCGTCAGTACCTGAATTATTCTGTGCGTGAAATGATCGTGCTTTTGACGGTTTCTCAAAGCGAATTGGTGGATAAGATCCCCGAGAAAAAGATGACGGCTTATAATGAAGGGCTGTTGGATTATATCCATGCCAATCATGAGGAGCTGCTTGAAAAAATTGATCCTGATAAAAAGACGGATGATGCTTTGCGTGCTGAGATTCTGTCGATTGCAGAAGATTATGTGAATTGTTCCGTAGGGGAAGATTCTCATCAGGCGCAGTCGGATGCCGAAGCGGAGGCCGAAGATGCTGAAATATCTTCGGATGTGAAGTAATATGGCAGACATAGCGGAACTCAGGCATCGTATTAAAAGTATTCAGGATACGCATCAGATCACTAAAGCAATGGAACTGATTTCCGTGGCCAAGATGCGGAAAGCTGTTATAAAACAGTCATTCAGTTCCGTATATTTTGATTCCGTCCGCTATACGTTAAAAGATATCATGCGGCACAGTAACGATATACACAATCGTTATACCGAACATCGTCCGGATAACCGAACGGCGTACATCGTTATTGCCGGAGATAAGGGTTTGGCAGGATCGTTCAACAATAACGTATTGAACTTGGCGTGGGAACATATGCAGAAGCGCCCGGTGCATTATGTTGTAACGATCGGTCAGATGGCGCGAGCTTTTTTTGAGAGCCGCGAGCAGCAAGTCGATCTGGAGTTTACGCATGCCGTAACGAATCCGACGCTGCACGATGCGCGCGGTGTCATGCGCGATATCCTGGAATTGTATGACCGCAATCTGATGGATGAAGTTTATGTTGTTTTTACGCGCATGAAATCGGCAGCGGTGTATGAACCGGAACTTGTCAAACTGCTTCCCATAGAAGAAAAAGATATCGAGGTGGATGTAACGCCGACTTATACGGGTGAGATCTGTTATGATCCTTCTCCGAAAGAAGTTCTGGACGTATTGGTACCGCAATATCTTGTCGGGATGATTTATTCGACGCTGATTCACAGTTCAGCGAGCGAACATGCGGCGCGAATGATGGCAATGTCAAATGCGAATAAAAACGCAGAGAAAATGCTGGATGCGCTGAACCTCGAATACAATCGGTTACGTCAGAGTGCAATTACGACGGAATTGCTGGATTTGTCTTCGGGTAGATTTTTTTCGGAAAACAATTTACATCAAAAGGTAAAACACAATGGTAAAACCAGGTAAAATATGCCAGATTATCGGACCGGTCATTGATGTAGCTTTTGAGGGGCAGATGCCGCCCGTATATGAAAAGCTGGTCGTGCAGGATTCGGATTCGGTACTGGAAGTGCTTTCGCACGTAGAAAAAGGTATTGTACGTTGCATCTCTATGACGGCTACCGACGGGCTGTCGCGCGGGATGACAGTTATTGACACGGGATCGCAGATCTGTGTACCGGTAGGAGAAAGTGTTCTGGGAAGAGTTATCAATGTTTTGGGTGAACCGATCGATCACAAAGGAGAGATCAAGGCGAAAGAACATTGGAATATTCACAGAAAACCTCCTGCATTCTATGATCAGAGCCCTTCGACGGAAATTTTCGAGACGGGCATAAAAGTTATCGACCTGATCGCGCCGTACAGTAAAGGCGGTAAGATCGGTTTGTTCGGCGGCGCAGGTGTCGGCAAGACAGTCCTTATCATGGAGCTGATGCACAATATTTCCAAAGAACACGGCGGCTATTCCATATTTACGGGTGTCGGCGAACGTTCGAGGGAAGGTAACGACATGATTTCGGATATGACGGAATCTGGGGTGCTCGGAAACACGGCGCTTGTTTTCGGTCAGATGAACGAACCGCCCGGAAGCCGTATGCGTACGGCGTTCACTGGTTTGACGTTGGCAGAATATTTCCGCGACGTAAACCGTCAGGACGTTTTGTTGTTTATTGATAATATTTACCGTTACATTCAGGCGGGCAGTGAAGTTTCGGCGCTGTTGGGCAGAATGCCTTCCGCCGTCGGTTATCAGCCTACGCTCTCCTTGGAAATGGGAATGCTGCAGGAACGGATCGCCAGCACGCGTCGTGGTTCCATCACTTCGATTCAGGCAGTCTATGTGCCTGCGGACGATATCACCGACCCTGCGCCGGCAGCGATCTTTTCGCACTTGGATGCAACGACGGTTTTGTCTCGTAAGGTCGTGGAAATGGGTATTTATCCTGCGGTGGATCCTTTGGAATCTACATCCCGTATCCTGGATCCGCAGATTGTAGGCAGAGAGCATTACGAAGTGGCAAATAAAGTCATTGCAACGCTGCAAAGATATAAAGAGCTGCAGGATATTATCGCTATTCTCGGTATGGATGAGCTTTCGGAAGAAGATAAGAATGCCGTGTTCCGTGCCCGTAAGATCCAAAAGTTTATGTCGCAGCCGTTCTCGGTGTCCAAAGTATATACCGGATTGGAAGGCAGATACGTACCTTTGCAGGCGACGATCGAGAGCTTTAAAACCATTCTTTCGGGTGAAGTGGATGATCTGCCGGAAAATGCCTTCTTCAATGTCGGCGATATCGATGAGGCAAAGGCAAAAGCGCGGACAATGCGCGCGGATTCATAAAATCTGTAAGCGGAAAAGGAGGGCATGAAAGAAATGAATACATTTTTCCTGGAAATCATCACGCCCGAGAAGACTTTTTATCGCGGCAGAGTGGAGGGCTTGGATATCCCGGCGATCGGAGGAGCTTGCACGGTGCTGGCCGGTCATCAGCCGATGGTCTTTGCAACGGAACCCGGTTCGATTTTCATCATGGAAAACGGAAAAAAACGGGAAGCTTTTATGAGCGAAGGATTTATTGAGGTCAGACCTGATGAGACGATTGTGTTTTCGCAGGCGGTAGAATGGCCGGAAGAGATCAATGAGAGACGGGCGAAAGAAGCGAAGGAGCGGGCGGAAGAACAATTACGCCGCAATCGCAGTGCTGCGGAATATCGTTTGAATCGTATGGCTTTGCAGCGTGCATTTGCACGACTTCGCGTAAAGCATCACCACAATATGACAGATGAATAATAAAAAGCGAAGCGCTTCGGAAATTTTTCCGAGGCGCTTCGCTTTTCTGTTTATATAATATTGCGGCTTATGCTTGATTTTTAATGATATCTGTTTTGCGATCATCTGTTTCAGCGTCAGGAGCCTGTGTCGGAATTTTATTTGCGGAAGCGTTATTTATTTGTTATTTTAAAAGTTCTGTGTTATAATGGTAAAGAATAACTGGAAACGAGGTAATCATGTTACAGGTAACGAATGTCAGCCTGCAATACGGCAGCAAAAAACTGTTTGAAGATGTGAATCTGAAATTTACGAAAGGCAATTGTTACGGGATCATCGGGGCAAACGGTGCCGGAAAATCAACATTTTTGAAAGTTTTGTCGGGCGAAATTGAACCTAATAAAGGCGAAGTTACGCTTGATAAGAATGAACGTATGTCTGTTTTGATGCAGAACCAGAACGCATATGACGATGAGACGGTCGTCCGTACGGTAATGCTGGGGCATAAGCGGCTTGTGCAGATCATGGACGAAAAGGATGCGTTGTATGCAAAGCCGGATTTTTCGGAAGAGGACGGAATCCGTGCGTCCGAATTGGAGAGTGAGTTTGCGGAATTGAACGGTTGGGAAGCGGAATCGGAAGCGCAGACGCTCTTGAATGAGCTGGATATTCCTTCGGAATACCATTACACACGGATGGGAGATCTCGACGCGAAAATGAAGGTAAAGGTATTGCTTGCGCAGGCGCTTTTCGGAAATCCGGATGTTCTGCTGTTGGACGAGCCTACCAATAACCTGGATATCAAGACAGTGCGCTGGTTGGAAAATTATTTGCTGGATTTTGAAAATACGATCATAATTGTTTCCCATAACAGGCATTTTCTCAATAAAGTCTGCACATATATTTGTGATGTTGACTTCGGGAAGATCCAGTTGTATCTGGGCAACTATGACTTTTGGTATCAGACCAGCCAGCTGATAGCGCGCCAGATGCGGGATCAGAATAAAAAAATGGAGCAGCGAGCCAAGGAATTGCAGGAATTTATCGCGAGATTTGCCGCGAATGCGTCCAAGTCCAGACAGGCTACATCCCGAAAAAAAGAGCTCGAGCGGCTGACGCTGAACGATATTAAACCTTCGCTGCGTAAATATCCTTTTATAGATTTTAAGTTTGAAAGAGAAATCGGCAACGATATCCTCATGGTGGAGGGGTTGACAAAGAAAGGATATTTTGAAGATGTGGACTTTATCGTGCAGAAGAACGACAAGATCGGGTTTGTGAGCGATAAAAGTACGACGATCACAATGCTTTTTGACGTTTTGACGGGCAAGGTGCAGCCTGATGCAGGAACGGTCAAATGGGGTAAAACAATATCGCTGTCCGTGCTGCCGCAGAACAACAACGAGTATTTTGAAAACTGCGATCTAAATCTTGTGGAATGGCTGAGTCAGTTTTCGAATGATCATTATGAGGAATATCTTCGCGGTTGGCTGGGCAGAATGCTCTTTTCAGGAGAGGAGGCTTTGAAAAAAGCCAAAGTTTTGTCCGGAGGCGAAAAAGTTCGCTGCATGCTGGCAAAAATGATGCTCGAAGGAAGCAATTTCCTGATCATGGACGAGCCGACGAACCACTTGGATCTGGAATCGATCACGGCGCTCAACAACGGAATGCAGAATTTTAAGGGCTGTATGTTGTTTACGTCGCACGACCAGGAATTGATGAATACCGTTGCAAATCGTATCATTGAGATCAATGGGAAAAAGACTTTCGACAAAAATGTTACTTATGATGAATATCTCGACATAACGAATAACTGATAACAGGAAATAAAGAATGTATCCTTATAAAATTTTTACATTTCCGGACGGAACGGGTATAACGCTGTATGAGGTTTTTATTTTGATCGGCGTTATTGCTGCGCTTGTTCTTTTCAGAATTTTGGCAGACCGTCGCAAAATGCCGGCGAAATTACAGAACCTGATTCTGATCGGAGCCGTTGTCGCTTTTGTGATCGGTTATCTTTCGGCGGTACTGTTTCAGGCGTTTTACAATGCGCTTGAAACAGGTAACTTTGAACTGAACGGCAGTACAGGATCAACGTTTTACGGCGGTTTTATCGGCGGAGCAGTCAGTATGCTGCTGATTTATTTTATCGGCGGCAGATTGCTTTTCAAAAGCATGAAAACTTCTGTGGAGTGGCTTCCGACGTTTGCCAATATTGCGGCTGCGTGTATTCCGCTGGCGCATGGATTCGGCAGGATCGGTTGTCTGACAGCGGGATGCTGTCATGGTGGTATTACGGACGCCTGGTACGGAATAACCCAATGGGTGGAAACAGCTTCAGGAAAATACGGCTGGGAAAAGGTAGTTCCGATCCAGCTGTTTGAAGCAATATTTTTGTTTTTATTGGCAGCATTTCTCTTTATGTTGGTCTGGAAGAAAAAGGGCTTTGGCTTATCCGGATATCTGATCGGTTATGGGGTTTGGAGATTTGTTATCGAATTTTTCCGCACGGATGATCGCGGGGCTTCGTTTATACCGGGTTTGACGCCTTCTCAGGTTACGGCAATTCTGATGGTATTGATCGGTGTTGCGCTGATTGCTGCGTATTACATAATCCGGAAGAAAAAGGGACAGGATGTTTTTATTGCCCCGGATTTAAAAGAAAACTCAAAAAAGATTGCAGAAGGGAAGCCGTCGGGGGAGGTTTAAAGAATGGAAAAAGATCCTTTTGAGAAACAGGAAAGGAATGCTGCAGACGAAAAAAAATCTGTGAACGAGGATGGAAAGGAAAACAAAGAGTCTGCGGAACTTGACGAGGCACAAAAGAGAAAGATCGTGTGCTGTTTGGCGTACGTGTTCGGGATTTTGTTTTTTTTGCCTTTGATCCTGTACCCCAAAGATGATTTTGCTAAATTCCATGCCAATCAGTCGCTTGTAATTTTGCTTACGAGCATAATTATCAGTGCTTTATGCAGCATTCTCGGAATGATACCGGCTATCGGTTTTATTTTCGGGATTATCGGCGGAGTTCTCGGTGTCGCCATTTTGATTGCGTGTATACTCGGAATTGTTGCGGTCGTTCAGGAAGAGAAAACAAAACTTCCGCTTATCGGGAATATCCGTATTATTTCGTGATTTAAGGAAAGAGGGTAAGAGCTGTGCCTTTGGGTACGGCTCTTTTTTGTTTCTTTAAAATGCAGAAAACGGTATATGGGCGGGCAGAGCAAATTATTGCAGACATAGTTGATAAAAAAATGATGGAGCGCTGGTTCTTCTCAACGGAATAAAGACAGGCTGAAATGTTCAAAATTTAGGATGAAAAGGTAAGAAATGGGAATCGTCTCTTGCTAAAGTAGAAAAATTTTGTTATAATATGGGCAGAAATGTATTCCCGCAGGGAGGAGCTATGAAAGAACTTGTGCTGATTGACGGAAACAGCCTTTTGAACCGAGCATTTTATGCGACAAAACTTTTGACGACCAGGGACGGCACGCCTACAAACGCAGTTTTCGGTTTTATAAAATTGCTTTTGAAAATTATCCAGGACAATAAGCCCGATCGGCTGATCGTTACGTTCGACTTGAAAGCGCCGACATTTCGGCACAAAATGTATGATGGGTATAAAGCGACCAGAAAACCGATGCCGGATGATCTTGTTGTTCAGGTCGGGATGCTCAAATCATTACTGCATTCCATGAATATCACGATGTGTGAGAAAGAGGGATACGAAGCCGATGACCTAATCGGTACGTTGTCGCATGCTTTTTCGGATACGCACAGCATTGTTATCACGGGAGACAGAGATGCCTATCAGCTTGTGGATGATCTGACGGATGTTTTTATAACCAAGACGGGTGTGAGTGAGCTTTTGAAACTCAATAAAAATAACTTTGAACAGCTTATAGGTTACAAACCTTCGCAGGTCATCGACATGAAAGCGCTGATGGGAGACTCATCGGACAATATACCGGGAGTGCCGGGGGTCGGTGAAAAAACAGCGCTGAACCTTCTTTTGAAGTACGGAACGCTGGACAATGTGTATTCCAATCTCGAAGATATTACCGGAGCTGTGAAAACCAAGCTGGAAAACGGAAAAGAATCGGCTTATTTGTCGCGCCGCTTAGCTACGATCGACCGTCAAGTGCCGCTTGAAACATCGGAAAATGAAGGTGAGATCTGTATGCCGTTTACGCAGGAAGTGCGGAACCAGTTTTTGAAACTGGAGTTCACTTCGCTGTTGAAACTGAATATCTTTGAAACAGAAGCTGACAAAAAGACAGATGTTCATCCGCGTGCAGATACAAAAAGCGTGGTGATCGCGGATGCCGATCAATTTCTCAATGATTTTGTTCCGAATTTATTTTCTGCAGTCAAGGCGGGGGATCAATATCATTTTTTTGCTGACGGGAAAGAATACATTTTGCGTCCGGCCAGGACTTTGCTGGATGAGGGATTGCATGCGACCGATGCGGGGCGGATTTTAAAGAGTTTGTTTGAAAAGAAAGACAAGAAGGTCATTTTATACGGGAAAAAAGATTTCAGGCATGCTCTGGCAAAAGAACAAGTGGAGCTTACATGCGACTGTGAAGACGTATCATTGATCAGATATCTGGTGGATTTTAATGGAAAAGATGAAAATCTGGGGGATATCCTGCGCGGTTACGGGTATGATGACACAGCGCCCGCTGCCGGGGTGTTTTTCTTGTATGAGGATCTTTCTGCAAAATTGCAATCTGAAAAACTGGAAAAACTGTATAAGGATATAGAGCTTCCGCTTGCAGATGTTTTATTTGATATGGAATCGGAGGGGGTTCGGATTGACCTGGAGACATCCAAGCAATTCGAAAAGAGATACAGAGAGGAAATAGGACGCCTTACCAATGAGATCTACAAGCAGGCAGGAGAAAATTTTAATATTAATTCTCCTATGCAGTTAGGGAAGATTTTATTTGAAAAATTACAGCTTCCTGCACCAAAAAAAAGTAAAAGAGGAACTTATTCGACGAGTGCGGACATTCTTGAAAAATTGGCGGGAGAATATAAGATCGTAAGGGATGTACTGGATTGCAGGCATTTTCAGAAATTGCTGTCAACGTATATTGACGGGTTTAAGCCGCTGATCGATCCGGCGACAGGGCTTGTTCATACGACGTATAATCAGGTTTTGACAACGACCGGCAGACTGTCCAGCACAAATCCGAATCTGCAGAACATACCTGTGCGGGACGATGAAGGGCGGGAATTGCGAAAACTTTTTGTTGCGAGATCTTCGGACAGGATCCTGATCGATGCAGATTATTCGCAGATCGAATTGAGGCTTCTCGCACATTTTTCGGGTTGCAAAGAATTGATCGAGGCATATCGTGAAAACAGGGATATACACGCACTGACTGCTTCACAGGTTTTTGGCGTACCGCTGGAATCTGTTACACCGTCGCAGCGTCGGGCAGCCAAAGCCGTCAACTTCGGTATTATTTACGGGATCAGTGAATTCGGGTTGGCATCGGGACTGAATATTTCAAACAAACAGGCGGGAGAGTACATCCGTAAATACTTTGAAACGTACAGCGACGTAAAAAAATATATGGATTCGAACGTTGCCTATGCCAAAGAACATGGTTACGTTACGACGCTCCTGGGAAGAAAGCGTGTCATTCCCGAAATTAAATCTTCCAATTATAATCTGCGTTCATTCGGGGAACGGGCGGCGATGAATATGCCGTTGCAGGGAAGCAGTGCGGATATTATTAAAATTGCCATGTGCAACGTATTCGATCGTTTGAAAAAGGAAGGACTGCGCTCCAAAATGATTTTACAGGTTCACGACGAGCTGGTGATCGATGCTTATGAAAGTGAAAGGGAAGCTGTTACAGAAATTCTTCGGACGGAAATGGAAAATGCCGTACAGCTGAAGGTGCCGCTTACGGTTGAAGTGCACAGCGGAAGGAACTGGTATGAGGCAAAATAAATATTACGTTGCGGTAACGGGAGGGATCGGCAGCGGGAAAAGTGAAGTATTAAAAATTATTCATTCGCTTGGATATCCTGTTTTTTCGGCCGATGCAATCGCACATGAAATTTATGACGATCCAAATGTATTGAAAAAAACGGTACAAGAATTTCCGGAATGCGTTGTCGGGCAACGGATCGATCGTCAAAAATTGGCCGATCTGGTGTTTTGTGATGAATTGAAGAGGAAAAAATTGGAAGCGATAACGCATCCGGCCATCATGCAGATTCTTTTTCATAAAATGGAACAAGCGAGCTCCGAGTTTGTTTTTGCAGAGGTTCCGTTGCTGTTTGAAGGGGGGTATGAAAAAGACTTTGATGCGGTGATCGTAGTGATGAGGAATTTGGAGACCAGGATCCGTTCGGCGGCAGAGCGTGATAAGGTTTCGGAACAAAAAATAATTTTGCGGATAAAAAATCAGTTTGATTACGAAAAAAACAGTGTTTCTGGGCATACTGTTATATATAACGACGGGAATCTGTTGTCTTTAACGGATCAGGTAAAACAGGTAGTCCATGAAATTGTCCGTAAAACAAAAAGTTAGCATATTTATATTGGTGGCAGCGTTTTTTTTGCTGATTGCATCCATTTTGTTTTTTTATGCCATGTTGCCAAAAAAATACGAAAAGGCTATTCAGGAATTTTCGCAGGAATTCGGCGTCGACGGTGATTTGGTTTTTGCAGTAGTCCGTACAGAAAGTAATTTTCGTGCCGATGCAGTCAGCCGCAAAGGTGCAGTCGGATTAATGCAGATCATGCCTTCCACAGCTGAATTTATCTGCAAAACGCTGGGAGAAAAGCTGAATTTAAGTGTGCCGGAAGAAAATCTTCGGATGGGTATTTGGTATATATCCTATTTGCAGAAAAAGTTTGCTCATATTGATGCGGTTTTGGCGGCCTACAATGCGGGGGAAGGAACTGTGCAGGGGTGGATCCGTAATGGTTTTGCGGGAGAAACAGGAGAGCTTACGAATATTCCGTACCGGGAAACTAAGACCTATGTTCGGAAGGTGAATTTTTTTTATAATTGTTACAAAATGCTCTATTGAGCGCTTGACAATATTCAGAAAATATTGTAAAATAAATATCGCTTGTGAGGATGGCGGAATTGGCAGACGCGTACGTTTGAGGGGCGTATGGAGTAATCCGTGTGGGTTCAAGTCCCATTCTTCACACCAAAATAAAAAAGGCCGACATTTTCTATTTCTCAGAAAATGTCGGCCTTTTTATTTGCGAAAATATGTTAATCAGGATATGAGCGGTTGGTTAGACGTCCTTTAAAAGTAACAAATAATGTTTGAGTTTATTCTTGATAAAAATAGGCCTTGATTTTTTTAGAATGGGATTATATAATGGTATTACATATTTTAAAGTTCAGGGGAAAAAGAGATAAAAGATGAAAAAATCTGAATTTAAGCGGGCGATGTGTTGTGGATTAGGAAGATGCGCGATAGAATTATCCATATCAGTAAATAAAAAAAAATACAAAGATATTGTTTTGTGGGGTTGTTTGCACAATTTATCTTATGATAAAATATTTGAGGGAACGCGTGCCTATTACGTTTATAAATTGACAGAATTTTTTCATGATGAGATGTTTTTCTTACATCCGATTGTGGAGAAATTTTCTGTACTTTCCGTTGCTTCTGATTCAGATATTTTTGCACATTATTGTGAACTTCTTTGTTGTTTTGCGGAAAACGGGAGTTATTTAGCGGAGCGACAATTAAAGGAGCAGTATAATAGGTTTTATGATTTTTTGGTGAATAATTCAGAGGGGAAAACCTGGAAAAAAGCGGCAAAAAATTTTGAATATATGAGTATTTGGTTAAATTCAATCTATGGTTATTCTTTCTTCTGTAAAACTTGCAAAGATATGGGGAAATTGTTTTTATGCAAAAAAGTGGCTGATTTTTCGTGGTTTTATTATAACGGAGAAAGTAAATTCGGTAAAAAGCGTGTACAAACTTTTTTGAAAAAGAAATCTGTAAAGGAAAACGAATACGCTGTATTTTATAACAGAGTGCGTTTGGAAAATGAAAAAGAGAATAAGCATGTCAAAGAAGAAACAGCGGCAAAATTAATTGAAAAAGTGAGAAAAGGAGCGGATAGTTTTCAGGATCGGTTTAGATTACGCTATACAAAGAACTCACAGCAAAGTAATTTTCTTGCAGAAATGATCAGTTCCACGAATGACGAGAATCGTAAGGCAGAATTATTGCAATGTTTTTGCGAGGATTGTCCCATTAAAAGCGAAAATCTGATTCATTATTATGAAAAAGGAAATCGGGCGTTAAAACGGGAAGCTTTGCGTATAGTAAGTGAACGGCACGAGGACGGACTTCGTGAATTTGCTTTGGGGGTGTTACAAGAAGATAAAGGAAACAGCAAGGCCGTAAGGTTATTACTGAATAATTATCTTCCGGGGGACGAAAAAATTCTGCTTTGCGCGCTTAAAAAACTGAAAGTTGATTATAAGAATAGTGACAACTGGCACGATGCGTATTCCGCTGTATTGGTGGCTGATTTAAAGAAAATACCTGTCCCGAAGGAAGTGTACTACTATATTTACGAAAATTCCTTATGTTCGTTTTGCCGCGGGAGCGCGCTCCGTTTACTTGCGCGAAAGAGATGGCTTACGGAAGATATTTTAAATGAATGTCCTTATGATTCCGATTATGAAATTAGATTGTGGGCAGAAAAGAAAATCAACAGGCAATCTGATAAAATTGCAAAAACAGATTCATACTGAGGTAGTGATACACCTATTGCGATCCGAACCCCTGTGGTTGGACAGCAATAGGTGGTTTTCTTTTTTGTGAGATAATAATGTTATAGCCGAGCATTGATTACTGATATGGATAAGATAACATTTTTATCCTCTAAACCCAATTTCACAGACAAAAACTGTCCAAAATAAATCCCTGAGAAACAATTCGTTTTTCAGGGATTTTTGCTATCTATAAATACAAGCAAAAGCTGTTTTTTAAATTTGGCAATGTAAACACATTCTTTATTTTGCCTCCGAACATTAAACGCCTGAACCCTAGTTTATCTTATCAGAAAAACGAGAGCGGACAAAACAATTTTATCCGCTCTCGTTTGGTTTAAAAATTTGTGCAGGTTTATTTGATTTTTACTGTAAAATCACCGTTGCATGCACCGATTTCAATTGTATTGCCGGGCTGCAGGTCGTTCGCGATCATCGTCTTTGCGATGAGCGTTTCAACTTTGCTCTGCAAATATCTCTTTAACGGACGAGCGCCGTAGACAGGGTCGTAGCCGTTTTCAATGATCAGTTCTTTTGCCAAAGGCGTGATCTCAAGTTTCAGCTGTTTATCTTCCAGACGTGCAGCAAGATCTTTGATAAGAAGATCGATAATCTTTGTGATATTATCTTTGGTGAGAGGTTTGTAGTAAACGATCTCATCCAGTCTGTTCAAAAATTCCGGACGGAAGCTCTGTTTCAGCAACTGAGAAACTTTTTCTTTCGCGTCTTCAGAAATTTCGCCGTTCTCATCAATGCCGTCCAATAGATAAGAGGAGCCTAGGTTGGAAGTCAGGATGATAATGGTATTTTTAAAATCTACCGTTCTGCCTTGCGAGTCGGTAATGCGCCCGTCGTCGAGTACCTGCAGGAGGATATTGAACACGTCGGGATGCGCTTTTTCGATTTCGTCGAACAAAACGACAGAATAAGGTTTTCTGCGTACGGCTTCGGTAAGCTGACCGCCTTCATCATAGCCGACATATCCCGGAGGCGCACCGATCAGACGGGAAACAGAGAATTTTTCCATATACTCCGTCATATCGATACGAACGAGGTTATGTTCATCATCAAAGAGGCTTTCTGCCAGAGCTTTTGCAAGCTCCGTCTTGCCGACGCCGGTAGGACCAAGGAACAGGAATGAGCCGATCGGTCTGTTCGGGTCTGCAATGCCCGCACGGGAACGAATGATCGCTTCTGTAACTTTGGTTACGGCTTCGTCCTGTCCGATGACTCTCTTATGGAGAATATCGTCGAGGTGCAAAATCTTTTCGCGTTCGCCTTCCATCAGTTTTGCCAGAGGAATACCCGTCCAACGCGACACGACACGTGCGATTTCTTCTTCGGTAACCGTATCGCGAAGCAAGGTGTGTTTTGCATTGGCACCGTCTTTCTGTGCTGCTTCGAGTTTTTTCTGAAGTTCAGGCAAACGGCTGTATTTCAGCTTTGCTGCGCGCTCGTAATCGCCGATGCGCTGTGCCGCTTCGATTTCGCCGTTTACTTTTTCAATTTCGGCTTTGGTATCGGAAACGACATGAATGCTTGCTTTTTCGTTGTTCCATTGTGCCTTCATGGCGTTGAATTTATCGCGCAATTCGGCAAGTTCTTTCTGGATGACGTTGAGCCGCTCTTTGGACAGGTTGTCCGTTTCCTTTTTCAGCGCCATTTCTTCGATTTCCAACTGCATGATCTTGCGGGCAATGTCATCCATTTCGGTAGGCATGGAGTCGATCTCCGTGCGGATGGTAGCACATGCTTCATCTACAAGGTCGATTGCCTTATCCGGCAGGAAACGGTCGGAAATATAACGATGCGAAAGGGTAGCGGCAGCGATCAAAGCCTGGTCGTGGATCTGAACGCCGTGGAATACTTCGTAACGCTCTTTCAATCCGCGCAGGATCGAAATGGTATCTTCGACAGTCGGTTCGTCGACCATGACAGGCTGGAACCTACGTTCGAGTGCGGCATCTTTTTCGATATATTTTCTGTATTCATCCAGCGTCGTAGCGCCGATGCAGTGCAGTTCGCCGCGGGCAAGCATAGGCTTAAGCAAGTTGCCGGCGTCCATGGCACCGTCCGATTTGCCTGCGCCGACGATCGTATGCAATTCATCGATGAACAGAAGGATCTTGCCTTCGCTCTTTTTGATCTCGTTGAGGACGGCTTTTAAACGTTCCTCGAATTCACCGCGGAACTTTGCGCCTGCAATAAGCGAGCCCATATCCAGCGCGAAAATGGTTTTATTTTTCAAACCTTCCGGAACATCGCCGCGAACGATACGCTGTGCGAGTCCTTCCGCGATGGCCGTTTTGCCGACGCCCGGTTCGCCGATCAGGACAGGATTGTTCTTTGATTTACGGGAAAGAATACGGATCACGTTACGGATCTCGTTATCACGGCCGATGACAGGGTCGAGTTTCTGATCTTTTGCGCGCTGAACGAGGTCAAACCCGTATTTTGAAAGTGCATCGTACGTATTTTCGGGTTCGTCGCTGGTAACGCGGTCTGTCTTTACTTTTTTCAGCTCCGTAAGGAAGCTGTCTTTGGTGATCCCGAGGGAGCGGAAAATATTTTTGATCTCATCCGTTGCGTAGTCGAAGATGGCAAGCATGACGTGTTCGACAGACACGTATTCATCGCGCATGGAATTAGCCAGGCGTTCCGCCTCATTAAAAATTTTATCGGTAACGGGGGAGATATAAATTTTATCGGGTTCTCTGCCGCTTCCGCTGACCGCAGGGATCTTACCGATGGCAGAATCAAGCAGGGCAAGCAAGTTGTCCGTATCTTTGCCCATCTTTTTAAGAAGCTGAGGGATCAGTCCGCCTTCCTGGTCGACCAATGCGTACAGCAAGTGTTCGGGCATGATCTGCATATTTTGATTTTCAATGGCAATGCTCTGTGCGGCGTTTACCGCTTCCAGTGCCTTTTTAGTAAATTTTTGAGCGTTCATAATTTTCACCTCCTTGCGGTCAAATCAACTGTACTCCGCTGTTTAAATATTGGAGATACCGTTTTTCAATTTCTTCCGTGGATTTATAAATCCCTGATAAATAATTTTTAAGCATTTCATCAAACGTAGAGATATATTGGCTGATCGCGTTGCCGATCTGCTCTTCCGTATAATCGGAATCATTCGGTACGGCAAAAGTTCGTAAGAATCTGCCGTTTTCCATTCCGTATTCGATCGCATCTTTCGCGAAAAACTGACGGATATAAATGTTTTCCAATTGCATCCATATTTTAAAGAAACGAGTCAGTTCTACGAGAAGTTCCGCCGATGTCGTACGGAATATGATTTTCAGCTGTCCGATCGTCTGCGACGGCGTTCGGTACATCTCTACTTCATATCGGATCGTGGGCCTGTAATGATATTTTAAGGAACTCTTTATGCTCATTGTCATGTCATTCGGCTGCGAATACATCAAATATCCGTTTTGCTTTCCGATAAAATTTTCGATTATTTCAAAAATATTTTGCACATGCTTTTCCGGAGTAATCAGCGAGACGTATTCTGCCAATATCTGGTTTACTAAATTGGAACGATTTGTTCCTTTTTCATCTGCCAGACGGTCTATTTCATGTATGACGTCTTCTGCCAGCATTAAACTGTACATGTTTTTTTTCATGCAGGTTTCCTCCTTTACGTTGATTGCCTATATTATATACTCTTTTTTAAATTTGTCAACAGTTTTATATAAAAATATTTTCAAAATTTTAAATTTTTTTTATTGCAAGCGAGCAAAATATTTGTTATAATAAAAAAAAGGAGATCGGAGAAGGATAAATGGAGGAGATAGTAAAAGTTATAAGAAAAGCAAAAGCGGTCATTATATATAATGAAGGCTGCCCGTACCAATTCAAGATTGATACGAACGAATATAAAAGTATTATGGGTAGTTGGGAAAGGATGACGGAAAATGCTTTACAGATGCCTGCATTTGGGGTGAGTATCGATGAACATACGCGCGAAGAATTGAAAAAGGGGATGTGGATAGAATTTTTATTCGGAGAGGAGCATATTGTCCAGGAAATGCCTTTTGAAAAATTACTGATCGGCTGCCGGAAAGATTTTCGCGGGTTTAATCTTGTTCGGTATTGGGACGGGAAATATTTCGGCAGATGTTTTTATTTGGATCTTCGCGAAAAGACAATGCAGGATTTTTGCGAATGCCTTGAAAAAATTATCCGAAACAGCGTGGCGGCTGAATAGATCGGTGGAATTATAAAGCGGAAGCAGAAAAAATGGGACGGCGAAAAAGGGAAGGGCCGGCGGAGCTATAATAGCTCCGCCGGGCCGTCTGTTTGGAAAGCAAAAAAAATATTGGACACTTAAAAATTATTTAAAATTTTCAGTATGGTTTATTTGGCATGAAAAAGGAAATCGAGGGAAAGGACAGAATCAAACGGGAAAGAAAAACGCAGCGGATTTTATGGTCAGATTTCGATATTGGAATAGACATCGAGAATATTTTCGAGTTTTTTCTCATCGGATACGTTTTCGACAAACTCTCTGTAGCAGGAACAGACATTGCCGTCTTTGTCAAATCCGGTATCGTTGCATTTCTTGCAGCGGTATTGAGGAACGAGCATAGATTCTTTCAGATTCATGGACTTCAGCAATGCGGCGCGGCGGGTTTTCAAATCTTTTAGGGAAGATTCCAATTCCGAGGTGCCGCCGCCGAGAGCTTCTGCTTTTGCCAGTTTGATCTCGGTCGCTTTTATTTCCTCTTCGTTTTTACGGAAGTCGGCATCGGCGCGGGCGCGTTTGAGATAATGATCTGCAATATCCTGAGCGCGTTCGCGGAGATTGAAGTAATAATTCTGAACTTTTTTGCGAAATTCTGCGTCATGTTCTTCGCGCATTTGTTTCTGATAGTAATTTTCTTTCGGTTGTTCTTTAACGAGCTGATCGGGGTTAAAAATATTTTTTGATTTCCAGGAAGACAGGACGGATGTGATGTAGGGCATCGGGCTTGTCTTTCCGATCGCTGTTTCGGCGGCTTTCAGGATCATTTCGTCCGAAAAATTCCAGCTTCGCCAATTGCGCAGGCATTCTCTGTCCCAGTTATTGACGCGGCGGGATATGCCAGCCGTTTTAAGAATCTGACCTGCAAAATCCTGTTCCCTTGCTTCGCTTTCCATATAGGTTACGATACTGTCGGCGGAGACAACGCCCAGAGAAACAAGTTTTCCGATGAGTTCATCCATTTTTTCAAAGGATTTGCGCTCGCGGCGGAAACAATATTTTGCAAGCTGAATCAGGGAAGAATCCTCGTATCCTGCCGCCAGCCATTTGCTGACAAAGTTATCCGTATACGTATCGACGATCTGGCAATAGACACCCAGTTCTCTTGCAATAGAAAGCGTGAGCGCGCGGATTTCCGTCTTTCTTGCGAGATATTCCTGAATCTCGGTTTTGGAAAACTTTTTATTGGAGTAAAGTTCTTGTAAAACTTCGTCCAGCTTGTTAAGTCCGCTCTTTTTATATAAGGAAGCGGTAAATTCAATGACAGGAAGTTCAAAACCGAGTTCTTCCGTCCATTTTTTGAGTAATTTATAATCATCCGGTTCTGCTTTGCGTGCAGAGCCCATGGCGCGCAGGATGCCTGCGATATCACCGCTCTGAACCATATAATCGGAAAGTTTGCTTTCGATCTGTTCGACGGTCGTGATTCCTTCGGCTGCAAAATTTCTTGCAACTTGTAAAATATAATTCTGGGGAATGCTTTCGCCTTTCAGATCGATGCAGTAACGGACGATCAGAAGCATAGCTTCCGGTTTGATCGCATATTCTTCCATGACGGCAAAATATTTCATGAATTCGTTGGAAGAAATCATTTTTTTCGGCATCAGAGACTGAACAGCTTTGTTAAATTCCGAATATTTTTCCGTACGGATGCGTTTGGGCTTGCCTTTGGCATAATCTGCGGGGAAATAGCGCACGGAAAAAGGCTGGTAAGAAACGATTTCCAATAAATCGAAATCCTCCCAGAATTTAAAAAGGTCAATGATTTTTTCCTCGGAAAAATTCAGCGTAGAAGCGGCTTCGGCAAGCGTGTAGTCCTGCTGAATATTCTGACACAGATACAGCCCGAAGATATAAACTTTTACGGCGTCTCCGTCCGCCATCGGCATATATTTCTGAATAAATTGGTTTTCGATTCCGGTATAAGAGGAAAGCGAAAACTCTTTTGAGTAAGAGCAAAATCCCATGAGCAAACTCCGCGCAACGCTTGATTTATTTGGTAAGATGCGCTATACTATTATATAAATTATTTGTCGGGAAATCAAGATTATTTGCGCCTGAATGAAGGCAAAATTTTTCTTTTTCAGTTTTTCCTGTGCGGAGAAGTATGAGAGTATTGCACACATCCGATTGGCATATCGGCAAGCGGCTGGCCGGAAGAGAGCGCCTGGAAGAACAGGCGGCAGCGCTGGAGGAGATCGTGAATATCTGCGAACGCGAATCGGTAGAGCTGGTTTTGGTTGCAGGCGATATATTCGATACTTTTTTACCTCCCGCGGAGGCGGAAGATCTTTTTTATCGTGCAGTGAAAAAAATTGCCGGCGAAGATCGCTGCGTGGTGCTGATCAGCGGCAATCATGACGATAACATCCGACTGGGTGCGGCTACGGCGCTTTCCGAAGAGCTCGGCATTTACATTTTCGGCAACGCCGGCAGGATTCCGAAATTATATTCGGGGCGAAGCGTGTGTGCCACGGAAGCAGGCGTCAATCACCTCGTGATCAGGAATGCGGCGGGCGAAGAAATTTTTATCAATGTTCTTCCGTATCCCAACGAAGCAAGATTAAAAGAAGATAAGAATCCTGACGAGAGCTTTATCGAAAAAATGCAGCGCTGGATGGAAGCGGGGCAAAAAGAGAACGTGCGCCGTTTGCCGTCAATATTTTTATCTCATCTTTTTATTGCTGGGGGTAAAGTAAGCGAAGGCGAACGTCAGATCGATCTTGGCGGCGCCAGGGCCGTTCCGCTCGGTGCTTTACCTGCTTGCGACTATACGGCACTCGGCCATTTGCACAAACGTCAGCAGTTTAAGAACAATGTGATTTACAGCGGATCGATTTTGCAGTATTCCTTTGACGAGGCAGGGACGGAAAAGAGCGTTACCGTCTTTGATGTAGACAAAGGCGGGGTACGTGATTTGCGGAAGATACCGCTTAAAGCAGGGAAACAGCTCGTCCGGCTTTCGGCAAACGGCATGCAGGATGCTCTGTCTCTTGTAAAAAAATACCCGGATTGTTATATAGAATTGACCATGTATCTCAGCGAGCCGCTTTTGACGGCGCAGGTTCGGGAATTGAAAGAGGCGAACGAGGGCATTTTGATTTTGTTTCCTAAGGTGCAGGGCAGCGGCGAGAGTGCGGATGTAATGTCGCTCAGACAGCTTCCCGCATCAGAACTGTTTAAAACATACTATAAGACGATATATTCGGAAGAACCGTCCGATGATCTGACCGAATTATTTCTATCTTTGACGGAGCATGCCGATGAAACCTAAGTATTTGAGTTTTTGCGGGATCAACAGCTTTTCCAAAAAGGCTGAGATCGATTTTGAAAAATTGCTCTCCGGCGGAATCTTCGGGATATTCGGCGATACGGGAAGCGGGAAGACTACGATTCTGGATGCCATGATCTTTGCTCTGTACGGCCGTGTGGACAGGATCCGCGGCGGAAACGGAAATGAGATCATCAATTATAATTGCGATAAGGCTTGGGTTCTTTTTGATTTTGAAACCGAAACACATGACGGCCGCAAAGTCTATCGGATCGAGCGCGAGATCAAACGTAAAAATTCTGCGCAGTCGCTTACATTGTCTGAATTGAGCGGAAAGAGAATTATAGCGATCAGCGACGGTGTAAAAAACACAAATGCAAAAATCCAGGAGATCGTCGGCCTTTCTTTTGAAGATTTTAAAAAATGTATTGCCTTGCCGCAGGGTGAGTTTGCGCAGTTTGTAAAATCGGAGCGGGGCGACCGCCTGCGCCTGATTTCCAGGCTGTTCGGGCTGGAACGTTTCGGGGATATGCTGAATGCGCGCATTAAAGAAAAATATGCGGCCGTGAAATCACTTTGCGACAGCAAGGAAGGGGAGCTTCGCGGATATGCAGACGCGGATGAAGCAGTATTGAAACAGCTGAAAGAAGATGCAAAGCAGCTTGAAACACAAAAAAGCGAGTTGGATCTTGCCTATGCAAATTTCAAGGCAGACTATGAGAAGGTCAAGGCTGCGTATGAGCGGACAAATCAGCGGAATCAGCTTTCCAAGCAACTGGCGTTGCTTACGGCAAAGCGTGAGGAAATGGAAGACTTGGAAAATAAGGCGAAACAGATCCCAACGGCGCAGAGTATCGTCGATCTTCGCCGCCGCCTGAACCGCTCGGAAAAGGAAAAAGCCGATATATTGCAGGCGCAGGAGAAGGCGTCGGAGGATAAAAAAAATGCGCAACAGGCGTTGGATGAACTTGTCGCCTCGTTTGACGTCGATGCAAATAAAGCGGCGGAGGAAGAGATCAACGGAAAGCTGGGAAAAATTTCCTATGCGAAATCAGATGTGGAACTGCTGAAAGGTTATGCGTACCAAAGGGAATCCTTGCGGGAAGAATACCAGAAAGCGTTTATAAAACAGACTGCGGCAAAGAAAAAAGTACAGGAACAGTCAGCTTTTCAGGAGAAAATTGCAGATCGGCTTCAAAAGCTGGGAAAACTAACGCCGGAGGCGTACCTTGCGGAGCGGTTGGACAGCGCTCTGCTGGCATCGGAATTCCGGTCAGCCAAAGAATATTTCGAGAAAAGCAGGAGCGATCTGCACCGCGATTTCTCGGGCGGAGAATTGTTTGAGCGGGTGGATGCCGAACTTGTAAAAAAGGCGGCGGAGTACTCGGCCAAGCTGGATTGTGAAAAGTCTTCGAATGCGGCAGAACTGCTCGAATCTTTTAAAAAATTGCAAAGGCAAAGGGAAGAGCTCTTGGCGGAGCAGAGCGCTCATGCCTTGGAAAAAGCCAAAGCGGAGGGTGAATCCGACGAGGCAGAAAAAGAGCTGGCACGCATTAAGTCGGACGGAGAAAAAATTGCGGATACGGTAAAAAAGCAGGAAGATAAGATCAAAAATGCGCTCGGAGTATCCGATGTTCCGGATTTTTCTGTACTGGAAAAGAATCTGCTCAGACAGAAAAAAGAGTTGTTGGATTCTCTTGATTTATACACGAAAAAATGCGAAGATTTAAAAAAGAAGATCCAGAATGACGAGCTGGAGGAAATGAGATGCCGTACAACGCTGGTACGCCTTGAGAGCGGGCTTACGGAAGATAACAGCAGATTACAGGAATTGCTGGCCACTTCCGGCTTTTCGGAAGAGGAGAAAGCGCAGAAACTGCTTGAGGAAATGCCGCAGGCGGAGCCGGTGCTCAGAAAAGTAGAGTTGTTCCGCAAAGAATTGCATGAAGTCCAGGCAAAACTGAACTTTTTGGGGGACGGCGCTTCGGAAAATATATCGGATGAAGAGTTTCGAAAGAGCGAACAGCAAATGCTGCTTTTGGCGCAGAAAAAAGAAGATGTAACAAAAAAATCTGCAGTGTACGCACAACAAGTGTCGAATATGGAAAGCCGAGTTCAGATACGCAAAAGGCTGGAAAAAGAGTTTAAAAGCGAAGAGGCGGAACTTTTTAAGATTACGCGCCTTCGCGATCTTGTCCGCGGCAATGCGTTTATGGAATTTGTGGCGAGCGAATATCTTTCGGATATTTCCGTGGCGGCATCCAAAACGCTTTTGCAGCTTACGGGCGGAAGGTATTTTGTCAGGTATAAATCGGGGTTTGTCATCATAGATAATCTTTGCGGCGGAGAAGAGCGGAGCGTGAATACTCTTTCGGGCGGTGAAACTTTTTTGGTGTCGCTTTCCCTGGCGCTGGCGCTCAGTTCGGCGATATACGCAAAGTCGCTTCGTCCGATCGAATTTTTCTTTCTGGACGAAGGATTCGGCACGTTGGATGAAAAACTCATCGATACTGTGATGGACAGTCTGGAAAAATTACGAAACAGCAAATTTTCTATCGGATTGATCTCACATGTGGAAGAACTGAAACACAGGATCAATAATAAAATAACGGTAACGGGTGCAGCAGAGGGCGGCAGTTCGGAAATTCAGATCAGCTGCTGAGCAAGGGAGGTCATTTTGGCGAATAAAATTTTAACACCGATAACGCTCTGGAACGATTTCGATGATTCATTGCCTGTGAACGAAAAGATTCTCAGTGAGCAACAGGAAGAAAAATCTTTGTTTCGGAAAGTTCGTTTTTCGGGAAGATCTGTCAGCGGAACGCGCGTAGACATTTTTGCCGTGTTCGGTATGCCTTCGGATGCCGGCAATGTTCCGGCTTTGTTGATTTTGCCCGATTGCGATCATACTGCGGACTTGGATCTGATACGCAGGTTTGTCAAAAACGGATATGCGGTTCTTATGCCCGACTACCGCGGCAAATCGAATGCTTCGGAAGGGACGGAATATACCGTATATCCGGAAGAAATCGCATATGCCAATTACGAGCAGGCGGGCAGACATATGGATTATGCTGAACCTTCGGCGGTCGAAACTTCCTGGTATGAATGGGTTGCGGTGGCACGTTACTGCGTACGATACCTTAGGACAATGTCAAAGATCTCCAAGATCGGAGTTATCGGTTTAAAAGCGGGCGGTGATATCGCCTGGCAGCTGGCGGCGACGAGCGACGAGCTTTCCTGTGCCATCCCGGTTTGCGCCGGAGGTTGGCGGGCGTATCGCGGGATCAATAAGTTCGGGGATACGGCAGGCGAGTTGAAGATGGATGACGAACGATATCGTTTTTTGGCCGGAGTGGATTCGCAGGCGTATGCGCAGTATGTGAAATGTCCTGTTCTGATGTTGTGTTCGACCAACGATGAAAAATTTGATGCCGACAGGGCTTTTGATACCTTTGCCCGTATCAATCCGCAACAGGATAAGACGTTTTACTTTGCAGTGCGGTATAATGGAAAGATCGGCAATACCGGAATGAAAGATCTGGATCTTTTTGCGGATAAGTATCTGAAAAGCCGTGAGGTTTTTATTCCTTCGCCGGCGGAGATCAGTATCGAAGAGGATGACGGGGAGCTTGTTGCCAAGATACGCTCTGACCGAAACGGGGAAATGGTATATTGTGAAGTTTTTATGGCCGAAGACTGTCCGGATTCTTCATCCAGAGACTGGACGCGCTGTGAGTTTAAGCGTGAAACGGAAGAGAATGAACAGCTGTTTCGATTGAACGCATATAAAGGAAGCGCACGTGTGTTTGCTTTTGCAAAAGCGAAATACAGTTGCGGATTTGCGGTTTCTTCCAAGATTGCTGTCAAGAAAATCGACAAGCAGTACTCGAACCTGACGGACAAGAGCAGGATTCTATACAGCAGTATCCATCTATTTGACAGTTTTGTGCTTGATAAACCGGATAAAAACGTGCTTGCGGATTGTTTTTTGGACAGCAAAGTACCGACGATTTCCATGATTAAAGGACCATTCGGAATTCAAGGAATTTATTCTTCGTACGGACTGCGCTTTTACAGAATCAATGACCCGAAATACAGACCTGATCAGAACGCTCTGTTGAAAATGGATCTGTATAGCCCGAAGTCAAATATTATCCGGCTTTGCATTCTTGCGTCGAAAAATGGACTATCGGAGAAATTCTATTGCAATCTGAAAGTTACGGGCGGAGAATATTGGGCCGATCGGGTGCTTTCCCCGAAAGATTTCAAAACGGAGGAAAATAAGGCATTGATGCAATTTTCTGACGCCATTTATCTTTCATTCTCTTCGGATGAGACTTTTTGTGTGAATAATTTGCTTTGGATTTAAAAATTTCACGGAATTTACTTTTTATAAGGTAAAAAATATGGTATACTCTTTAGGAGATAAAGTTATCACGAAGAAGAAGCACCCTTGCGGAGGAAATATCTGGACGGTGATTCGCACGGGGGCTGATTACAAGATTAAATGCGATAAATGCGGCAGGGTCGTGATGTTGTCGTATCCGGAATTTTTAAAGGCGGTCAAGCAAAAGGCGGTATCCGATGAGTGAACGTACGAATTATAAAGAATTGATTGAAAACCGACGTTATCCGCAGCGTGAAACGATGTCAACCATTCGTTTTTTTGCTGTTTTGCTGGCGGTTTTTGCAATCTTTATTTTCGTTTTTACAAATGTATTGATCGGTGTTCAGGTAAACGGATCGTCTATGGAGCCGACTTTATACGGCGGGGTAATGGGTTCGGACGGAAAATATCACGGCGGTGATTATTTGTTTGTCAATACTTTGGATCGGCCCGATCACGGAGATATCATTGTGTTTCATGCGACCCCGAATATCAGCAATAACAGCGAATTGATCAAAAGGGTTATTGGCTTGCCGGGCGATGCGATCAGAGCTCAAAACGGGGTGTTGTATCGTAAAAACGCCGGAGCAGATTCTTTTGAGGTCGTCGAGGAACCTTATCTTGGCGAAGTATGGACGGAAACGTTTCCTTCGCCGGGAGAGAAGAGAGACTATATTGTCGACGGCTGTATTGTCGTTCCTGCGGGGATGGTCTTTGTTATGGGAGATCACCGCAGTGTAAGCAGCGACAGCCGATCATTCGGCCCCATACCGATGGACAGCATTGTCGGGGTGGTAACCGGGTGGTCATTGAAAAATAAAAAAATTTTGACCGCCGTTTTTGGATTTTTTCAATTCGGATAACGGGGGAAAGGGAGTAAACGGACTATGAGCGACATCGTAATAACATCTGACAGTACCTGCGACCTGAGCGAAGAACAGCTCGAAAAAAACGGGATCAGTCTGATGCGCCTGAGTGTTATTCTCGGTGCACATACGTATAAGGACGGAGTGGACATCACGCCTGCAGATATTTTTCGTTATTTTGACGAAACGGGCGAACTTCCGAAAACGGCGGCTCCGAGTACGGAAGAGTATATCGCATTTTTCAAACAGTTTACGGACGCAGGCAAGACAGTCATTCATTTCGACATATCAGCAAAGGCCAGCGGTTCTTACGGATTTGCGGCGACGGCGGCGAAAGAATTCGGCGGCAAAGTATTTGTTGTGGATTCGCAAGCACTCTCGACGGGACAAGGTTTGCTTGTGATGAAAGCATGCGATTTGAGAGAAGAAGGCAGATCCGCACAGGAGATCTATGATGAGGTCATGTCGCTGCGCGGTAAAGTCAATACTTCGTTTGTTCCGGACACACTGCTGTATCTTTACAAGGGTGGGCGTTGCTCTACGTTGTCCTATTACGGGGCAAAAGTTTTGGCGATACACCCTTTGATCGATATGAAGAACGGAGAGCTTTATCCGAAAAAGAAATATATCGGAAAAATGTCCCGCTGCATCCGCAATTATATTAATGATCTTGTATCGGAATATCCTTCTTATGATAAGCGACGCTGTTTCGTTACGCACAGCAATGCAGATCCCGAACTGGTTGAATTGGCAACATCGATGGTGAAAGAGCTGTTTGATTTTCAAGAGATCGATGTTACGGTGGCGGGAAGTATCATAACGAGCCATTGCGGAAGAAACACGCTGGGAGTTTTGTTTATTACAAAATAAAGCAGGAGAAAATTTACATGACAGTTGTTTTTAATGATGATGACCTGATTTCGGCATACAAACAGCAAAGAAATATTTTGCGCGGATTTTTAGGCGTTACGCTCTTTTTTGTTGTCGTGTGCATTGCGTGTCTTGCTTATTTTATGTCGCTTCCGTACAAAGATCCGATGCAGCCTGTTCCGCAGGTCATAGTGAGCGTGGTAAGTTGTTTGTACGTTGTCTTTGCCTATGTTTTTATGGGAATCAAGTTTCATCGTGCGCGCAGATATTATAAATTGATCAGTTATGTTTCTGTCGGTATGAAACAGGTCAACAACAGTATATTTTTGCGCTATGAGGAGCCTGAATTGCGCGACGGAGTGGATTTTTATGTTCTGATCTTTTCCGAATGGAGCAAGAAAAAATCGGAATACATGGACAGAAAGATTTACTGCGATAAAGAAAAGGCATTGCCTGTGTTCCAAAAAGGGGATGAGGTGTGCTATCTTACGCAGGGAAATGTGATCATCGAATATGAAATCGTGGGACATGATGAAAATTTTGCGGCGGAAAAAGAGAAGGAAGATGCCAATCGAAAACCGCTGCGGATAGGAGAAGTGAAATAATGCGCGCAGTAGTAACAGTAACGGGAAAGGACAAGATCGGGATCATTGCGAAAGTGAGCAGTTTTCTTGCGGAGAAAGGAGTGAACGTTGAGGATATCAGCCAGACGCTTTTGCAGGATTATTTTGCAATGATCATGCTGGTGGATGTAAGCGATCTGAAAATGGAACTTTCAGAGCTTGCAAAAGAATGTGAAGAACTTGGGCGGAAGATCGGTATGTCGATCCGCATGCAGCATGAAGCAATTTTTAATGCAATGCATAATATCTGAGAAGGGCCGAAGAAATGTTTAATAAAGTTGAAGTATTGGAAACCATCGATATGATCGAAAGGGAACACCTTGATATCCGTACGATCACGATGGGTATATCGTTGTTTCCGTGTATCGGAGCAACCGCTGAAAAGACTGCACAGAACGTATATGAAACGGTCTGTCAGAAAGCGAAAAATATAGTAAAAGTAGCACAGCAGCTTTCGGGAGAATACGGGATCCCGATCGTAAATAAGCGTGTGTCTGTTACGCCGGTAAGCTTGATCGCTGCACCGTTTCCGGAGAAAGCCGGATTGATCGGAAAAGCCTTGGATAAGGCGGCAAAAGAACTCGGGATCGATTTTTTGGGCGGATATTCTGCTCTCGTACATAAAGGTACGGCGGACTACGAAAAAATATTTATCGAAGGCATACCCGAACTGCTTGCCTCGACAGAGCGCATCTGCTCCTCGGTGAATATCGGATCGAGCAAATCCGGGATCAATATGGACGCCGTTAAACTTATGGGTGAAGTCGTGAAAAAAACGGCGGAACTGACAAAAGATCAGGATGGTTTAGGCTGCGCAAAACTGGTTGTTTTTGCAAATGCCGTGGAAGACAATCCGTTTATGGCAGGAGCTTTCCATGGGGTCGGCGAGAGCGGTACGGTCATTAACGTAGGGGTATCGGGCCCGGGCGTGGTCAAGCATGCTCTGGAAAATATTCCCGACGCAAATCTGACCGATGCTGCGGAAACGATTAAGAAAACAGCCTTCAAAATTACAAGAGCAGGGCAGCTGATCGCAAAGGAGGCGGCTAAGCGTTTGAATGCCGAATTCGGTATTGTGGACCTGTCTCTGGCGCCTACTCCCGTAATGGGAGATTCGGTTGCGCACATTCTTGAAGAGCTCGGACTGGAATGCGTGGGCGGACACGGTACGACGGCGGCGCTCGCCATGCTGAACGATGCAGTGAAAAAGGGCGGCGTAATGGCAAGCTCTCACGTGGGAGGCTTGTCGGGTGCCTTTATACCGGTCAGTGAAGACATCGGTATGATCCAGGCTGCAGAAAAAGGACTGTTGAATATCGACAAATTGGAAGCCATGACGGCGGTTTGTTCTGTAGGATTGGATATGATCGCGATCCCCGGGAAAACGCCCGCAACGACGATCAGTGCTATTATTGCGGACGAAGCGGCGATCGGTATGATCAATAACAAAACGACGGCAGTCCGTGTAATTCCGGTGCCGGGAAAAGATGTCGGCGACAGTGTTGAATTTGGCGGATTGCTCGGCCGTGCTCCGATCATGCCGGTCAATACGACGGACAGTTCAAGGTTTGTTTTACGCGGCGGCAGAATTCCTGCGCCGATTCATAGCAATAAAAACTGATATTGGAGATGTAGTATGGAAAGAAACGAAGTAGAAAACAAATACAAATGGAAGACAGAAGATATCTTTGCTTCGGATGAAGCATGGGAAAAATGCTATTCGGAAGCAGAAAAAATGCTCGATTTCAGCAGGTTTGAGGGAAAACTTACCACCGCAGAGAATTTTGCCGAATATTGCAAATGTTCGGAAGAAGCGGGCAAAAAAATCGAACGGCTGCATTTGTATGCACATATGCGCCACGACGAGGATTCAAGAGTCGCGAAATATACGTCGATGCAGGCGCGTGCTATGTCTTTGTATGTAAAGTTCTCTTCTGCAACATCTTTTGTTGAGCCGGAGCTGACTTCGCTGAGCGATAAAACTCTGGAAAGTTTTTGTAAAGATGAACGGCTCAAAGATTACGATTACTTTTTGCGTCAGTTGATCCGCAGCAAAAAGCATATTCTTTCGGCGGCGGAGGAAAAACTGCTGGCATCCGGCGGTGAGATGTATGCTCAGTTCCGCAATGTTTTTTCCATGATCGACAATGCAGATATCAAGCTCGGAGAAGTGGAAGATAAAAACGGCGAAAAAATCAAGTTGACGCACGGCGTGTACGGCGTTTTGCTGCACGGGACAGACCGTGAACTGCGTAAGAAGGCGTTTGAAACATATTACGCTGCTTACATCGGATTGACGAATACGATTGCGGCAACGTATTACGGAAATGTTTTGAAAGACGTATTTTTGTGCAGGGCACGCGGGTACAATTCCTGTCTGGAACAAGCGTTGGACGGAGAGGATGTTTCGGCCAGCGTTTATGAAAATTTGATTTCTTCTGTTCATGAAAACCTGAAGGACATGCATGATTATATAGCCTTGCGGAAGAAGATTCTCGGGCTCAAAGAGCAGCATATGTATGACATATATGCGCCTTTGGTGGAAGATGCGGACCTTAAACTTTCCTATGAAGACGCTTGCGATCTTGTGGTGAAGGGCCTTGCTCCTTTGGGCGAAGAGTATTGCTCGCTCCTGAAAAAAGGCTTTGCGGAAGGCTGGGTAGATGTCTGTGAAACAGCCGGAAAGAGAAGCGGTGCATACAGTACGGGGATGTACGGACTGCATCCGTTCGTGCTTTTGAATTATCAGAAGACGACGCACGATGTCTTTACGATTGCCCATGAAATGGGACATTCGATCCATACGTATTATTCTAACGAAAATCAGCCGTATGCGAAAGCGGACTATCGTATTTTTGTCGCGGAAGTAGCCAGTACGGTCAACGAAGTTTTGTTGCTGAAATATATTCTCGGGCAGACGAGTGATCTGAAGATGAAAAAGTATCTGCTCAATTATTTCCTGGATACCGTTCGCACGACATTGCACAGGCAGACAATGTTTGCAGAATTTGAATATCTTGCACACGATGCCGCTGAGAAAGGGACTCCTTTGACGGCAGAATATTGCAACAAAATTTACTTGGATCTCAACCGTCAGTATTATGGCGATGCGATCGTGCATGATAAGGAAATTTCGTATGAATGGTCAAGGATCCCTCATTTCTATACTTCTTTCTATGTTTATAAGTATGCGACGGGGATCATCAGCGCCATTTCGATCGTAAGCCGTATTCTTAAAGAAGGGGAGAAGGCTGTCCGTGATTACAAAAAATTCCTTTCTTCCGGCGGAAGCGATAGCCCGGTCGAACTTCTGAAACTGGCAGGAGTTGATTTGACAAAGCGCGATGCGTTTGATGCGGCAATGAAAGAATTCCGTGATACTCTGGCGCAATTTGAGTCATTGTCCTGATTATGATACAGGGTTTTTATAAAAACAATCTTGCGGAATATAAGCGCTTCTGCGTGTTTCATTTGTTTGTGGCACGCGGAGCGCAATCGCTTGCTTATCCGATCTTGTTTTTGGGGCTGGGAATTGTATTCTGCGTTTTTGGCGGCCTCAGCGGCAACAAAATTCTTTTTTTGGGAGCCGGTGCGCTTTTTGCTGTTGCGGTGATCATGCCCTTTGCAATGCAGGCGCTGGAGAAATCAAAGGCAGAAAAGCGCGTACGCGCTAACACGGTTTTTTTAAAGACGCAGCAATTTTTTTGTTTTAATGAAACATCGATGTCTCTGAAACTGAAAGTTGCAGACCGCGAAGAAGAATATGAGATCCCATATACGCAGATCGCGAAGATCTATGAGCGAAAAGATTTGTTTTACGTATATATCGGAAAAACGCAGGCCCTGATCGTTCCCAAAAACAGTTTGGAAGGAGGGTCGGCGGATGACCTGGCTCAAATTTTCCGTACAATAGGGAAGCGTTTTAAAGAAAAAAAGTTACTCAGGGAAAAGACAGCGGTTTAAGCCGCGGGAGAAGTGATTATGGCAACAAAGACGAATGTTTTGCCTAACAATTTGGAAGCGGAACAGGCACTGCTCGGATGTTTACTGATCGATAACGATACGCTTACGGATATCCTGGATAAATTGTCGGAAGATGATTTTTATCAGGAATCGCATAAGTTGATCATTGGTGCGATGAAAGCAACGTTCAATGCCCGCAAGCCTGTAGATATTGTTACGCTCGCCGATCAGCTGGAGAATGATAAAACATTGGAGAAAGCGGGCGGGATTACCTATCTGACCGATCTTGCCAGAATCATGCCTTCGGCAGCAAATTACAAGACATATTTTGAAATCGTCAAGCGGGACAGCGTACACCGCAGATTGATCCGTTCGTCGCAAAAGATCATTGAAGAAGCGATGAACGGTACGGATGCGGCGGACAGCATAGCATTTGCAGAAAAACAGGTTTTCGATATTTCGAGGACAATGGATACTTCCACGCTGGTCGACATGCGTGAAGATGACAGCTATGACCAGGTTTTGAATAAATTCGAGGTTATTTCTACAGATAAAAATGCATTGCGTGGTATTAACACCGGATTTACGAAGCTGGATAAGATGACGAACGGGCTCCAAAAATCGGACTTTATCGTATTGGCTGCGCGTCCCGGTGTAGGAAAGACGACGATCGGTATGAATATTATAGAGCATGCGGCGCTGTGCGATAACCGTGTTTGTGCAGTTTTCTCTTTGGAAATGCCGCGCATTCAGCTGGCGCAGCGTTTGCTGTGTTCCTATGCAAGAGTAAGTATGTCCAAAGCTCTTGCCGGAGAGCTGACGCAGTCGGACTGGAAAAAACTCTGGAAGGCGAGTGCGGATCTGAAAAAAGCGAAAATTTATATCGACGATTCGTCTAAAATCACCCCGGCGGAAATTTTGTCAAAGTGCAGGCGCTTGAAAGCCAGAAAAGAAGGACTGGATATTATTATGATCGACTATATCCAGTTGATGGGAAGCGGAGAGCGCAGGGCGGAAGAAAACCGCCAGCAGGAAATTTCGTCGATAACCCGAAACTTAAAGATCATGGCAAAGGAACTTGACGTGCCGGTCCTTGCATTGTCGCAGCTGCGAAGAATATCCTCGAAGGAAGAACCGCAGCTTTCAGACTTGCGTGAGTCGGGTGCTATCGAACAGGACGCCGACATTGTTATGTTTATTCACAGGCCTGATGTTGCGGCAACGGAAGAAGAGATAAAGAGCGGCAAAATCATTAAGGATGCGGCAGACCTTATCATAGCAAAACATCGTAACGGTGAATTGGGCAGGGTGAAACTCAGATTCAGGGGCGATCAGGTTCGTTATGTGAATCCGCCGCCCGGATTTTTACCGGATGAACCGGGGGAGCCGGAGTCGAGAGATCGTTCCGACTCAGATGATTATGACGAAGCTTTGCAAGAGATGGAAAACGGCGGCGCAAAATATTCAGATGATGGCAGTGATTCACGAGATATACCGGCACCGGATGATTTAGGGTACGGAGAAGATGATCCGGATTATCCCGATGACGATGATATTCCGCCGTTTGATCCGGATGAAATACCGCCGGACGGGGTATAAAAATGGAAACAATTATAAGAGGAATAACGCCGGATTCATTGGCCGAGGCAAAAAGAATTTTGTTAGAAGGCGGTGCTGTCGCGTTTCCGACTGAGACGGTGTACGGCTTGGGCGCAGATGCGCGGTCTGACGCGGCGGTTGAAAACATTTATCGGATCAAGGGCAGACCGCAGGATAATCCTCTGATCGTCCATGTGCATTTGAATTTTGATTTGAATTCATTGGTCTACGATGATAAACCGTATGCCAAAGTTCTGCGTCAAACTTTTTTACCCGGACCTTTGACGCTGGTATACCGAAGCAAAGGCCGTGTCAGCAGCAGGGTTTCTTGCGGACTGGATACTTTGGCGGTACGCGTTCCGTCGCATCCAGGTGCGCAGGAGTTTTTACGTTATGTCAATTTACCGATTGCTGCGCCTTCGGCAAATATTTCAAAGCATGTCAGTCCTGTTTCGGCGGAACACGTCTATTTCGATTTAAACGGGAAAATTCCCTTGATTTTAGATGGCGGTGCTAGTTCCGGAGGTATAGAGAGTACTGTGTGTGACGTAACGGGCGAATATCCTGTTATTTTGCGCCAGGGGCTTGTTTCGAGAGAAATGATTGAAAAAACGGTCGGACGGTGCGAAGTGTACGTTCCGAAAGAGGGCGAGCAGGTCCGCTCGCCGGGCATGAAATATAAACATTACGCGCCTAAGTGTAAAACGCGACTTTTTGATGATCCGAAAGCTGCCGTTGCCGCATTCGAAGAAGAGAAAAAACAAGGCGGCCGTGTGTACATTCTTTGTGAGAGCAAATATGCAACGTTGTTTCCGTCTGAATATGTGCTGGATCTTGGAACGACCCCCGAAGATATGGCGGCAAGACTTTACAGTTTGCTGCGACAAGGAGAAAAAGTCGCGGATATAATTCTGGCTGTCAGACCGCAGGAGACCGGCGGTGTAATGGCAGGAGTTCTTAATCGTATGAACAAAGCTTGTGCAGGTGAATAAAATGAAGAGAAGAAAAGTTTTATTTGTCTGTACGGGGAATACCTGCCGCAGTCCGATGGCGGAAGCGATTTTTCGTTCTGAAATAAAAAAACGTAAAATTAAATTTGTGGATACTGCGTCTGCGGGGATCTTTGCGGAGGGCAGCTCTTGCATCAGCGAGCACAGCGCACAATGCCTTACAAAATTGGGTATTGATTTTTCGAAATTCAAACCGCGGCAGCTGAAGCATAAAATGATTGAGAACAGTTATTTAGTGATTTGCATGACGGACGGACAGAAAGAACTTCTGAATGGTTTTTCCAATGTATACAGCATATCGGAAATAGCAGGATTTGAAATTCCCGATCCGTATGGCAGGAGCATTGAAGTTTATGAGAGGACTGCAGAATTGATTGAAAAAGCGGTCAGAATAATCATTACAAAATATTTCAGCGCTGACAGCGGCGCGGAATTATAATAGACGGACAGGAGAAAGAAAAAATGAAAATTGCGGTTGCAAACGACCATGGCGGACTCGAATTAAAAAAAGCGCTTTTAAAATATCTGGAAGAAAAAGGGTATGAAGTAAAAGATTTTGGTACTTATACCAAAGATTCTTGCGACTATCCTGATTTTGCATTGCCGGCGGCAGAGGCGGTTGCGGCAGGAGAATTTGATCGCGGTATTTTAATCTGCAGCACGGGGATCGGCATTTCGATAGTAGCGAATAAGGTTCCCGGGATACGTTGCGCACATTGCCATGATACGTATTCGGCAAAATATACGCGCCTGCATAATGATGCCAATATGTTGGCTTTCGGTCAGAAGATCATTGGAGAAGGTCTTATGCTGGAGATAGTGGAAACATTTTTAACCACTGAATTTGAAGGCGGAAGACATCAGCGTCGGATAGATAAAATTACGGCAATAGAAGAAAAATATTGCAAGAAAAAATAAAAGATATACGGGAGATTATTTACGATGGCAAAAGTATTTGTTATGGATCATCCGCTGGTACAGCATAAGGTAACCATGTTGCGCGACAAAAATACGAGCACAAAGGATTTTCGTGAGCTGGCTGAAGAAATCTCGTTGCTTATGGCTTATGAAGTAACGAGAGATCTGCCTTTGGAAGATGTGGAGGTCGAAACCCCGATTTGTAAGACAATTGCAAAGACGGTATCCGGCAGAAGTTTAGGGATTATTCCGATCCTTCGTGCGGGCTTGGGAATGGTCAACGGCATGTTAAAGCTTGTGCCGAATGCGAAAGTCGGGCATATCGGCCTTTACAGAGATCCGAAAACACTCAAGCCTGTGGAATATTATTGCAAGTTACCTTCCGATGCAACGGACAGAACTTTGATCGTGGTTGATCCGATGCTCGCGACGGGAGGAAGTGCTGCTGCGGCGATCGGATTTTTAAAGGCGCGCGGATGTAAGAACATCAAATTTTGCTGTCTGATTGCAGCACCGCAAGGTTTGAAAGCTTTGCAGGAAGCGCATCCCGATGTAGATATTTTTATCGCGGCATTGGATAAAGATCTGAATGATCATGCTTATATCATCCCCGGTCTTGGTGATGCGGGAGACAGACTTTTCGGAACAAAATAAATAATATTCGTGAAAGTTCACATACTGGAACGGAGGAGATTGAATGAAGAATGTAACGAAGGCGGTTATCCCGGCTGCGGGGTTCGGTACACGTTTTTTGCCGGTTACGAAAGCAGTTTGCAAAGAAATGCTGCCCATCGTAGATAAACCGACATTGCAATACATTGTAGAAGAAGCTGTTGCGGCCGGAATCAAGGATATTCTGGTAATTACGGGAAGAAATAAAAAAATTCTCGAGGATTTTTTTGATTATACGCCGGAGTTGGATGCATTGTTGGAACAAGAAGGAAAACAGGAGTTCCTTGAAATTTCGCGTAAAATGGAGAAACTGGTCAACATGTACTATGTTCGCCAGAAGCATCCGTGCGGATTTGCGAATGCAGTAATGTATGCAAAAGCGTTTACAGGGGATGAACCGTTTGCGATTCTTTTGGGTGATGATATAATTTATACGGAAAAAAATCAGAAGCCCGGGGTCGGGCAGTTGATGGAATGCTATTACGAAACAGGTAAGCCGACAGTTGCAGTGATGGAAGTGCCGGATCGAGATATTCCAAAGTATGCAAATATACGCGGAAAACAGATCTCGGAAGGTCGGTTTGCGATTGATCTTATCGTTGAAAAACCTGCGGTACAGGATAAATTTTCCAACGATGCGGTTATCGGAAGGTATATCGTGGAAAGTGATATTTACGACATTATTTCGCGTACGCCGGCATCTTCCAACGGTGAGGTATACTTTACGGATGCGTTGCAAGAGCTTGCGAAGCAGCAACGTCTTGTCGGTTGCAGGTTTGAAGGCAAACGATATGACGCAGGCAATAAACTGGAGTTTTTACAGGCAAATGTGGAGTTTGCGTTGAGAGATAAAGCTTTATCAGGTCCTTTTAAGGAATATTTGCTGCAACTTGTGGAAAAAATTAAATAAGTATGAAGAAGGATAAGCTTCGTTTTTACAATGCCATTATTCTGACCTCTCCGGATGCAGTTCCTTTTAAAGGGGAACTGCATGTGCGGGGAGGAAAAATTCATTATATAGGCGAAACGTCTGAAAAACCAAAAGATGACTATGACCGAGAAATCGATTGCGGCGGCAATTTGATCATGAGCGGTTTTTGTAATGCGCATGCGCACGCAGCTATGTGCTTATTTCGGGGGATGGCGGACGATTTATCTTTGGAAGATTGGTTATATGATCGGATTTTTCCATTGGAAAAGAATCTTACATCCGACGATGTGTATTGGGGGACATTGCTCCAGATTGCCGAATATGTCAGGAGCGGAATCGTTTGTTTTGCTGATATGTATTATTTTCAGGATGCGGCTTATGCCGCAGCTGAAAAAACAGGTCTTATGCTGGCATTGTGTTGCCCGTATCATTCCGGATCTGATGTAGATGTTATAGCTGAAATAGAGAAAAGTTACAGTTTATATAGTACTATATCTGACAGAGTTCGCTATTTTCCCGGTGTGCATGCAGAATATACTTGCGACGAATCCCTTTTGATGAAAGTTGCGGATTTTGCGGCAGAAACGGGTGCGAAAACGTACATACATTTGTCGGAGACCTTAAAAGAGGTTGGCGATTGTACGGTACGGCATAACGGATTAACGCCTCCCCAATATTTGCATAAGCTTGGCTTTTTTGAAAACGGAGGGTTGGCGGCGCATTGCGTTTACGTCGACAAAGACGATATAGCATTGTTGCGTCAGAGCGGAGTTACTCCCATTATTAATTCGGGGAGCAATTTGAAGCTTGCGTCCGGTGTGTCGCCCGTTGTTTCGATGTTAAGGGCGGGGATGCGGCCTGCTCTAGGAACGGACGGCACAGCCAGTAATAATGCGTCGTCGTTTTTTCGGGAAATGTATTTATATTCCTGTCTTCAAAAGCAATCACTGAAGGATTCATCGGTTGTTTCGGCTGAGCAGGCTTTGGAAGCGGCGACACGAAATGGATTTGAAGCATTAGGGCTTTCAAACGGAGAGCTAAAAACCGGAAGTTTTGCGGATTTTATCGTTTTGGATCTGATGGCGCCGAATATGCGCCCTCTGTCGGACATAAGAAAAAATCTGGTCTACAGTGCTGACAATTCCAATGTTTTGATCACGGTTGCAAACGGAAAGATTGTTTATGAGCGCGGAAATTATTATTTGGGCGAATCATTGGAAAAGATTTTTGCTGAATGTGAAAAGCGTAAGACACGTTTGAAAAAACAAGCAGGATTCTGAAGGAGAGTATCATGTATCAAATATTGGCAGCTGCGGCTGAAATCACCGGGGAAACGACAGAGAGCAGTTTTTGGGATGTCCTCAAAAATATCGGACTAAACTTTGTACAGGACACAGGGCTTACAATTGTCCGAACTATTGCATTCTTAGTTTTGGGGCTGGTTGTTATAAAAATTGTTCAAGCTATAACCCGCAGTGCTTCTTTAAAAAGCAGCAAGCTGGACAATTCAGCGGCTTCTTTCATCATTTCGGTCGTTACTGTTGTTTTGTATGTTATTCTCATCATTGTATTGATAACTTCCTTAGGTTTTTCGACTGCCGGTATTATTGCCGGTTTTTCGGCTGTTGCACTGGCGATTGCTCTGGCGTTAAAAGATAGTTTAGGCAGTCTTGCAAACGGTGTGATCATAATATTTACAAAGCCCTTTAAAAAAGGCGATTATATTCAGATCAACGATTATGATGGGTTGGTACAGGATATACGATTGTTCAACACGAAAATATTGACATACAGCAATGAGGAGATCATAATTCCGAACAGTGAAATTCTAAGCACAAAAATGATCAACTACAGTGCAATGCCTTTGCGCCGTGTTGTCATTGATGTCCCGATCCCTTATGAATGCGATACTGCAAAAACCAAGAAAATCATTTTAGATTGTATTTCATCTTATAAATATACGGTGCGTACACCGCTTCCGTCCGTTGTTTTAAAAGAATATGCGGACAGCTCTTTGATTTTTTCTGCAAGGGCTTGGACTCTAAATGAAAATTATTGGGATACACTGTATGATTTATACGATGCGATTTTTAATGCATTAAAAGAGAAGGGAATATCCATTCCGTTTAACCGATTGGATGTACAGTTACTTCCCGATGGTAAATGCGCTCTTCCGGATAATGTTCCGATGTCGAAACGAGCGAGAAAAAATGGGGATTCGCAGCATAAAGGAGATAAAAAACAATGACGGTCGAGCTGTTTATTAAATATGCAGTATATATAGGAATCATTGTTATCGGCTTGATCGTCTTATGGCTTATAAAGCAGAAAACAAAGCTTCCTTCGCATGCGGAATTGAAAAGAAGATTAAATCTTCTGTTGGAAGATCTGCAACAATTTTTAAAGGCTGAACAAAAGTCTGAGCAAAGTGCATACGATTTTTTTAAGCAGACAACCAAATGTATTTATAAAGCGGACAAGCTTGTTTATATTGTTACCTTGATGGCGGAAAAAGAGCGAGATGGAAATCTGGATAATATAGCGCGAATGTTGGAAAGTGTGCGGAATTCGCTTACGCCTTATAAATTCAAAACAAAAGGAAAGGAAGACCTTAGTGGGCTTGTTTATGCGATAGAGCAGACGGAAAGTGTATTAAGCGCATTGGATCTTATACTGGAACGAGACAAAGATTTTCGGACAAAGAAAGTACGCTAAAGAAGGATTCGTATGGAAAAACGTCTTATTTGTATTGGTGGCGGTGAACTGAAAACAAAAGAAACATTGCCGATTGACGGATATATTGCCCGATTGGCGAAAGAACATGCAAAAGATCAGCGTGCATACGGGCTGTTTATACCGACTGCAAGCCACGATAGCATGCCGTATTTTAACAGTTTCCGTAAAACATATACGTCGGTATATGATATTAAAGCAGACGTCGCATTGACGGTATATGGTGAAATGAGCATGGATAAGATCCGAGAAAAATTTATGAAAGCGGATTTTATTTATGTGGGCGGTGGTGATACTGTCTTTATGCTGGAGCACTGGAAGAAAACCGGGATGCTGGAGTTAATACGAGATGCTTATGATCGCGGCGTAATTCTTTGCGGTTTATCTGCCGGAGCTATTTGCTGGTTTGAACAAATGTATACAGATTCTGATATTGTAGGCACTGGTGAGGCTTATTCTATTTATCCTGGATTAAATTGGATAAAATCAACAATTTCTCCGCATTATGGCCTTCGAATGCTTGACTTTGATAAAATTATCTTGTATAATAAACAAGATGCGATTGGGTTGGAAGACAACAGCGCAATCGAAGTCGTGGATGGAAAGATTATGCGGTCCTTAAGTTGTGGCGGAAACGCATATTATTTACATCCGGAAGAAGAAACGATTGATAAAAAAATCATACAACCGCAGGTAATATTGCAGAAATAATAAGGGCAGATGCGGTGTATTTTTTTGAGATCCATGCGAGTGTGGTGAAATTGGCAGACGCGCTAGATTCAGGTTCTAGTGGGAGCGATCCCATGCAGGTTCAAGTCCTGTCACTCGCACCAGACTAGAATAATACGAACCAAGACAAAGAGTCGAGGTTCGTATTATTTTTTACAAGAGATTAATTCGGAATCATTTTGCATTTGAAATGATTTCTTCCGAAATTCTCCGTTCCCGTTGAGCCTATGGTAGCATAGTTCCTCGCGGAAGTAAACGGGCGGAAAATCGTTGCCGAAAACATCCATAAAAGAAAGTTTGAAAGCTAAGTAAGGAATTACCCTTGCTTGGCTTTTTTCTGTCTGAAATATTGTTTTAGGACTTTAACGCACCGATTTTCCTTTTTCCGTTGACTTCCGCAAGCGTAACAAAAACAGATGCTTTTCACCAACCGTCCCTATGCACCTTCGTCTCCGCCGGGAAACGGCAGAATACAATTTCGGAGGAATACAAAATGGAATTATTGGTTACAAAGTTTTCAAAAGGAAAGTATCAGAATGAAAGCGAGCTCTTTGCGGAAAATATATCAGAGAGCAACATTAAACTCATGGGCGAGATGATAGCATTACAGTTGTTCCGTACACGCAAGAAACACTATTGCAGAATAGCAGATAAACTGTATATCGGCCTCATCAAAGACCTGCACCACATGAGTGAAACGAATTATCTCATATCTGCCGCCTATGATTACGCACAGGCGGCAATATGCTTCCTCGGGCAATATGAAGGCGAGAAAGCAGATGACATTTGCTATACGGACGATAACGGCAGAGAAATAAGCATCAAATTAGCTTGCTACCGTGAAACGGGCAGATATTCGGATCGTTACCGCAGGAAGGCGGAGAAAGCCGAGCTGACGGCATTCGACGATTACAAAGCACTCCCCGCAGCCCCCGTAAACCGTTTCGAGATGAAAGAACCGGATTACAGCAAAGCGGAGGCACTCATGGATGCCATGCACCTGACCGAAGCAGAGAAAGAGACGCTGTACTGCTATATGAACGGCATGAAACAATCCGAAGTGGCGTTTGCACTCGGCATTACCATATTCGGCGTGAAGTACAGAAAACTCCGCATTCGTTACAAATACCGCACCTATATCGGTGAGCATTAAAACGTCGTTCAACTTTATTTCAATTCAAAGACAGTTGAGCAAAAAAGCTGCCTTGATTTTCTGTGTTTTATATGGGAGATAGATAAGTATTATTGACATACAGAACATTAAATGATAGAATTTATTTATAAAATTATATCAGGTAGGATGAGATATGATTTGGCGTAATAAAAAAATAATAGTTATTCTGTTGTTTATTCTTTTAGGGCTAAGTGTTTTAACATTAAGTGCGTGCGGGAAAGATGTTAAGTTTAACTTGAGTTTTATTGTGGACGAGTCTGTTTATGCGACCATTGATACGAGTGGTGATGAAGTTATTTCTATGCCTCAAGATCCCTATAAGGAAGGTTTCATATTTGATGGTTGGTTTTGGGATAAAGATGAGTGGCAAAAACCTTTCACTGCAAACTCATTACTAGAAACACCATTGTCAAGTAATTTAAAAATTTATGCCAAGTTTATTATAGATGAAGAAGAAAAAAATCCTGTAATAATAAAAGCTGAAGGTTTTTCTATGGATGGAATGACCGGGTATATTAGTGTATCTAATGTTGATACAACTTTTTCGTTTATAGATAAAATTCAAGCTAGCCCTGGAGCGATGTGGCAAATTAGTACGGATATTTATGGAAAAAACATCATTCCATCAAAGACTGTTCCTCTAGAGATTGGGGATAATACTTATTATTTGCTTGTTATATCTTCAGATAAGATCAATATAAATTTATATACAATGACAGTTCGAAGAAGGCCTCTTTATAAAGTGGAGTTTAATACAAACGGCGGAAGCGAAGTGTATACTCAATATATAGAGGAAGGAGATTTTATTGAAGAGGTAACAACGCAAAAGGTAGGCTATACATTTGTTAAATGGGATTATGATTTTTCAAATGCTGTAAACGGCGATTTGCTCATTTCGGCAATATGGGAAGCAAACAAAGATACATCATACGAGGTAAACTATTATTTAGAAAATTTAGATGGAAGCTTTGATAATTTTAAAACAGAAAAATTAACAGGAACAACAGATACAATTGTTTATCCGGAAATCAAGCAATTCGAACACTATTATTGTGCGACTCCCGATGTTTTTGGAAGAATTTATCCGGATGGTTCTTTAATCTTAAACATTTATTTTCGTAGGAATGTGCATTCTGTTAATTTAAAGATTGAAGATAGTAATGCAGGGAAAGTAAGGGGTTCTGGAACTTATAAATATGGTGAGCAAGTAAAAATTGGTGCAACGACAAACGATGGATATACCTGGCTTGGTTGGTATAACGGAGAAGAGCTTGTTTCAGAGGATACCGAGTATTCTTTCATAATGGGTGAACAAGATTATGAATTGACGGCAAAATGGACAGCATATACTGTAACAACAACGACAAACGACGAAGAAGCCGGAGAATTTACGGTTTATACAGATAAAAAAGTAACCGTTGGGGAAACAGTAACGTTGTCGGCAACGACAAATGAGGGATATACTTGGCTTGGTTGGTATAACGGAGAAGAGCTTGTTTCAGAGGATACCGAGTATTCTTTCATAATGGGTGAACAAGATTATGAATTGACGGCAAAATGGACAGCATATACTGTAACAACAACGACAAACGACGAAGAAGCCGGAGAATTTACGGTTTATACAGATAAAAAAGTAACCGTTGGGGAAACAGTAACGTTGTCGGCAACGACAAATGAGGGATATACTTGGCTTGGTTGGTATAACGGAGAAGAGCTTGTTTC
>ENA-UOJL01000594-UOJL01000594.1-human-gut-metagenome-genome-assembly--contig:-P47-NODE-594-length-49968-cov-10.879731_pt1 | contig 49968 bp, 64 predicted proteins | sample MGYA00242347_ERZ723894 | MGnify/ENA metagenome assembly ERZ723894
CCGCTGACCTCTTGAATGCCATTCAAGCGCTCTCCCAGCTGAGCTATACCCCCATATTAGCTGCGCTCTCTCAAGCGCACAGATATTGTATCAGATTTCTAAGCAAAATGCAAGCACTTTTTTCGGGAAAGAACAAAATTTTCTTTTTCTGAAAAAGGACTGCCCTGCGAACAGGACAGTCCATTCTTCCAAATCACACCAATTCGATGATCGCCATTTCCGCTGCGTCGCCGCGGCGGACGCCGATGCGGGTCACTCTGCTGTAGCCGCCATTACGGTCAGCATACTTCGGAGCGGTTTCCTTAAACAGCTTGTGTGCAACATCTTCCTTGGTGATATAGGCGAGCGCTCTGCGGTATGCAGCAAGGTCGCCCTTCTTTCCAAGCGTGATCATCTTCTCAACGACAGGCTGAACTTCCTTCGCACGATAGAAGGTCGTTTCGAGCTTTCCGTTCTCCAGAAGATCGGTGGTCAGCTGGCGAAGCATCGCCTTGCGCTGATCGCTCGTTCTGCCGAGCTTACGAGTTCCAAACATTCGTATTTCCTCCTTCTTAAAGGATTTTAGTTGTTGTTGCCGGACTCTTCCGTTGCAAGAGAAAGTCCCATCATTGCCAGCTTGTTCTGGACTTCATCCAGCGACTTCTTGCCCATGTTACGGACCTTCATCATCTCTTCCGGCGTTCTGGAGATCAGATCGCGGACGGTATTGATGTTGGCGCGCTTCAGGCAGTTGAAGCTGCGGACGGACAAATCCAGTTCTTCAATGGTCAGCTTCAGCGCGGTCGGCTCCGTGGAAACGTCCTTCTCACGGACGATGGACTGACTTGCCGCCGTTTCCGAAAGGTCGGTAAACAGCGTCAGATGCTCAGTCAGGATCTTGGCGGCAATGGACACGGCATCCTTGGCCGTAGTAGTCGCATCCGTCCAGATCTCAAGCGTGAGCTTGTCGAAGTCCGTCATGTTGCCGACACGGGTGTTTTCCACCGTGTAGTTGACCTTGTAAACCGGCGAATACAGGGAATCGACGGGGATGACGCCGATGGGCGTCTGGGGGGTCTTGTTCCGGTCAGCCGGAACATAACCGCGGCCGCGGCTCATCGTGATCTCCATATTGAGGGTAGCATCCGGGCCGAGCGAGCAGATGTGCAGATCCTTGTTCAGGATCTCGACATCCGCGTCGGTCTTGATGTCGCCGGCAGTGACTTCGCACTCACCGGTCGCGTCAATATAGACAGTTTTCACGCCATCGCAGTTCATCTTGGCGATGATCTGCTTGATGTTCAGCACGATCTCCGTGACGTCTTCCTTGACACCGGGAATCGTGGAAAACTCATGCTGCACGCCGGCGATCTTGATGGAAGTCGCGGCAGTGCCAGGCAGAGAAGAAAGCAGAATCCGTCTGAGAGAGTTACCCAGAGTGGTGCCGTAGCCTCTTTCCAGAGGCTCTACGATGAATACGCCATGGGACGGATCTTCCGGAGAGTCGATACACTCAATACGCGGCTTGTCAATTTCTACCATATAACTAATACCCTCCTTATTATTCTGCAAAACGCCTGTTTTGCGGTGTAAATCAGCTTACCAATAAACGAGGGTGAAGCATTATTTGGAGTACAACTCGACGATGAGGTGTTCTGCGATCTCGAAGTCGATGTCGTCTCTTGCCGGCAGAGCAACGACCTTGCCGGTCAGAGTATTCTTGTCGCGGTCAAGCCACTTGGGAGTAGCAACGAACGCATCGTCTTCCTTCAGCTTCTTGAAACGATTGTTGGAGCAGCTCTTCTCGCTGACAGCAATGACATCGCCGGCCTTGACCATGTAGGACGGGATGTTCACGCGCTTGCCGTTAACGGTGTAGTGGCCGTGGTTGACAAGCTGACGCGCCTCGCGGCGGGTAGCGGCAAAGCCAAGACGGTAAACAACGTTGTCCAGACGGCGCTCGATCAGGCTCAGCAGAACCTCACCGGTGTTGCCTTCTGCACGGGAAGCCTTTTCATAGTACATACGGAACTGCTTTTCCAGAATACCGTAAACGAACTTGACCTTCTGCTTCTCAGTGAGCTGGGTCGCATATTCGGACTTCTTCGCTCTTCTCTGTCCGCCGGGGTTCTTGTTGGAAGTCTTGGAATAACCCATGACGGCAGGAGAAACGCCGAGAGTTCTGCAGCGCTTGAGAACGGGCTGAGTATTTTTCGCCATTCTATGATTTCCTCCTTATCGAATTAGACGCGACGTCTCTTGGGAGGACGGCAGCCATTGTGAGGAATGGGGGTGACGTCCTTGATCATAACAACTTCCAGACCAGCGGATTGCAGCGCACGGATGGCTGCCTCACGTCCCTGGCCGGGGCCCTTGACGTAAACTTCAACGGTCTTCAGTCCGCAGTTTTCGATTGCAGCCTTCGCAGCGGTCTCGGCGCACATCTGTGCGGCGTACGGCGTGGACTTACGGGAACCGCGGAAGCCGAGTCCGCCGGAGGATGCCCAGGAAAGAGCATTGCCCTGCAGATCGGTAACGGTAACCATGGTGTTGTTGAAGGAAGAGCGGATATGCACGGCACCCTTTTCAACGTTCTTGCGCTCACGACGGCGCTTGATCACTTTCTTAGCAGCTACTTTAGCCATTGATATCACCCTCCTTACTTCTTCTTATTCGCGATGGTCTTCTTCGGACCCTTACGAGTACGAGCGTTTGTCTTGGTGCGCTGGCCGCGGACCGGCAAGCCTCTTCTGTGGCGCATGCCACGGTAGCAGCCGATTTCGGTCAGGCGCTTGATGTTCAGAGCAACTTCACGGCGGAGGTCGCCCTCAATGGTGTAGTTCTTGTCGATGACTTCACGCAGCGCGGCTTCCTCATCCTCCGTCAGATCCTTGACGCGGGTGTCGGGATTCACGCCGGCCATTTTCAGAATGTCATTCGCGCTTTTTCTGCCAATGCCGAAGATATAGGTGAGTCCGATCTCAACTCTCTTCTCGCGGGGCAGGTCAATACCAGCAATACGTGCCATATACTTTCGAGCACCTCCTATTAGCCTTGTCTCTGCTTATGCTTCGGGTTTTCGCAAATTACCATGACGCGACCCTTGCGCTTGATAATCTTACATTTTTCGCACATGGGCTTCACGGACGGTCTAACCTTCATACTGTTTAACCTCCATATGAGAACAATGTCTCTGATTTACTTACTTCTCCATGTGATCCGGCCCTGGGTCAGATCATACGGAGACATCTGAACAGTTACCTTGTCACCGGGCAAGATCTTGATATAGTTCATTCTGAGCTTGCCGGAAATGTGTGCCAGAATCATATGCCCGCCGCCAATATTGACTTTGAACATCGCATTCGGCAGCGCATCGGTTACGATGCCCTCAAGTTCGATTACGTCGTCTTTTGCCAAGTTTCAGAAACCTCCTTGGTTTGAACGTTGAATTCCTGGCCAATGATGGCCAATTCCCTTCGTAATTCGCTGTTGAGTACTTTATCGCCGGAACGGATTTTCGCGGCGACTGACGAATCTGGCCGAAGGACGAAACGGACATGCTTCAGCTTTTTGCGTTTAGGCGCATCGGCTTTTCTCTCCTTACCGTTCACAAGGGAAACGTACACACCGTCTGTGTCGATCACAAAGAACAGCATTCCCTGATCGCGTCCGGCAACGGAGAGCACAACGTCCGATTTTTGTATTTCCATACTACAGCCCCTCGGTGACGGTGAGAATTTCCGGCTCGCCGTCTGTAATGAGCACAGTATTTTCGTAGTGGGCAGCGAGCTTGCCGTCGGCAGTGACCGTCGTCCAGCCGTCCTTCAGGACACGCACTTCGTACGTTCCCTCCGTGATCATCGGCTCGATCGCGATCGTCATGCCGCGGATCAGTCTCGGTCCCCTTCCGGGTTTTCCGAAGTTCGGTACTTCCGGCTCCTCGTGCATCTCCTCGCCGACGCCATGGCCGACGAAAGAGCGTACCACACCGTAGCCGAAGCTCTCCGCGTACGTCTGTACAGCGTGAGAAATGTCCGAAACCCGGTTCCCCTGGCGTGCGAATTTCACGCCCTCGAAAAAGCTCTGTCTCGTGACATCAATGAGCTGCTGCGCCGCCGGCGAAATGGTTCCGCAGGCATACGTAGCTGCGCAATCCCCATGGAATCCGCCCCACTTTGCTCCGACGTCGATGGAGACAATGTCTCCCTCTTTCAGCACCCGGCTGTCCGGAATTCCGTGAATGACGGTATTGTTCACGGAAATGCAGACACTCGCGGGATATCCGCAGTAATGCAGGAAGGACGGGGTCGCGCCCTGCGATACGATAAAATCGTAAACCGCTTTGTCGATCTCTTTGGTCGTCACGCCTGGTCTTACCATTTCTCCTGCCAAAGCACGAGCTGCCGCGGTAGTTTTACAGGCCTTGCGCATGACCTCGATTTCGCGCTCATTTTTGATTGAGATCATATTGAATCACCCAATGCCGCCAGAATATCACGAGTTGCATCTTCGATGGGCTGATTCCCCTCGACAAGCCGCAGCTTCCCGAGCTTTTCATAAAAGCCCTTCAGTGCTTCGGTCTCCGTGTGGTAAACCTCCAGACGGTGACGCACCGTTTCCGGTCTGTCGTCGTCACGGATGACCAGCTTGGAACCGCAGGCATTGCAGATGCCCTCCGTTTTGGGCGGGTTCGCCACGATGTGATAGCTTGCGCCGCAGGAACCGCAGACTCTGCGTCCCGTCATGCGCGCCTCGATCATGGCATCTTCGATTTCAATGGAAACGACACGGTCGATCTCAACGCCGTTGTCCAAAAGCGCCTGGGCCTGCGGGATGGTGCGGGGCATACCGTCGAGGATATAGCCGTTCGCACAATCCGGCTGGGCCAGCCGCTCCTTGACGATGCCAATGATGACATCGTCAGGAACGAGCATACCCTTGTCCATGAAACTTTTGGCTTTCAGGCCGGTTTCGGTGCCGTTTTTGATTGCTTCCCGGAGGATGTTCCCGGTGGAGATGGTGGGAATATCGAGCTTCGATGCGAGGATCTCAGCCTGTGTTCCCTTTCCTGCGCCGGGAGCTCCCAGCAGAATCAGTTTCATGTGCCGCCTCCGTTACTTCTCAAGGAAACCGGAGTAGTTGCGCATCATCATCTGGGCCTCAATCGCAGCCACGGTCTCAAGCGCAACGCTGACAATAATGATAACGGAAGTTCCGCCGAAGGAGAAGCGGGTATCCTTCATAACAACACCAAGAACGATCGGCAGGACCGCGATCACACCAAGATACAGCGCGCCGAAGAGCGTGATCTTGTTGATGACCTTGCGGATGAAGTCCGCAGTCGGACGGCCCGGACGGAAGCCGGGGATGAAGCCGCCGTTCTTCTTGAGGTTGTTGGCAACCTCAACGGGGTTGTACTGAATGGTAGCATAGAAGTAGCTGAAGCCGATGATGAGCAGCAGATAGAACACGGTGTAGATCACGGTCGTGCTCTGGAAAGCGTGCTTATAGACCCAGCTGTTCGTCCAGCCGAAGAAGGTGCACAGCGTTGCGGGCAAGCTCGCGATGGACTGCGCGAAGATGATCGGCATAACGCCGGACATATTGACCTTGATCGGCAGGTGCGTGTTCTGACCGCCATAGACCTTGCGGCCGACCACGCGCTTTGCGTACTGTACGGGGATCCTGCGTTCCGCGTTGGAAACGTAGATGATGAAGACGATGATCGCAAGCATCGCAACCACCAGCAGCAGCACCCAGTACCACTGTGCCCACAGCATATTGACCATCGGCTTGATGATGCCGGACGGGATGCGGGCGATGATGTTTGCAAACAGGATCATGGAGATGCCGTTGCCGATGCCATACTCGGTGATCTGCTCACCCAACCACATGACCAGCGTGGAGCCGGCGGTGAAGGTCAGGATGATAACCAGGGCAGAGAGGAAGGAATCGCTGACGAGCAGAGCATACTGCGCGTTGTAGTTCTTCAGCATCATGAAGTAGGCAAAGCCCATCAGCAGAGCGATGGCGACCGTCGTCAGTCGGGTGATCTTGGTGATCTTCTTCTTGCCTTCTTCGCCGCCGTCCTTGCTCAGGCGTTCCAGAGCAGGGATGGCAATGGTCAGAAGCTGAATGATAATGGAGGCGTTGATATACGGCTGAATGGACAGCGCGAAGATCGTCGCCTGAGAGAACGCCGAGCCGGACATCATGTCCATCAGGCCGAAGATGGTGTTGCTCAGCTGCTGGCTGAACATCTGGGCCATCATCTCAACGTCAACAAACGGGACAGGGATAACATTGCCGATGCGGTACAGCAGGATAATCAGGAGCGTAAAAAGAAGCTTCTTGCGCAGATCCGCGATCTTCCATGCATTGCGAAGTGTCGTAAGCACTTACACCACCTCAGCCTTTCCGCCTGCCTCCTCAATTTTTGCTTTGGCAGAACCGGAGAACGCTGCTGCCTTGACAGTCAGCTTCTTAGTGAGCTCGCCGTTGGACAGAACCTTCAGACCGTACTTGCAGTCATTCAGGATGCCCTTTTCGATCAGTGCAGCCGCATCGACGGTTTCGCCGTCTTCAAACGCGTTGAGAACGCTGACATTCACAGCGGTGAGCGGTTTTGCAAAGATATTGTTGAAGCCGCGCTTCGGGATACGTCTTGCCAGAGGCATCTGGCCGCCTTCAAAGCCCACACGGACCTTGCCGCCGGAACGAGCCTTCTGACCCTTGTGACCACGACCTGCCGTCTTGCCGTTGCCGGTGCCGGTGCCGCGGCCCTTACGCTTACCAACCTGGGTAGAACCCATGACGGGAGCAAGTTCATGTAGTTCCATTCTTGTCTCCTCCTTATTCTACTTCGGTGACCTCAAGCAGATAGCCGATCTTGGCGATCTTGCCGCGGGTCTGTTCGTTGTCCGGCTGAATGGTTTCCTGGCCGATCTTGCGAAGGCCGAGGGATTCTGCCGTAGCAATGTGCTTCTGGATACGACCGCTGATGCTCTTAACGAGCTTGATCTTTAACTGTGCCATGTTCGCATCCTCCTTAGCCGACGATTTCTTCCACGCTCTTGCCGCGGATGCGAGCGACCTCTTCCGGTCCACGCAGGCTCAGCAGACCCTGCATCGTTGCCTTGACAACGTTCTGCGGGTTATTGGAGCGCAGGCACTTGGTACGAATGTTGCTGATACCAACAGCTTCCATGACAGCACGGACAGCGCCGCCGGCAATAACGCCGGTACCGACAGCAGCCGGCTTCAGCAGGACCTTGCCTGCACCGTACACGCCGATGACCTCGTGAGGGATCGTGGTGCCGGACAGGGTGACCTTCTGGAGGTTCTTCTTCGCGTTTGCGATGCCCTTCAGGATGGCTTCGGAAACTTCGGCAGCCTTACCGAGGCCGTAGCCCACGGTGCCCTTGCCGTCGCCAACAACAACCAGTGCGGAGAACTTCATAACGCGGCCGCCCTTAACCGTCTTGGAAACACGGTTCAGGTAGACGACACGTTCGATCATTTCGGGAGCATTGTCCTTTTCGGACGCTCTGTTATAAGCCATTTTCAGTTCCTCCTCCTGACTTAGAATTTGAGTCCGCCTTCGCGGGCGCCTTCGGCGAGGGCAGCCACACGGCCGTGGTAGACATAACCGCCACGATCAAATACGACTTCCTCGATGTCCTTGGCCTTCGCGCGTTCGGCGATCAGCTGGCCGACCTTCTTGGCAGCTTCGCAGTTGCCGGTCGCGCCTTCAAAATCCTTTTCGACAGTGGAAGCGGAAACCAAAGTAGCTCCGTTGACATCATCAATGATCTGAGCATAGATATTTGCGTTGCTTCTGAACACATTCAGGCGGGGTCTGCACGGTGTGCCGGAGATCTTACCGCGAACGCGAACGTGGCGCTTCAGGCGCATTGCCTTCTTATCGGTCTTCTTAATCATTTATGCACACCTCCTGTTATTTCTTACCGCCGGTCTTGCCTTCCTTATGGCGAAGAACCTCGGTAGCATACTTGATACCCTTGCCCTTGTAGGGTTCGGGGGGTCTTTTCCCTCTTACCTCAGCGGCGAACTGACCGACCTTCTGCTTGTCGATGCCGCTGATGATAATCTTGTTCTGAGCGGGGACGTCAATGTGGATGCCCTCGATCTCATCGACGGTAACGGGATGAGAATAGCCGAGGTTCATAACCAGCTGGTTGCCCTGCTTCTGCGCACGATAGCCAACACCGTTGACCTCAAGCTCCTTGCTGAAACCCTTCTCGACGCCGAGGATCATGTTGTGAAGCAGCGTACGGGTCAGGCCGTGCAGGCTCTTGTGTGCGTGTTCGTCATCGGGACGGGAAACGGTGATAACCGCGCCTTCCTGCTTGATGATCATATCGTGATGGAATTTGCTAGTCAGTGTACCCTTGGGGCCCTTAACGGTAACAACGTTGCCGTCAGCGATGGTCACTTCGACGCCAGCCGGTACAGTGATAGGCATTTTGCCGATTCTGGACATAATGTTACCTCCTTACCAGACAAACGCAAGGACTTCGCCGCCGACATGAGCCGCGCGAGCAGCCTTGTCCGTCATAACGCCCTTGGATGTGGAAATGATGGCGATGCCAAGTCCCTTCAGGACCTTCGGCAGCTCGTCGGCGCCGGCGTAGACACGCAGGCCGGGCTTGGAAACGCGGCGGAGGCCGGAGATGACCTTCTCCTTGTTGCCGAGGTACTTCAGGGTGATGTGGATCATGCCCTGCTTGCCATCCTCTTCGACGGAATAGGCCTTGATATAGCCTTCGTCGAGCAGGATCTTCGCGATGTCCTTCTTCAGGTTGGAAGCGGGAACATCCACGGTTTCGTGCTTTGCAGAATTCGCGTTCCGGATACGGGTCAGCATATCTGCTACGGGATCGGTGATTTGCATGTGATTTACCTCCTTTAGAAGTTACGGGCTATACCCGTTAAGACGCCAGAGTATCAGAGGAATGTAGGCCGCAGCATCGACCCCATTTCCCTCTGACTTCTGATGCCTGTCTTACATTGAATCACGCATGAAACATCATGGTGGTTTTATTTGAGGCGGCCAAAAGGCCGCTCAAACAACTTGGATTACCAGCTTGCCTTCTTGACGCCGGGGATCTCGCCCTTATAGGCCAGCTCACGGAAGCAGATACGGCAAACGCCGTAGTCACGAAGATAAGCATGGGGTCTGCCGCAGATCTTGCAGCGGTTGTAGCGGCGGGTGGAGAACTTGTTCCCGGCCTGCTGCTTGAGAATCATCGCTTTTCTTGCCATTTCTTCTTCCTCCAATTAAGCGTGGAACGGAGCGCCGACGAGCTTCAGCAGCTCTTTGGCCTCTTCGTCGGTCGTTGCCGTGGTGCAGATGCAGATGTCCATGCCACGGATCTTGTCAACCTTATCATACTCGATTTCCGGGAAGATGAGCTGTTCCTTCAGGCCCATGGCATAGTTGCCGCGGCCGTCAAAAGCGTTGGGATTGATGCCGCGGAAGTCGCGGACACGGGGCAGCGCCACGTTGAACAGACGGTCGATGAATTCCCACATCTTGTCGCCGCGCAGGGTGACCTTCACACCGACGGTTTCGCCTTCACGAACCTTGAAGTTCGCGACGGACTTACGAGCCTTGGTGGTGATGGGCTTCTGGCCGGTGATCGCAGCGATGTCCTTGCAGATTGCTTCGATCTCCTTGGCGTTGTTCTTGCTGTCGCCGCAGCCGACGTTCACGATGACCTTGTCGATCTTCGGGATCTGCATGACGCTCTTGTACTGGAACTTCTGCATAAGTGCCGGAGCGATTTCCTGCGTATACTTAACTTTCAGTCTAGCCATTGCAATTGCTCCTCCTTATCAAAGTTCCTTGCCGCACTTCTTGCAGACGCGGACCTTCTTGTCGCCGTCTACGTTGAAGCCGACACGGACGCCCTTCTTGCAGTTAGAGCAGTAGAGCTGCACCTTATCCGCACGAATGGGGATCTCACGCTTGATGATGCCGCCGGTCTCATTCTGCTTACGGGCCTTGACATGGCAGGTAGCAACGTTGATACCCTCGACGATCAGCTTGTTCTCAGTGGGCAGAGCCGTGAGGACCTTGCCCTTCTTGCCCTTGGACTTGCCGGACAGGACAATAACGGTATCATTTTTCTTAATGTTCATTTCATGTCCCCCTATTAGATGACTTCCGGAGCGAGGGAGAGGATCTTCATGTATTCCTTGTCACGAAGCTCTCTTGCAACCGGCCCAAAAATACGGGTGCCGCGGGGATTCTTGTCCTCTTTGATCAGGACAGCCGCGTTCTCGTCGAAACGAACATAGGTGCCGTCGGCGCGGCGGACGCCCTTTGCAGTACGGACGATGACAGCGCGAACGACTTCGCCCTTCTTGACCGTGCCGCCGGGAGCAGCCTTGCGGACAGACGCGACGATGACGTCGCCAATGTTGCCGAACTTACGCTTGGAGCCGCCAAGCACACGGATGCACTTGATCTCCTTCGCGCCGGTGTTGTCGGCAACCTTCAGATAAGATTCCTGTTGGATCATAGTTCCCGACCTCCTTATTCAGCCTTCTTGATGATTTCAACGAGGCGCCATCTCTTGTCCTTGGACAGGGGGCGGCACTCCATCACCTTAACGGTATCGCCGATGCCACATTCGTTGTTCTCGTCATGGGCCTTCAGCTTGTAGGTTCTCTTAACGATCTTCTTATACAGCTTGTGCTGCACGCTGTCCTCAATTGCAACCACGATGGTCTTGTCCATCTTATCGGAGACGACCTGACCAACTCTGGTTTTGCGGAAAGCTCTGGTATTTTCATTCATTTTCGCTTACCTCCTCAGATTGCGGTCTCTTTCTCACGAATAATAGTCTTGATGCGGGCAATGTCTTTCTTGACAGCAGCGATTTTGACGGGGTTATCGAGCTGATTGGTCGCGTGCTGCATACGCAGGAAGAACAGGTCCTTCTTCAGATCGTTGACCTTTGCCTCCAGATCAGCCACGGACATGGCTCTAAGTTCTTTTGCCTTCATCATTATTCACCACCATTCTCAGATACTGCCTCTTCCTTGGCAATGATCTTGGTCTTAATGGGCAGCTTGTGCTGAGCCAGACGCAGCGCTTCGCGTGCGACATCCTCAGGAACGCCACCGATTTCGAACATGACCTTCTGCGTCTTCACGACAGCGACCCAGTATTCGGGAGCGCCCTTACCGGAGCCCATACGGACGCCGAGCGCCTTCTTGGAAACAGGCTTGTCGGGGAAGATTTTGATCCAGACCTTACCGCCACGCTTGGTGTAGCGGGTCATTGCGATACGAGCCGCCTCAATCTGGTTGCCGGTGATCCAGCCGGGTTCCAGGGCCTGGATACCGAACTCACCGTAAGCGACCTTGTTGCCGCGGGAAGCAGCGCCCTTCATACGGCCGCGCTGCACTCTGCGGAACTTTGTTCTTTTGGGCATTAACATCAGCGGTTTCCTCCTTCCCTACGATCGTCTCTGCGACGCTCGCCGTTGAAAGGTCTGCGGTCTCCGCGGCGCTCGCCATTGCCGCGGCGGTCGTCACGACGGCGGTCGTTGTTGCGGCGATCACGGCGGGGAGCCTCGGGTGCAGACTGGCGCAGGGTGGAATTCAGGACTTCGCCCTTGTAGATCCAGACCTTGCAGCCGATCTTACCATAAGTCGTGTTAGCTTCTGCGAAGCCGTACTCGATGTCCGCACGGAGGGTCTGCAGGGGGATGGTGCCCTCGTGATAGGACTCGCTGCGGGCGATTTCAGCGCCACCCAGACGGCCGCCGCAAGCGCACTTGATGCCCTTCGCGCCCAGACGGGTCGCTCTCTGCATCGCCTGCTTCATTGCACGACGGAAGGAAATTCTCTTCTCCAGCTGTGCGGCGATGTTCTCCGCGACGAGCTGTGCGTTGAGGTCCGGGCTGCGGATCTCGACAATGTTCAGAGAAACGGATTTGCCGAGCTTCTGCTCGAGCTCCAGACGGAGCTTTTCAATGTCCTGACCGCCCTTGCCGATGACGACACCGGGACGGGAGCAGTGCAGGTTGATCTTCACGCGGCCGTTGCTGCGCTCGATTTCGATCTTGGCAATGCCGGCGCTGTAGAGTCTCTTCTTGAGATCCTTACGGATGTTGTAGTCCTCAACCACGAGGTCACCGACCTTGTCGTTGCGGGCATACCAACGAGAGTCCCAATCCTTGATCACGCCGACGCGCAATCCATGGGGATTAACTTTCTGTCCCATAGTAACCTCCTGTTAAGCCTTCTCGCTCACACCGATGGTGATGTGAGTGGTTCTCTTAAGAATCCGATTGTATCTGCCCTTGGCTCTCGGCATACCACGCTTGAGGGTGGGGCCGGGGTTGGCGACCGCCGTAGAAACGTACAGCTTGTCGACATCCATGCCATGGTTGTTCTCGGCGTTGGCAATCGCACTCTTGAGGAGCTTGAGCATAGGCTCGGAAGCTGCCTTCGGCGTCTGCATCATGTAGACGCAAGCGGTCTTGGCGTCCTTGCCGCGGATGAGATCGCACAGGATCTTAACCTTACGCGGGGAAATGCGCAGGTATTTCAGATGAGCTTTTGCTTCCATGTCTTTCTCCTCCTTATTTCGCATTGGAGGTCTTGGAGCCGGAATGACCGCGGAACGTTCTGGTAGGAACGAATTCGCCCAGCTTATGACCAACCATGTCTTCTGTCACATAGACGGGAACGTGCTTGCGGCCGTCATGGACAGCGATTGTGTGACCGACAAAGGAGGGGAAGATGGTAGAGGATCTCGACCAGGTCTTCAGCACTTTCTTTTCACCGGTTTTGTTGAGTTCTTCCACGCGCTTATACAGCTCAGGAGCAACAAACGGGCCCTTTTTAATGCTTCTGCTCATTATTCATTTCCTCCTTACTTACTGTTTCTGCGCTTGATGATGAACTTGTTGGTACGGTTCTTCGTCTTGCGGGTCTTGTAGCCCATAGCAGGCTTACCCCACGGAGTGACAGGACCGGGACGGCCAACAGGAGCGCGGCCTTCGCCGCCGCCGTGCGGGTGGTCGTTCGGGTTCATGACAGAGCCGCGGACGGTGGGACGGATACCCATGTGGCGGGTACGGCCGGCCTTGCCGATGTGGATGTTGCCATGGTCGATGTTGCCGACCTGACCGATGCAGGCGGTGCAGTTCATGCGGACATAGCGGACCTCGCCGGAGGGCAGACGGACCTGAGCCAGAGTGTCTTCCTTTGCAAGGAGCTGCGCAGCGACGCCCGCGGAGCGGACCAGCTGTGCGCCGGAGCCCGGCTGCAGCTCGATGTTGTGGATCACGGTACCAACAGGGATGTTTGCGATGGGCAGGCAGTTGCCGGGCTTGATGTCGGCTGCCGCAGAGGACAGGACGGTATCGCCGGGCTTCAGGCCGACCGGAGCGAGGATGTAGCGGAGCTCGCCGTCCTCGTACTTGAGCAGAGCGATGAACGCGCTGCGGTTGGGATCGTACTCCAGGCGCTGAACGACTGCCGGCATATCCAGCTTGTCGCGCTTGAAGTCGATCACGCGGTACTTGCGCTTGTTGCCGCCGCCGCGATGACGGACGGTGATTCTGCCGTAGCTGTTGCGACCGGAATTCTTCTTCAGGGTCTCAAGCAGGCTACGCTCGGGCTTGGCCTTCTTATCTACGCCGTCGAACGCGGACACGGTCATGCCGCGGCGAGCCGGGGTATAAGGCTTATAAGTTTTAATCGCCATTGTGCGTTACACTCCTTTTTGAGATTGATTAAACCATACCTTCGAAGAACTCGATGGTCTTGGAATCAGCGGTCAGCTTAACGACTGCCTTCTTGTAGCTGGCGGTGCGGCCTTCGGGGTATCTGCCCTGGCGCTTCACCTTGCCGTCCATACGGATGGTGGTGACCTTCTCGACCTTCACGCCGAAGATCTCGGAAACAGCCTTCTTGATCTCGATCTTGTTGGCATCGTTGGCTACGATGAAGACGTACTTCTTCTGATCGGTCGCCTCCATGGACTGCTCGGTGATGACCGGACGGATGATGATGTCGTATGCAGTCTTCATGCGAATACCTCCTCAATCTTAGCAAGGGCAGCCTTATCAACGACGAGCTTCTTCGCATTGAGGATGTCGTAAACGTTGATGAGGTTTGCAAACGTGGTCTGCACACCGGCGAGGTTACGGGCGGACAGGACAACGTTCTCGTTGACTTCCGGAGTAACGACCAGAGCCTTGCCCTCAACATTGACGGCGCTCAGGAAGCCGGCGAACTTCTTGGTCTTGATCTCTTCCATCTTGATCTCGTCGATGACGACGATATCGTTGGAAGCGGCCTTTGCGCTCAGGACGGACTTCAGAGCCAGACGGCGCACCTTCTTATTGAGGGTGTAGCTGTAGTCTCTGGGCTTCGGGGCAAAGACGATGCCGCCGTGCGTCCACTGCGGAGCGCGGGTGCTGCCCTGGCGGGCATGGCCGGTTCCCTTCTGACGCCACGGCTTCTTGCCGCCGCCGGAAACCTCTGCGCGGGTCAGAGCGGACTGTGTGCCCTGACGGCAGTTGGCCAGGTGGTTCTTGACCACATCATGAACAACGGATTCGTTCGGCTCGATACCGAACACAGCCTCGGAAAGTTCAATCTCGCCGACCTGCTTGCCGTTCATGTCATAAACGTTTGTCTTAAGCATGATTTACTCTCCTTTCCTTAGCCTCTTGCGGAAGCCTTCTGCGGGTTACGGCCGGAAGCCTTCTGCGGGTTCTTGCTGATGCCAGCCTCGCCCTTGACGACCTTGATGGTCTTGACGGTGCTCTTGATATACACAAGACCGCCCTTGGGGCCGGGGATCGCGCCGCGGATGACGATCATGTTCAGATCAGGATCCACTTTCACGACATCGAGGTTCTGCACAGTGACCTGCTCAACACCCATCTGGCCGGCGCCGATCTTGCCCTTGAAGATGCGGGAAGGATCGGAGGAGGAGCCCATGGAACCAGCATGACGATGGACCGGGCCGCCGCCGTGGCTGGTCGGAGTGCGCTGTGCATTCCATCTCTTGATAACGCCCTGATAGCCGTGGCCCTTGGAGGTGCCGGTCACGTCAACGTGATCGCCAGCCACAAAAGCGTCAGCCTTGATCTCAGTGCCGACTTCGAGGTCAGCCGCATTATCAAGCTTGAATTCCTTGAGGTGCTTCTTGGCAGAAACGCCTGCCTTTTTCAGATGGCCCAGCTCTGGCTTGGACAGCTTCTTCTCAGCGACGTCGCCGAATGCAAGCTGAACGGAAACATAGCCATCATTTTCGATGGTCTTCTTCTGCGCGACGACGCACGGGCCTGCCTCAATGACAGTGACCGGAATGACGTGGCCGGCTTCATCGAAGATCTGGGTCATGCCCACTTTCTTGCCGATGATTGCTTTCTGCATTTTTCTTACTCCTTTTTAGGTTATTGGTTGGCAAACTTGACCATTGGGCAGTCATTGGTTTACCAACATGACCCGGGACCGCCTCGGCAGACGGTCGGGGTTTGCCGCAATACTATTATATATAGAATAGTGATTACAGCTTTATCTCAATCTCAACGCCGGCGGGGAGGTCGAGGCCCTGGAGGGCTTCCACACACTTCGCATTGGGGTTGAGGATATCGATCAATCTCTTATGGGTTCTGCGCTCGAACTGCTCGCGGGAGTCCTTGTTGACGTGCGGGGAACGAAGGATGGTAACGATCTCCTTCTTGGTCGGCAGCGGGATCGGGCCGGAAACGGTCGCGCCGTTGCGCTTTGCGGTTTCGACGATCTTCTCAGCGGTAGCGTCGATGATCTGATGATCATAAGCCTTCAGGCGAATTCTGATCATTGCGTTTGCCATTGTTGTTTTCCTCCTTGAAAACGTACTCAGTGTTCCTAAGTCTGCTGGGTACGGTCGAGAGATCGCTGTACGCTTAACCGTGCGTATCACTCCCTGGCCATGAAAAAAGGCCGACGTTTGCCGGCCGATCCTTCACAGCAGCGGCGATATACGCCACATACTCTGATCGTCTCAGCCGCCCGATGACCGGACATACTCCGCAGAAGTTACCGCCTTACGGCGCAATCTCCTGCTTCATCGCAGTGCGTGCGCATAGGTTGCCCCTCACGCGCGCCTCTATATAGTAATACACTAGGCCGTGAATGTCAAGAACTTTTTTGGTGTTTTTCATAAAATTTTTTAGAAAAATTTGTGGAAGATGGAGAATCGCTCGTTCTCCCCTTTCCCGTAAAAAATCCGGCGGGAACCCCCGCCGGAGGCAGCCATTATCTAGAGTTTTCTAGCGCGAATTCTGCTTTGCCCATTCAACCAAATCGGAATATACCTCAAAAATGTACTTCCACCCCGTCTGATTGTCCTTAACAACATAATCAAATTCTGCGAACTGGTCATCAACTTCAAGCATCCCACGTGCATATCTAGTCGCTTTGAGCGAGTCATCGATTCCTCCGCCAAGATAATAAACGGAATAATCTTTGCAAACAATCGGAGAACCGGCACTACTATTTCGAATCTTACTCCCCGCCGACCCGTCTTTTAGAAATTCCGCCAAAGTTTTTCCTCTGGTTCCGCAAGCAGAAAGCAGCAGTGTGATGCTGACTGCTATGACAAGCAGGATCACAATACTCTTTTTCATATTTCTCCCCCCTCTCTTTTGGAGTTGTTTTTTCTTTTTGATATTGTTTCTATGTTACTCCATTGGGATTTAACACCTGTTAGTTGATCCAATTTTCCTTTGCGATAATATTTTACCGCAATTTGCGGTAAATGTCAATACCGCAAATTGCGGTTTGTTATGATTTTACAATCAGCATTTAGGAGAGTATCATATGGTTTACCGCCGCGTCCGCGACTTGCGCGAAGATCACGATCTGAAGCAAAAAGACCTGGCTGAATTCCTCAACTGTTCGCAGCAGGTCTATAGCAATTACGAATTAGGTCAACGTGACATACCTACCGAGATTCTTATCCGTCTTTCGGAGTTTTATCGCGTTTCTGTAGATTATCTGCTCGGACTGACCGATCGTCCCGAACGAAACCGATAAATGCGTCTGAAACACAAAACCGACTGAGAGCTCTCAGTCGGTTTTTATAAAACTCTATTATTATATCGTATCACGCGCCCGCCATGATCTTCCTGCGGATGTACTCCGGCACCTCCTGCTGCGGAATGTGCAGCACCAGCGCAAATTCATCGTGCAGCAGGCGTTCCGCGTCGCGCAGAAGCTGATCGTCGCCGCTGCGGAGCTGTTTCCCGGCGCTGCGCAGCTCCTGCCGCCGCCGGTGCAGCGCACGGATCATCCGCACAATGCGGCAGCGGTCACCGCTTTTCAGAATCTCTGCATAGGCTTCCTTCCGCTCATTCGGATCTTCGACCCACGCAACTTCCTCCTGTGCTGCCGCACGAAGCAATCGGTCGATCTCCTCCGCGGACAGCACTCTCCGCATTTTTGCAACGAGCCGCTCATTTTCCTTTGGAACGAAAACCGTGGCATTTTCCCGATAGACAGGTTTGAGAACATAATACTCCGCTCTCGTCCCGCCGACCTTCATGCTCTCCGTTCCGGCGATCCTGCAAACACCCTCTGTGCCATAAATCACCATTTCACCATCCCGCAGCACCGAATTCGCCTCCTTCCGATTCCGTTATTTGTATTATACCAGAATTTTCAAAGAATCGTCATGGGCAAATTCCACAAATTTCTCTGAATTTATTTTAACAATCAACTTTTCTGAAAAAAGAAAGCCCCCGGCGGATGCCGGAGGCTTTGCTTTTGAATTTAGACTCTTTCCTTGACCTTTGCAGCCTTGCCAAGACGGTTGCGCAGATAGTAGAGCTTCGCACGGCGAACCTTGCCGCGGCGAACGGTTTCTACCTTGACGATGTTCGGGGAGTGAACCGGGAACACCTTTTCGCAGCCGACGCCGTAGCTCAGACGGCGGACGGTGATGGACTCCTCAATGCCGCCATGCTTACGGGCAATGATGGTGCCTTCGAAAACCTGCACTCTCTCGCGAGTACCTTCCTTGATTTTGACATGAACACGAACGGTGTCGCCGACGTTCATCTGCGGCAGCTCTTCCTTCATGTACTGGCTGGTCAAAGCCTTCATCAGATCCATAGTTTTGTCCTCCTTGTTTATTAGGCGTTCGTACCGGCGATGACCGCGCCGTGCAGAGGACCACCCATTTGCAGACTTGGTTATCTTAGCATAGAATTTGCCGTAAATCAAGTCTTTTTTGAATTTATTTCTGATTCTTCCCCCGTTTTCATGCGAGTATGTCCGGAATATGAATTTTTTGTCATATTGGTGTTATTCCTGGAACTTTTGTGATATAATGCAAAAGAAGAATTCGGGATACAGGAGTCCTGCCTATGAAGCCGAAAGAGAAAAAGCTCCCGCCCAGAGCCCACCGCCCCATTCCGGTGCTGAACGCCGATTTTAATGAGGGCCTGTCGCCGCAGGAGGTCAAGTTCCGCCAGATGAATGGTCTGAGCAACAAGCAGCCTCCCACAAACACAAAAACCGAACGCCAGATCGTCAAGGAAAACGTATTCACCTTTTTTAATCTGATCTTTCTGGTGCTGGCCGCGGCGCTGATCGTCGTCGGCTCCTTCAAAAACCTGATGTTCCTGATCGTCGCGGCGGCAAATACCGTCGTCGGCATCTTTCAGGAAACGCGCGCCAAGCGCGCGGTGGACAAGCTCACGCTGGTCGCCGCCGGGCAGCAGAAGGTCATCCGCTCAGGCCAGCGCGTGAGCGTGCGGACGGACCAGCTCGTGCGCGACGACATCGTAGAATTTGCCGCAGGCGACCAGATCTGTGCCGACGCCGTCGTGCGCGACGGGCAGATGCAGGTCAATGAGTCCCTCCTGACCGGCGAAGCCGACGCCATCATCAAAAATCCGGGCGACGTGCTCAAATCCGGCAGCTTTGTCATCTCCGGGCGCTGCCGCGCCCAGCTCACCCACGTCGGCGCAGAGAGCTATGCGGCAAAACTGGCGGCGGAAGCCCGCCGCGACGTGCGCTCCGCGCAGTCAGAGATGATGAAATCCCTGACGCGCCTGATCACCGTCGTCGGTATTGCGCTCATTCCACTGGGCATCATGCTCTTCCTTCGGCACTACCTCAATGTATTTCAGGGGCTTCCCCTGCGCGAATCCGTAGAATCCACCGTCGCCGCGCTGATCGGCATGATCCCGGAGGGGCTGTACCTTCTGACCAGCGTTGCCATCGCAGTCAGCTGCCTGAAGCTGGCACGCAGTCGCGTGCTGGTGCAGGACATGAACTGCATTGAGACTCTCGCCCATGTGGACGTTCTCTGCGTGGACAAGACCGGCACCATCACGGAGCCGGCCATGGAGGTCACGGACATCTTCCCGCTCGACTCCGAGCGCTTCACCTATGACGACATAGAGAAGATCCTCGCCGCGTTTTATTATGGCGAGGAGCCGGACAATGAAACCGCGAAGGCCATGGCGCTCCAGTTCGGCGAACAGTCCAGCTGGCACGCGGTCAAGCGGATCCCCTTCTCCTCCTCGACCAAGTGGTCCGCCGCCGACTTCGGCGAGCACGGGCGCTATATCATCGGCGCGCCGGAGTTTGTCATGGGCAGCCGCTATGACTCCATCCGCGACAACACGGAGCCGTGGTCTGCGCGCGGCTGCCGCGTGCTGCTGCTGGCCTCCTATGAAACCACGCTTGATACCCAGCTGGACAGTGCTCTTGTCACGCCCATCGCGCTGATCTACCTCTCCAATCTGCTGCGCCCGGATGCGCAGGCCACCTTCCGCTATTTTGCGGAGCAGGGCGTTTCCATCCGCGTTATCTCCGGTGATAACCCCATTACGGTCTCCGAGATCGCGACCCGCGCCGGCATTGAGCACGCCGACCGCTACATCGACGCCACCTGTCTGCGCACGGAGCGTGATTTTGCCGAAGCCGTGCGGAAATACACCGTGTTCGGCCGCGTCACGCCGGAGCAGAAACGGATGCTCGTGCGCGCATTTCAGGCACAGGGCCATACCGTTGCCATGACGGGCGACGGCGTGAACGACGTCCTTGCGCTCAAGGATGCCGACTGCGGCATCGCAATGGCCTCTGGCAGTCAGGCCGCCTCGCAGGTCGCGCAGATCGTGCTGCTCAATTCGCAGTTTGGTGCCATGCCGCATATCGTCGCGGAGGGCCGCCGGGTCATCAACAACATCCAGCGCGCCGCGGCGCTCTTCCTTGTGAAGAACATCTTCTCCTTTGTCCTGACCATTCTGCTGATGTTCGTGAATATGCCCTATCCCCTGCAAGCCATCCAGCTTTCCCTCATCAGCAGTCTGACGATCGGCGTGCCGTCCTTCTTCCTCGCACTGGAGCCGAACTACGCGAGAGTTGAGGGCAAGTTCATGCGCAACGTCATCCGCCGTGCCATGCCGGGTGGCCTGACGAACATCATTCTGGTCATTCTGGCCGGGATGCTGACCTCCACCTTCAATCTGCCGGATACGCACCTGAATACCATTGCGGTTTGGCTACTGGCCGCGGTCGGTCTGATCACGCTGTACCACGTGTCCAAGCCCTTTACCAAGCTGCGGCTGATCGTCTTTGCGGCCATGTCCGCTGCGATGCTGTTCTGTCTGCTGCTTATTCCGGGATTCTTTGAAATTCCGGCGATCAATTACCAGTCCGGCCTGATCATGGTTGTCCTGCTTCTCACCGCGCCGACGCTGATGCGCTTCTTCCTGTTGATCTTCGATCGTCAGGTCGCAAAGCATGATCAGCGTCCCCCGCGCGAAAAGCGCCGCCGCAGATAAACTTATAATGCCGTCTCCGGCGAAACCGGGGACGGCATTTTGTTTGCCCTATTATTACTGCTTCATCCGCATCATCAGATTGACCAGACGGCCCATGACCGGCCGCGTCAGAAGATCCAGCTGACCGACATAGGCGTGGAACTGCGCGCCGAAGCCCTGCTTATAGCGGTGCAGACCGATCTGCGGATTATCCTCCACGGGATAGCCGTTCACGCCGCGGAAATCGTACCACCGCAGTCCCTGCTCAATCGCATGGCACTGCATGGTATATTGCAGCAGCTCGTTGGGGCAATCGGCGTGATAGCTGCGATCGGAGCAGCCGTACATATGCCACATCCGGTTGCCCAGCTCCATCGTGATCGTCCCGGCAATGATCTTGCCATCCTTTTCCGCAAGATACATCCGCGCGCCTTCGCCGAGCCGCGTCAGAAATGCGGTGAAATAGTCCTTGCTGCGTGCGGCAAAGCCCCTGCGCTCGGCCGTGGACGCCATCATCCGGCAGAATTCCGGGATGTCCTCCACGCCGCCCATGCGCACCGTCACGCCGCTGCGGATCGCGCGGCGCACGTCATAGCGCTTCATGCGCGTGTAGCTTGCAAGCAGGCTGTCCGCCGTCAGGCCCGTCAGGTCGATGACATAGGTCATGCGCGGCTGGAACAGCGAATAATCCGAAGCGGCGTTGCAGGTAAAGCCCAGCTTTTCCGTTTCCTCCATAAAGCCCCGGCTGCCCTCTTCAAACATCGGGTCAATGCGGATGGCATAGGCCTTCTGGCGTTTGGCAAGCTCGCGTGCTCCGGCGATCAGCTCTTCAAAGGTCGCAAAATCCGTGTGGTCAAAGATCGGGCCGCGCGGCGCGTACAGCAGGCAGGTATTGGTGTAGTGGATATTGTGCTGCAAAATTGCCATCGTGCCGCGAATCTTTCCGTCCTCGTCCCGGCAGAGGATGCCGTGCCAGCCCCAGTCGCTCTTCACCCGTCCCCACAGGGAGGTCTGCATAAAATGGCTCCACTCATGCGCGGTGACGAAGGCATCCAGCTCCTGCGCATGATCAATATCGACAAATTCTATCATGAGATTTCCTTCCTTTGCTCACTCAGCCCTGACGCAGCCGCATGATGCGTTCGACCAGCGGACGGATGGGCAGATCAAACTCGCCCGCGTAGGCGTGGAACTGCGCGCCGAAGCCCTGCTTGTACTTGTGCAGGCCATACTTTGGGTTTTCCTCTACCGGATAACCCTCGACGCCGTAAAAATCAAACCAGCGGCGGCCGTTCTGGATCGCGTGGCACTGCATCGCGTATTGCAGCAGCTCGTTGGGGCAGTCGGCATGGTACTCGCGGTCGGAACAGCCGAACATATGCCACATACAGTTGCCGTATTCCATCGTGATCGCGCCCGCGATGACCTTCCCGTCCTTTTCGGCAAGATACATCTGCGCGCCCTCGCCGAGGTTCGTGAGAAAACGGCTGAAATACTCGGCAGAGCGCGGAGTGAAGCCCTTTTTCTCCGCCGTTGCTTCCATCATCCGATTGAATACCGGCACGTCCTCCACGCTGCCCATGCGCACGGTCACGCCATTGCGCATCGCACGGCGCACGTCATAGCGCTTCATGCGGCTGTAGTGCATCAGCAAGGACTCCGTGTCCAGTCCTGCAAGGTCGGAGATATAGCACATCCGCGGCTGACTCATGGAATAGTCCACCGCATCCTTGCGGCGGAAACCCAGCTCCTGTGTGCACTGCAAAAATGCCGCATCCGTTTCCTCGATCGCAGGATCCACGCGCAGCATATAGGCGCCGCACTGCTTTGCAAGCTGCCGCGCCGCCTCGGTCAGCTCCCGGAACGTCGCCAAATCACCGTCGTCAAAGATCGGCCCGCGCGGCGCATAGAAGAAGGAGAGGTTAAAATGATGCGTCGTGTGGCGCAGCAGCGCCATCGTCCCGCGGATATTACGATTGCGGTCGCGGCAGATGATGCCCGTCCACGTGCGGTCTGTGCGGAAGCGGCCATAGAGAGAGGTCTGCATAAAATGGCAGCGGTGATGGCGCTCGACAAAGGCATCCAGCTCCGCCGCGTTGGTCATATCAACAATCTCAGTCATTCCAAAACCCTCGATCGAAAAAAGTCTATCCATATGATACCACGCGCAGGGATTATGGTCAACCGTCTTTCCGGATTTCCGCGAAAAACACTCAGCGGAAGTCCTCCTCCGCCGTATCCAGCATTGCAAGGCGGCAGCACTTGACAAAATCCGGCGCAAGCTCCGGCAGATAGCGCTCGATCGCCGCGGCCAGCAGCATGGGGTTGAGCGGCGGATTCTGCGCGCTGACCACGGCGGTCATCACGAGCCTTTCCGCCTGCGTTTCGATCCGGCAATCGTGCAGCAGCGGGCGCACATCCGTTTCCTCCATGCCGCGCTTGGTGCGCTTTTCCACCACAAGCGTCGGTCCGGTGAGAAGCGCCGTGATCCGCTCCGCCGCACCCGAAGGCACGCCGCGGTCATATTCCATCGTCAGGCGCACCCGCATCCAGACAAGCTCTTTTCCCTTCCGGCTGCTCTCGTAGACCGCAAGGACGTGCACACCCGCGGGCAGCACCTGATTGAGCATCTCCGGGGTGATCGCCTCCTCGGTGTCGATCTCATATTCCATGATCTCGCAGTGGCTTTCCATGCCGACGCTCAGCGGCAGCAGCATGGAGACATAGGCATGGGGCGTGTAGCCCTGCGAATGGTGCAGCAGCACGCCCGCACGGCGGAAGGCCCGCTGCATCAGTCGCATCAGGTCGAGATGCGACATCCAGATCGCCGTTCCGGTCTTTTCAAAGAGGACTCTATGCATCGCAGCGTTCTCCCTTCAAAAGGCGGTTTGCTCCGCAGCCGGCGCAGCTCGTGCGGCAGTCGGCCGTCGTTTCAGAGCGGTAGGCCTTTTCCCGCTCGCGTTTCAGAAATTCCGTGCTCACGCCGTCGGAGAGCGTCTGCCACGGCAGGAGCTCGTCCAGTCCGAAGCCGCGCGTCGTATAATCGTCCGGGTCGATTCCGCAGGCGGCAAAGGCTCTGAGCCAATTTTCATAGTCAAAATATTCGTCCCAGCCGTCGAGGCGCGCACCCGTCCGGACGGCTTCCTCCAGAACCGGACCGAGGCGGCGGTCGCCGCGCGCCAGCACGGCCTCCAGACGGCTCAGCGGCGCGTCATGCCAGTTGTACTCCACGCTCTTTGACGGCATGGATTCCTTGAGCAGCCGCTGGCGGCGGATGTACTCCTCCGGCGTGATCTGCTTTTCCCACTGGAAGGGCGTAAAGGGCTTGGGCACAAAGTAGGCCGTCGCCACATGGATGCGCACGCCGCGCTTCTTATTTGTCGCATTTTCGCGCCATGTTTTCAATATTTTATAGACCAGCTCCGCGATGCCGAGCACGTCCTCATCCGTTTCCGTCGGCAGGCCCAGCATAAAATAGAGCTTGACATTGTTCCAACCGCCCTCAAAGGCCGTCGCGCATGTGGTGAGGATCTCTTCCTCCGTCACGTTCTTGTTGATCGCGTCGCGCAGGCGCTGTGTTCCGGCCTCCGGCGCGAAGGTCAGTCCGCTTTTGCGCACCTGCCGCAGCTTGAGCATCAGCTCGCGGGAGAAGTTGTCCGCCCGCAGGCTCGGCAGCGCCAGGCTGATCTTGCGCTGCGTGCAGTAGTCCAGCAGCTTGTCCGCCAGCTCCGGCAGGCAGCGGTAATCCGAGGTAGACAGGCTGGAGAGCGTGATCTCGCTGCTGCCGGAATTTTCCAGCAGCGCGATCGCCTGCTGAAACAGGACCTCCGGCGAGCGCGGCCGCACCGGTCGGTAGCAGAAGCCCGCCTGACAGAAGCGGCAGCCACGGATGCAGCCGCGCATGACCTCCAGATTGGCTCGGTCGTGGATGATCTCAGTGTTCGGAACGATCATATCCGTCGGATAGAGCGCGTCGTCCAGATGCTGAATGATGCGCTTGGTCACCCGCTCCGGCGCGCCGTGCAGCGGCGTGATCTCTTGAAGCCTTCCGTCCGGGCCGTAGCTGTGCCGATAGAAGGACGGCACGTAGACACCCTCTATTCTCATTGCGGCGAGAAGAAACGCCTGCTTGCTCCAGCCCTCGCGCTTGGCCCGGCGATAAAGCTCCAGCACCTCGCAGTTGACCTCCTCGCCCTCGCCCAGAATGAACAGATCGATAAAGTCAGCCAGCGGCTCCGGGTTATACACGCAGGCACCGCCCGCGATCACCAGATGCTTCAGCTCCGTCCGGTCGGCTGCGTGCAGCGGCAGCTCTGCCAGCCGGAGCATATTCAGGATGTTCGTATAGCTCATTTCGTAGCCGACGGTGAAGGCGATCACGTCGAATTCCGCCAGCGCGTCGCCGCTTTCCAGCGCATACAGCGGGATCCCGTTTTTGCGCATGGCTTCCTCCATGTCGCCCCACGGTGCAAACACCCGCTCGCACCACACGCCATCCATGCGGTTCGTCACCGCATAAAGAATCCGCATTCCGAGATTGGACATGCCGATCTCATACGTATCCGGGAAACAGAACGCGACGCGCAGGTCAACCTGCGCGCGGTCCTTCACGATCTGATTGTATTCCCCGCCAACGTATCTCGCCGGCTTCTGTACTGTCGGGAGGATACGTTCCAGTTTTTCTATCATTCTTCTTCCTCATTCATCTGTTTCAAATGCAGCAGGTATTGGCCGTATTCGGTCATTTTCAATTCTTCACCGGTCGCGTGGAGCTGCTCATCCGAAATAAAGCCTTGCTGCCATGCGATTTCCTCCGGGCAGGCAATATAGAGTCCCTGCCGGGCCTGCACCGCCTCCACATACTGCGCGGCGTTCAGCATTCCCTCGGGCGTTCCGGTGTCCAGCCACGCAATGCCGCGCTCCATCAGCTCCACATGGAGCCTGCCTTCCTTTAAGTACAGTTCGTTCAGTGCCGTGATCTCCAACTCTCCACGGGCGGAGGGCTTCAGCGTCTTTGCCATCTCCACCGCGTTTTCGTCGTAAAAATACAGCCCCGGCACGGCGTAGCGCGATTTGGGATGCCGCGGCTTTTCCTCGATGGAAAGCACATTGTGGTTCCGGTCGAAGGAAACCACGCCGTAGGCCTCCGGGTTCTTCACGGGATAGCCGAACACCGTCGCGCCGCTCTCCCGTGCAGTCGCCGCAGAAAGAAGATTCTGGAAATTCGCGCCATAGAACAAGTTGTCGCCCAGCACAAGGCAGGAGCGGTCGCCCGCAATAAAATCCTCCGCGATCAGGAAGGCGTCTGCAATGCCGCGGGCGACCTTCTGCACACCGTAACGGATGCGGATGCCGAATTGCGCGCCGTCGTCCAGCAGGCGCTGATAGGCGGAAAGATCGGCCGGCGCGGTGATGACGATGATCTCACGGATGCCCGCCATCAGCAGCACGGACAGCGGATAGTAGACCATCGGCTTGTCATAAATCGGGATCAGAGGCTTGGATACGGCCTTGGTCATCGGGTACAGACGGCTTCCCTTTCCGCCGGCAAGGATAATTCCCTTCATGCGTCAGCGCCTCCGTGATGATAGTATTGTACAATCTTCCGCGCCGTGGAAAGCTGCAAAACGCGCAGCTCCCGCGGCAGGCGGTCAAGCTCCGCCACCGGTTCCATGTTGATCGTGCCGTCGTAATTTATCTCGTGCAGGGCCGCAAAAATTGCCTCCCAGTCCAGCCTGCCGTAGCCGGGGAAAAGATGCAGATCTTCAAAAATGGGAGAGATCAAGCCGTAATTATCATTCAGATGCAGTGTCCCGAGAAGCTTCCCGTACTTCCGGATCATCTCCGGCACGTCCTGCTTTTCGATGTTCGCGTGGCCCGTGTCAAGGCAGATGCGCACGCGGTCGCTGTCCAGCCGGCGCACCAGCTCCAAAATGTCCTCTGCGCGGGTATAGGGCATCGCGGGGTCGCCCGGCAGCTGCACATGGCGATAGTCAAAGGTGTTTTCGATCTGTATGACAATATCAAACCGCTCCGCCAGCGGCAGAAGCTCCCGGAACCAGCACTCGTTCCACTCGTGCAGCCGCTCGTGTACCGCGCGGTCCGGCGTGCGGAAAAGATACAGAACCGGATGGAAGATCAGCTTCCGGCAGCCGAGCATATGGCAGGCCTCCATCGTCCGCGTGTAGATCTCATAAGGGGATTCATAATGGAAATCCGCCGCGACCGTCTGCTCCCACGAAGCGTGCGCCTGCAAAACCGGCAGGCCGATTTCGTAGGAAAAATCCCGCACAGACTGCACCCACTGCCGCCAGTCGTCCTTCCGCAGAGGCGAATCCAACGGGCGGCTGTAAACGCTGATCGGAAAATCCAGTCCGTCAAAGCCCGCGTCACGGATGGTCTGCATTGCATCAAATACCGTTGTTTTCGTACAAAAGTGCGCCATTGCGCTGGTGTATCGTTCGTCCATACTGTCCTTTCCGGAATGAATCCGCCAACGGGTACATATGATAAATTCACATTCCACCAGTTGACTTTTTGATGTATAAAGTATATCATCAAGCCATAGATTTGTCAATTTTCAACTTGGAGGCTGCCCTATGGGATTCCGAAATCGCTGTCGTTCGCTTTACCGGAAAATCGCCCGGTTCTCTCAGCGAATCGCGTCCTATCACGTGTCTCTCTACGCAGCAAACGCCTCTTTCTATATCATTCTGTCCATCTTTCCGGCAGTCATCCTGATTCTGACGCTGCTGCCCTACACCGGCTTCACTGCCTCTGACCTGATGGAGGCGCTGCACGGCGTCATCCCCAGTATTTTGGAGCCGCTTCTGGAATATGTCATCCGCGACCTGAGCAGCTCCGGTACGGTCACGCTGGCCTCCATTTCCGCACTGGTGGCGGTTTGGTCATCCTCGCGCGGTGTCTACTGTATCCAGGTCGGATTGAATGCCATCTGCGGCGTGCGCGAAAGCCGCAGCTTTCTTCTGATGCGGCTGATCAGCATGGTCTACACCGTGTTCCTGCTCGGCGCACTGCTTCTCACACTGGCGCTTCATATGTTCGGCCAGCAGCTCATCTCGTTTTTCCTGAGCAAGCCCATGCCCGTACTTCAGTTTCTGGCAAAGCTGCTGCAATTCCGCGGCTTTATCGTGCTGATCATTCTGAGCATTCTCTTCATCGCCATTTTCTGTGTTTTCCCCAACCGCCGCATTTCCCCGCGGCGCACCTTCCCCGGTGCGATTGCCGCGGCGCTCGGCTGGCTGGTTTTCACCGATATTTTTTCCTTTTACGTCAAGAATTTCAGCTCCTATTCCGCGTTTTACGGCAGCCTTTCCGCCGCCGCCATTGCCATGCTGTGGCTGTATATCTGCATTTCCATTCTGTTTTACGGCTGCGTGCTCAATCAGCTCATAGAGCGAAAACGCCTTTGAACGCAAAAAATGCGCCTCCGACTTTGATGACGGAGGCGCTGTGCATTTTACTTTCTGTCGAAAGACATGCAGTCGGTGCACTGCTTGACGGTCGGGTCACTTTCATGGGTACCGACCTGGATCTTCTCCAAAGAGCAATAATTTGCATCATCGCAGTGATGCTTGCACTGGAAAACGCTGCACTGGATGGCCTGGTTCGGGGTGCAATGACAACTCATGATTTTTTTCCTCCTTATTCTTTCGGCAAAGCTCCCGCTCTGCACATGGAGATAGTCTGCGCAGACCGCGCAAAAATAGCCGCGGAAAGTTCTGCACAAACCGGAAAAAGAAACCAGAATTGACACGCACAGGAAAAGACTGTATAATGGATCGCAGCCGCACGGTCTGCGCAGGGCCTGTGGAGTTCTCGCCGGCGGCTGCCTTTCATTCTATGCACCGCGCGCTGGCAAAGTGTATTTCAGGAGGTCTTGTCATGATCAAAGTTGCCCCGTCCATTCTTTCCGCCGATTTTGTCAATCTGGAGCGCGACATCCGCAAGCTCTCGGAAACCGGCGTGGATTATGTCCATGTAGACGTCATGGACGGCATTTTCGTTCCGAATATCACGATCGGTATTCCGGTCGTCGCCGCCATCCGCCGCATCACGGACCTGCCGCTGGACGTGCATCTGATGATCGATCGTCCGCTGCGCTATGTTGAACAGTTCTGCAAGGCCGGAAGCGATCTTCTCACCGTCCACGTCGAAGCGGACACCGAAGAAAACACGCTGGAGGCCCTGAAAAAAATCCGTGCAAATGGCGTCCGCGCCGCCGTATCCATCAAGCCGAACACCACGGCAGAGGCGGTACTCCCCTTCCTGCCGCTGTGCGACCTGATCCTGATGATGACGGTAGAGCCCGGCTTCGGCGGTCAGGCCTTCATGGAGCATCTGATGCCCAAGCTCCGTCAGCTCCGCGCCTATATTGACGCACAGAATCCCGCCTGCGAGCTGGAGGTGGACGGCGGCGTCAATGAAAAAACCGCCATGATCTGCCGTGAAAACGGCGCAAACGTGCTGGTTGCAGGCAGCGCCTATTTCAAAGCCACCGACCCCGCAGCCTTCGTCCGCGCGCTGAAAGCGTAATTGCATTGCAAAAGAGCCTCCGCCGGTCGGCGGAGGCTCTTTTTTATCACAGATTCGCCCGGTGCAGCGCGTGACGCACACCCTTGCCGACGCCCGCACCCACAACGGTGCACAGCGCGGCTTCCACGAGCCCCTGAACGCCGACGAACAGCACGATAAACAGGAGCACATTTCCCGCGCCCAGCGCGGATGCAAAGCCCTGAATGTACTCCGTATGGTAGAAGCACAGGCACAGCGTTGTCATAAAGAACAGCGTGTTCAGCAGCGCGCCGGAAAGGCTCGCCACAACGTAGGACGCAAAGTCGCCCTTCGTTCCCGCCAGCTTCCGGTCCATTGCCCGAAAGATCAGGCCGCAGAGCCAGCCCATCAGGATCCGCGTCGGAACGCAGACGAGAAAGGTCAGAAACGGGTTGATGCCCAGAAGCGTCGCGCCGAACTGGCTCTTTCCGAAGCACTCCCAGAAGCTCAGCAGGCCGAATGCGCCGCCGAGGATCGCGCCCGCCGACGGGCCGAGGATGATCGCGCCGAGGATGACCGGGATCTGGAGAATCGTCAGCTCCAGCCCGAAGGTCTTGAACATTCCGAGTCCGGTGATCTCCAGCATCAAGAGGATGGCCAGTAGAACTGCCAGCTCGACCATGTACGCAAGCCGATGTTTGTTTGTTTGCAAAAGTGTTACCTCCCTGCTGCCTCTCTGTTTTTCCAGATGAAGCGCATGATTATATTTTGAACTCCGCAGTGCGGATATTCAACAAAGTGGTCAAGCCTAGGGAATTTCTTCCTCCACCGGGGGATTGTCCGGCACATAGGTGCCGTTCTGCATCTGCTCCCACTGTTCCTTGGAAATGAGCACCTGACGCGGCTTTGCGCCCTCGAAGGGGCCGACGATGCCGCGGTCCTCCATCTCGTCGACGATGCGCGCGGCGCGCGCATAGCCGAGCTTCAGGCGGCGCTGCAACATGGACACGGAAGCCTGACCCGTTTCCAGCACGATCTCGATGGCCGCCGGGAGCATTTCGTCACCTTCCTGCGCGTCGCTGCCGCCGTGGGACGGCTCCGCGCTCTGCTTGCCGCTGTCGTTGGCACGCTTTTCGATCTGCTCGATGATCTCCTGTGAATAGTCCGTCTGCGTCTGCGCCTTGATGGACGCCACGACCGCCTGCACCTCCTCGTCGGTGATGAAGCAGCCCTGTACACGCTTGGGCTTGCCCTGCCCCAGAGGCGCAAAGAGCATATCGCCCTTGCCGACCAGCTTCTCCGCGCCGGGCGCATCGAGAATGATGCGCGATTCCATCGCGGAGGAAACCGCAAAGGCAATGCGGGACGGGATATTGGCCTTCATCAGGCCCGTGATGACATCCGCGGACGGACGCTGCGTCGCGATGACCAGATGAATACCGGAAGCGCGGCCCATCTGGGCAATGCGGCAGATGGATTCTTCCACTTCCTTGGCCGCCACGAGCATCAGGTCGGCCAGCTCGTCGATGACCACGACGACCTGCGGCAGCTTCTGCTGATCGGGGTCGTTGACGATCACCTTGTTGTAGGATTCCAGATCGCGCACACCGGCCTCGGACATCAGCCGGTAGCGGCGCATCATTTCCGTCACTGTCCATTGAAGCGCGCCTGCCGCCTTCTTCGGGTCGGTGACGACGGGGATCAGCAGATGCGGGATTCCGTTGTAGACGCCCAGCTCTACCATCTTCGGGTCCACCATAATCAAGCGGACCTCCTCCGGCTTTGCCTTGTAAAGCAGGGAGATGATCAGCGTGTTCATACACACGGACTTGCCGGAGCCGGTCGTGCCGGCGATGAGCATATGCGGCAGCTTGGAAATATCGCCCACGATGCAGTTGCCGCTGATGTCCTTGCCGACGGCGAAGGACAGCTTGGACTTGCTGTTCTGGAAGGCCGCGGAGTCGATGACCTCGCGGGCATAGACGGTATTGACCACCTTGTTCGGCACCTCGATGCCGACCACGGAGATCTTATCCGGGATGGCCGAGATGCGCACGCCCTGTGCGCCCAGCGCCAGTGCGATGTCGTCGGCCAGATTCGTGATCTTGGAGAGCTTGACGCCGCGGTCCAGCTCTAGCTCATAGCGCGTGACGGACGGGCCGCGGATGACATTAACAATGTGCGGCTCAATTCCAAAGCTCTTGAGCGTTTCGGCAAGGCGCGTGGTATTCTCACGCATTTCCGCCGTCGCGTCCACCATGCCCTGCCGGCGCAGGGTCAGGAGATTGACGGACGGATAGGTGTACTCCGTGGGCTCCGTATTCTGTCGAATTTCTTCATCAATGCGTTCAGCGGAAACCTCCTCTTTCTCCGGCTGCGGTGCGGGCGGCGTCGGCCTTTCAGGTTGGACAACGGGAGCAGCCGGCTGCGGCGCAGGCTGCTGCACGGGCTGCGGCTCCATCTCCGGCACCGGTTCCGGTACCGGCGCGGGGCGCGGGTCGACCGGCTCATGCAGCTCGATCTCGTCGATCGTCACCTGCTTCTGCGCCTCGATGGGGCCGGTCTGGCGGCTGCGCTGCTGCTCGATATACTGGTCGGGCGAGAGCGGGCGATCCTTCTCCGGGCGCTTTTTCTTTTCTTTTAGCGCGGGCGGGTCATCCACCGGGATGTCGATCTCGGCGGCGCGGCGGCGCTCGACGCGCTCGATGTGCTTGTTTGCCATATGATTGACGATGCGCTCGGCAGTGTCCTGCTCCGGCTCGTCCTCCTCCGGCTCCCGCGTTCCGGGAACGCGCGGGCGGTTCTTGATCGCCGTGATCAGACTGTTGACCGTCATGTTCATCGTCGTAATGAGCTGCACCAGAAGCAGCAGCGCCAGCACGATGTACGCACCCACCGTGGTCAGGCAGGTCTGGAGCGCGGCCGCAAAGAAGCCGGCGATCAGGCCGCCGGTCGTGCCGTCCTGTCCGCCCTGAAAGAGCGTCTTGACCATGGACCACTGCCAGCGGAGCTCCGGTCCCTGAATGAGGTGATAAATGGCGGAGATCGTGATCACGATGGCAAAGGCGCAGGCAATGCGCAGACGCACGGGCTTGCCCCGGCCGGAAAACAGGATAACCGTCGTCACGATGAGAAACAGCGGCAGCAGATAACGCCCCGGCTGCCCAAACAGTCCGGCGATCAGCGTGATCAGCGGCTTGAGCAGGACGGCGTCAATGTTAAAGCAGCAGATGACGGAAAACAGCGTCAGGACGATGCAGAAAATTGCCCACATCTCCCGCCGGTTCTGCTGCTGCCGGGCGGGGGCGGCGTTCTTCGTGCGCCGTTCCGCCTGCGACGGACGCTTTTGTTTTTTCGTTTTTGCCATAGGAAACTCCTCCGAACGGGATCAGGCATTGATCAGCGCTACGATCAGCGCGATGGCCACCGCATCCCAGCAGTAATAGGAAAACAGATTGAACTTCTCTTTGTGCAGTAGATAGCGAAGATACTGGATCGCAAGATAGCCGAACACGGCCGCCAGCAGCATGGCCGCCAGCATGGAAACCAGCACCATGCCGGAAAAGCTGCCATAGGCGAACGCTCGGATCAGCCGGTACAGAAACGCCGCAAGCTGATAGGCGATCGTGAGCTGATAGCACAGGCGCAGATTGAATTCCCCCGACAGCCCGCACACGCGCCCCACGGACAGCGATGCCGCGATGGGCGACAGTCCCGGGAAGACGCAGACCATCCGGCTCACGCCGAGCAGCAGCATATCCGGCAGCGTCACATTCTTCTCGTCCTTTCTGCCGCCGATGCCTCTGGTGCAGAAATAGATCAGAAGTCCGTTGAGCGCGAAAAACAGCGCCACAAAGCTCAGCCGTTCGATCCGCTCGGCAAAAGCCGTGAACAGGAAGGACAGCAGCATTGGAAGAAACGCGATGATCCCCAGAAATACGCCGCGGCGCATGGGGGTGTTTCTGCGGCGGCGTTTTTTCTCCGGCAGGGAGAGCAGCGCCTTTCCTGCCGCAAGCGTTTCCGTGCGGAAGGCAAGCAGAACCGCCAGTGCCACGCCGAGGCAGATGGCCGCGCGCACATAAAGCCCGCTCCCCTCGTTCAGAGACGAGAGATTAAAGGCACCGCGCAGCAGTGCCGCGTGCCCCGCGAAGGACACCGGCAAGACCTCCGTCAGGCCGCCGATGATGCCGTAAATAATTGCTTCCCAGATCTTCATGCTTCCTCCGGGGCATTGCGCGCCCGCTTCTCTTTCAGACCGCGTATGTAGCCCTGCGTCGGCGCACCGCGCAAGGCCGGAATTGGTCACAGTACAGAATATTATAGCATACCACTCCGCAAATTTCTATAGTTTTTGTGTGTTTTGTTCCCGCCGCCGGTTTTTATGCTGCTTTTCTATCATCCGGTGCAGGGTTTCAAGCGCATCGTGCAGGCCGCCCAACCGGTCGATGAGTCCGCTCTCCACGGCTTCCTTGCCGTAGACGATCGTTCCCACGTCCGTGGCGATCTGCCCGGTGGCCATCATATATTCCGTGAATTTTTCCCGGCTGATGTGGGAATTCTCCGTGACAAAGTCCGTGATCTGCTCCTGAATCCTCTGAAAATAGTGATAGGTCACCGGCGAGCCGACCACGACGCCGCAGGTCCGCACCGGATGGATCATCATGCTGGCCGACGGCGCGATAAAGCTCTTCTGCGCCGACACCGCGAGCGGAATTCCGATGGAATGTCCCCCGCCGAGCACCAGAGAAACCGTCGGCTTGCGCATGCTGGCGATGAGCTCGGAGATCGCCAGTCCCGCCTCGATGTCGCCGCCCACGGTGTTCAGCAGGAGCAGCAGACCGTCGATCTCCTCGCTTTCCTCTATCGTCGCCAGCAGCGGCAGCACGTGCTCGTATTTTGTTGTTTTCACGGTTTCCGGCTGAACCTGATGTCCCTCGATCTGTCCGATCACCGTCAGGATATAGACCGTGCCGCGTCCGGTTTTCATCATTCCCGCGCCAAGGTCCTCGATACGCTCCTGCGTGGTGTTTTTCTGTTCTTCCATTCTTCTCCTCCTTCGGGTCTTAGTATGCCCGAAAAAAGCGGCGCATGGTTGAAAAGTTCACACTTTTCTGCTATACTGAATAAAAAAAGAAAGAGAGGCATTTACAATGCAGTATGAATATAAGACCCGCGGCGTGTGCGCCAGCAAAATCCTTTTTGACCTCGACGGCGACACCGTTTCCAATATCCGCTTCATCGGCGGATGCAGCGGCAATACACAGGGCGTTTCCCTGCTGGCCAACGGCATGAAGGTCGATGACGTCATCGCGCGCCTCAAGGGCGTCCGCTGCGGCATGAAACCCACCTCCTGCCCCGATCAGCTCGCGCAGGCGCTGGAAGCGGCCAAGGAGCAGCAGAAAGCACAGTAAAGGCAGGCGATTTGTCCATGAAGCTCCTGTTCAAGCAGCGGTATTTCTCATGGTTTGACAGCTATGACATCTACGATGAGCCAGGAAACACGGTTTACGTGGTCAAAGGGCAGCTCTCCTGGGGACACTGTCTGAAGATCTTCGACGCCGCCGGGCGTGAGCTGGGGATGGTCAGGGAACGCATTTTTACCTTTCTCCCGAAATTCGAGCTCTACCTCGGCGGCAGCTACGTCGGCTGCATCAGCAAGGAGCTCAGCCTGTTCCGCCCGCGCTACAACATCGACTGCAACGGCTGGCAGATTCGCGGTGACTGGATGGAGTGGGACTATTCCATTCTGGACGCTTCCGGCTGTCCGGTCGCCTCCATCTCCAAGGATCTGTTTCACTGGACGGACACCTACGTGATCGACGTCGCACGCCCGCAGGACGCGCTCTGCGTGCTGATGTTCGTGCTGGCCATCGACGCGGAAAAGTGTTCGAGGAATAACTAAGATACGAAAACCGCCCGGAGAGGTTTTCCTCTCCGGGCGGTTTTTTCTGCACACTTTACACTCAGCCGATCAGCTCGCAGACAAGATCGCTGTAGGCCGTCGGGTCTTCCAGCGGCAGATTGGCCATCAGCAGGCCCTGCGCATACAGAAGCTCGGTAAGCTTCTTCGCCGTTTCCGCATCATCCTGTACACACTTTTGCAGGCGCTGCAGGAGGGGATGCTCCGCGTTGACCTCCAGAATCCGGCCGCAGTGATAGTCGGACTTCGGATCAAGCGCATGGAAATACTTCTCCATTTCAAAGCTCATGCCGCCGTCCGGCACCATCGTCACCGCATGGTCGCCGAGATCGGTGGAAACGCGAACCTCCTTCACCTTATCGCCCAACGTGTCCTTCATGAAGGTCAGGCAGTCCTTGAAGGCCTCCGCCTTCTCCTCCGCCGCCTTCTTTTCCTCGTCCGTCGCAAGGTCGAGGTCGTCCGTCAGAATGTTGCGGAACTCATGCTCCTCGTACTTTTGGAGCGTCTGCGGGATGAACTCGTCCACCTGCTCGGTCAGAAGCAGCACGTCAAAGCCGCGCTCACGCAGCATCGCCGTCTGCGGCAGCTTTGCCAGATGCTCCACGCTGCTGCCTGCGGCGAAGTAGATGTGCTTCTGCGATTCCGGCATGGCCGCGCAGTATTCTTTGAGCGTGACGAGCTTCTGCTCCTTGTCGGAATAGAACTCGATCAGATCCTGTAAGAGTTCCTTGTGCGCGCCGAATTCCGACACCACGCCGAACTTGAGCTGGCGGCCGAAGGCTGCATAGAACTTCTCGTACTTCTCGCGGTCGTTTTCGAGCATCTTTTCCAACTCTGCCTTGATTTTCTTCTCCAGATTGTTTGCAATGAACTTCAGCTCACGCGTATGCTGGAGCATCTCACGGCTGATGTTCAGGCTCAGATCCTGCGTGTCAACCACGCCGCGGACGAAGCGGAAGTGCTCCGGCAGCAGGTCGGCGCAGTTTTCCATGATCAGCACGCCGGAGGAATAGAGCTGCAAGCCCGCCTTGTAGTCCTTGGTATAGAAGTCATACGGCGCCTTCGCGGGGATATACAGCAGGGCCTTGTAGGTCACTGCTCCCTCCACGGACAGATGAATGACGCTCAGCGGCTTTTCAAAGTCATAGAACTTCTCGCGGTAGAAGCTGTCGTATTCCTCCTCGGTGACGTCCTTCTTGTTCTTCTGCCAGACCGGAACCATGGAGTTGAGCGTCTGCCACTCGCGGACGGTTTCATATTCCGGCTTGTCGGAATCCTTCGTTTCCTCCGTCGGACGGGTGGTCTCCACCTCCATGCGGATCGGATAGCGGATGTAATCGGAATATTTGCGCACCAGACTGCGGATGCGATACTCGGAGAGATACTCGGAATATTTCTCGTCCTCGGTGTCCTTTTTCAGCGTCATAATGACGTCCGTACCAGCCGCCTCGCGCTCACAGGGCGTGATCGTATAGCCGTCTGCGCCGGTGGACTCCCACTTCCATGCCTCGTCCGAGCCAAATTTCTTTGAGATCACCGTCACCTTTTCGGCGACCATAAAGGCCGAGTAGAAGCCGACACCGAACTGACCGATGATGTCGATGTCCTCCTTCTTCTCCATCTCCTGCTTGAAGCCCAGAGAGCCGCTGTGTGCGATGGTGCCGAGGTTCTCCTCCATCTCCTCCCGGCTCATGCCGATGCCGTTATCGGAGACGGTCAGCGTGCCGTTTTCCTTGTCGGCAGACAGCGTGATCGCAAAATCGCTGCGGTTCAGGCCGACGGATTCATCCGTCAGCGCCCGATAGGCCAGCTTGTCGATCGCGTCGGAGGCGTTGGAGATCAGCTCGCGCAGAAAGATCTCCCGGTGAGTATAAATTGAATTGATCATCAGATCAAGAAGACGCTTGGATTCCGCCTTGAATTGCTTCTTTGCCATAATTTCAGCTTCCTTTGTTTTCATGTTTGGCACTCTATACGGTCGAGTGCTAAAGCTATTATACTGCTGTTTTCGGATTTTGCAAGGGGTTGTCACAGTTTATTTACAAATATAATTCCGTCCGTTTCGTATGGACTTCTCCGGCCGCCGCGTCTTGCGGCGTACGCACAGCCGCCTCATATTTCAGTTCCATACGGAAGAACAATTCCAGCGCTTTTTGCAACTTCACCGGTGAAGTTGCGGAAAGCGCCGTTTTATGCTATGCTATAAAAAAGATCATTCCGTCAACGGTACGAAAGCCGTCATAAACTCCTCCCCCGTTCACCTCAGAGCAACGAACCGAACCTTCCTCTGTCCAAGAGAGAAAGCGAGGCGTGTAAGCCGTGACCAACAACCGAAGAAACGTGCTGCCGCTGATTCTTGCATCTGCGGCCGTCCTTCTTGCCTACTCCTGCCGTATGCTTGCCATGTTCAGAATCGGCGGGCAATCTCTCAGCTTCGTCCGCGCACTGATCTATGCCTCCCTGTTTGCCGTCCAATCTGCGGCATGGGGGCGGTCGGTGGTGCAGGAGCAGACCCGGCGGTACATGGTCAGCGCAGGCATTCTGATGGTAATCTGGAGCTTTGTTCGCACGGTGAAATACGAATTTGAGCTGCCGCCCGTGGCCATAAGGCTGTGCTGGTATCTCTACTACCTTCCGATGCTCTTCATCCCGCTGATGGGACTTTTCACGGCGCTCTCCATCGGAAGGCCGGACTGCCGGCGGCGCAGCCTCATCCGGGTAACTCTCTGGCTGATCACTGCCGGAATGCTCCTGCTGGTGCTGACCACCGACCTGCACCAGCTTGTTTTTACCTTCCCCGGCGATGTCCCCTTTTCACTGCGCACTGACCAGAACTACGGCTACGGACCGTTACACTTTGCAATCATCGGCTGGATGTGTATCTGCGGCCTGGCCGCCCTCTCGGTGATGCTGGTCAAGTGCAAGGTACCGTACTCTAAAAAATACTTCTGGCTGCCTCTGCTGCCGATGGGGCTGATGTTTGCATATACCGTTATTTATTATGTCGGCTTCCCGTGGCTGCGCTTCTGGCTGGGCGATATGCCGTCGGTCATCAGCCTGCTGTTTGCCTCTGTTTTTGAAGCCTGCCTGCGGTGCGGACTGATCGCCTCCAACACGGATTACGAGGCTCTGTTCCGAACCGTCTATGCGGGAATGATCATCACCGATTCCGATTATCGCATCCGCTACATCTCCGATCGGGCATTGCCCCTGCCGGAACGCGTGCTCCGGCAAACCGAAAGCGGCAGCCTGCGCTATGGCGACAGCCTGCTGCTGAAGGCCAGCCCGATCAGCGGCGGCCACACCATATGGCAGGAGGATATCTCTGCGCTTCTGTCCGTCAAGGAAGCGCTCGAAGCCACGCGTGAGGAGCTACAGGAGCGCAATGACATCCTTCGCGATCAGTACCGCCGCGATGCGCAGCGCTACCGGCTGGAGGAGCAAAACCGCCTGTACGATCTTGTGCAGCAGGAAACGCAGAAACAGCTTCGCCAGATTGACGAGCTGACCGGCCGCTATGCACAAGCCGCTAAATGCGGCGAGGATACAAGGGCTCTTCTCTTCCGTCTGTTGGTGCTGGCTACCTATGTCAAGCGTCATAAGGACATGGTCGTTCTGGCCGAACGCATCCCGTATATGCCGATGAACGCACTTCATTCGGCTCTGCGGGAATCCTGCGGCAACCTGAAGCTGGGCGGAATCGACTGCAATCTGTACCTGCCGCAGAGCTCGGCAAGCCTGCCCATCCGGGCAGCGCTTTCCGCCTATGCCTGCTTTGAGGCCACATTGGAAGCAGCACTGGCGCAGCTACACTATCTGCTGGTCAGCATCACCCGCCGGGAAGGTGTACCGGTCTTGTCCATGACGCTGGACTGCACCGCTGATCTGAGCGGTATCTTCTCAGCATTCCCCTATGTTCAGACAGAGCGGACGGAGGACGGCTGGATCATAGCTATGCCTATGACGGGAGGTGCGGAACAATGACCGGTGCTATCTGGAGCAATACACTTCTCTATAACGGCAGCATTCTGTTGATTCTGATGTTTCTTGCGCTGTGTCTGCAATTGTTCTGGCTTCTGTGGAATCTAGAATACCGCCGGCACGCTTTGTGGCTTCTTTCCGTGCTGTGGTGGGTTTCGCTCTTCTGGCTGTTTCTCACCCTGATTGGCAGGGAAAAGCCGCCTGAGTCCCCTCTGCGTCTGCTCCCAACCGTTCTGATGTTCTCCTTTGCCTATACCGCCGCACTGACCATCTATGCCGTAAAGTGGCGGGAGGGAAGCATCAACCGGAGCAGCATCAAGGAGGCGATGGACGACCTGCCTGTTGCAGGCTGCTATTTCACCAAACATGGCGTCATCAAGCTCTGCAACCGGCAGATGTATGCTCTGTACCGCGAGATGACCGGTAAGGAACTGCAAAGTCTGGACGGACTTCATGCGGCGCTGGCCGCCCACGCGGAAAACGGCATCTACCGCTCCCCCGGCGGACGGGTGTGGCAGTATACCGAGCGGACGGTCACGGCAGTGGAGCAGCCCTACACCGAAACGGTCTTCACCGACATTACCGAGCTATTCACCGCCAACGAGGAGCTGGAAAAGGACAATGCCGAGCTGGCGCGCGTCAATGCAAAGCTGAAAAAGCTTTTCACCCGCGCCTCCGACCGCATCCGGGAACGCGAGCAGCTCGCCTTCAAGCTGAAGATTCACGACGAGATTGGCCACAGCCTGTCTGTCATCCGTCGAATGCTGCAGGGAAAGGCAGCCGGCGAGGATGCCGAGCAGCAGATCCGCGAGCTGTCACTGGCGGCAGGAACGCTGGTCGTTTCCTCCGGCGCCGGAAGCTGTGATTCCTACGACCGGCTGCTGAACGAATGTGCCGAGCTTGGTGTGGAGCTTAAGCGTAACGGAATGCTTCCGGTAGAACCGGAAATCTACGAGCTGATTGTGGCCGCCCTGCGGGAGTGTGTGACCAACTGCGTCCGCCATGCCCACGGCACACGGGTAAGCGTGCGTATCCGGGGCGTGCCCGGCGGATACACCGTGCGCATCACCAACGACGGGGAAAAGCCCAGAGGGAGCATCGTCGAGGGCAGCGGACTTTCCGATCTGCGGCACAGCATTGAGAGCGCGGGCGGCGAGATGCAGCTTTCCCACAGTCCGGAATTCGTCATGCGGCTGACCTTTATGCGGGAGGAGATGAATTTATGAATATACGAACGCTCATTGTGGAGGACAACAAATTCGCAGCCGATTTTTTCAGGGATATGATTGAAAAGCAGGCGGATTTCTCCCTCTGCGCTGTCCTGCGCGACGCAGAGCAGGCTCCGGAATACTGCCGGGTAAACCGCGTAGACCTTGTTTTGATGGATGTACAGACCCTGCATGGCCATTCCGGACTCTCTGCCGCCGGGAAGATCAAGCGTGCGCAGCCGAATATCAAAATCGTTGTTGTTACCTCGCTTGTGGATGCCGAGGTGCTGGAAAAAGCCCGGGCCGTCTGCGTGGACAGTCTGTGGTATAAGGAGCACGGTGAGCAGGAGATCATGGATGTAATCCTCGGCACGCTGGAGGGCCGGTCCTTCTTCCCGACGGAAGCGCCCAATGTGGAGATTGGCAGCACCTGGTCAAACGACCTGTCTAATATGCAGAAGGACATTCTGCGGCTTTATATCTACGGCGACTCCTATGCAACCATTGCAAAAAAGCTGTTCATTGAGGAGTGTACGGTAAAATATCACATGAACCAGATGATCAGAAAATGCGGCTTCTCCTCCAAGCAGCAGCTCATCGCCGCCGCCATCGACAGCACCATCGTCGCCCAGCTTGACGACGGCTGAGCCTCCGGCTCTGCCGCAAGGTGGCGCGCAAAGCGGCAGCATCACTCCCCTTTCCATTCTGTTTTTCAAGGCATCCTGTTTCAAGGTTTTCGTTTTCCAAAATTCTTCTTTCATTCTGTTTTTTTGTAAGGGCTTTCTCCTCCTGTGCAATCTCCCGCGCCGAAGCGTTTTCAAAAACCGCCGGGATCGAAAAAGACTATACTTTCGTATAATGACATCGAAAAGGCCATTCTGTATAATATAGTTATACCATAGCAAGTCCTGTTTGCTGTACAGAAAGGCGGGTGAGAAAAAGTGCGGAGTATCGTAATCGATATGCAAAGCGGCTTGACAGCGCGGGGCTATGAGCGGATGCTCCTCAGCGACATGAAGGACTGTAAGCCCATTGTGGCGGGTGGTCCGGAGGATGTGGTGGAGCAATGCCGGATGTTCCGGCCATATGCTCTATTAATGGAGGTAACATGCTATACACCGTGGAAGCTCTGTGAGCGGCTGAAGCTCTGGGCGGCAGTGAAAAAGCTGCTGCCAGGCTGCAAATGTGTGCTTGCGGTGGATGAAAACGCCGATGCAAAGCTGGCCGACGAGGTGGCAGCCTGCAAGAAAAACGGGCAAATTGACGCCTTTATCTTCACCTCCTCCAGCGACCGCTATCTGGCTGCACTGCTGGAAACGCTTTGAAGGGCGGTGGTAGGAAGAAATGCGCCTGCTAAGCCGTCCCTGTCTGAAAACGGGAGCATCTCTGTAAGGCTCCAAAGCTGGAAAACGAAACGCAGTTTTCTGTACCATGGCACAGCCCTGCACAGAAAGCAACCAAATTTTTGAAACAGGAGGAATGATTACATGAAGTCTACCAACGTAAAACGATTTTTCACTATCCTTATGACTCTTGTCATGCTGGTATCCGTCCTCTCGGCTGCCGTATCGGCAGCTCCGTCCGGAGCCGGCATCGGCGCAGCGGACAACGTCATCATCAACGAGACTCCCGTAGAAGAGATGCCCCTTGAGAACGACAACGACTTAACCGAGCCCGTTGTCACCTATGAAATTCCCTTCACCAAGACGGTTAAGCAGGGCGGCGAGGCCACTCCCGGCGAGGAAACCTTCAAGCTGGAGATTTTCGAGATCGGCGTCGGCAGCATGGAGGCAATCAAAGAGGAGCTCTATACCGCAACCGTTACTACAAACGGCAAGGGCGACTTTGACGGCAAGCTGATCCTCAAGGGGCCGCGTTCCATGATCCATGATCTGGTCTGCGAGGGCTTCTTCGTCCGAGAGGTCAAGGAAGATAAGAAAAACTGGACATATTCCGAAGCCATCTGGCATATAAACCCTGAATACGATCCGGAAAAGCAGGAATATGTTCTGACCATCCATGAAGCATACACGGAAACCACGGCAGACGGCACCTTCTACAGATTCAAGGAAACTCCCGTGGAGAAGATGACCTTTGAGAACACTTATACCTTCACCGATCCCGTGATCACCTATGAAATTCCCTTCACCAAGACGGTTAAGCAGGGCGGCGAGGCCACTCCCGGCGAGGAAACCTTCAAGCTGGAGATTTTCGAGATCGGCGTCGGCAGCATGGAGGCAATCAAAGAGGAGCTCTATACCGCAACCGTTACTACAAACGGCAAGGGCGACTTTGACGGCAAGCTGATCCTCAAGGGGCCGCGTTCCATGATCCATGATCTGGTCTGCGAGGGCTTCTTCGTCCGAGAGGTCAAGGAAGATAAGAAAAACTGGACATATTCCGAAGCCATCTGGCATATAAACCCTGAATACGATCCGGAAAAGCAGGAATATGTTCTGACCATCCATGAAGCATACACGGAAACCACGGCAGACGGCACCTTCTACAGATTCAAGGAAACTCCCGTGGAGAAGATGACCTTTGAGAACACTTATACCTTCACCGATCCCGTGATCACCTATGAAATTCCCTTCACCAAGACGGTTAAGCAGGGCGGCGAGGCCACTCCCGGCGAGGAAACCTTCAAGCTGGAGATTTTCGAGATCGGCGTCGGCAGCATGGAGGCAATCAAAGAGGAGCTCTATACCGCAACCGTTACTACAAACGGCAAGGGCGACTTTGACGGCAAGCTGATCCTCAAGGGGCCGCGTTCCATGATCCATGATCTGGTCTGCGAGGGCTTCTTCGTCCGAGAGGTCAAGGAAGATAAGAAAAACTGGACATATTCCGAAGCCATCTGGCATATAAACCCTGAATACGATCCGGAAAAGCAGGAATATGTTCTGACCGTCCATGAAGCATACACGGAAACCACGGCAGACGGCACCTTCTGCAGATTCAAGGAAACTCCCGTGGAAAAGATGGTTTTTGAGAACACCTATACGCTCAACAAGTCCAATTCTCCCAAGACCGGCGATAACACGAGCCTTCTTCTGTGGTTCACTCTGCTGGTCGTCTGTGGCGGAAGCGCGGCGGTCTGCGCCGTTTCCATGAAGCGCAGAAAGGATAACTAAACGCAGCTTTTCATATACGGCGGGGGCGGTTTCTCCGTCCCCGCCCGCCGGAAATGGGCTCATGTCGGCCCCCTTCCGAAAGGCGGCAACGGTGTTGCCGTTTTTCGGAAGGCAAAACACCCGGAAACAGGAGGACATCACCATGAAAAAAACCGTTTCTTTTCTCATTTTCCTGCTGTTCATGCTTAGTTTGCTGAGCGGCTGTGAAGGCTTTCCGCTTCCCCTTCCCACCGTGCCGACGGAGAGCACCGCCCCCTCCTCCAGCGTGCCGGACAGCAGTCTGGCGCCGGAGCCTACGGATCCTGCCCCCACGGATTCGGAGCCTGCAAATACATGGGATCAGTCCCTGAAGGAGCTGCAGGAGCGCATTGCTGCCAGCGGCGCTGTTGCCGGCGTTGCCTCTCTCGGCTATGTGAGCAGTGAGCTCAGCATGGCGGATTTCACCATCTTTGTTGAATCGCACCCTCTTGCCGAACAGTATCCCTTCCTGAATCTCGGCGAGTGCTTTATGACTGACGGCCAGGAAGCCTATGCCATCGTACCGCCCTGCGAGGTCGGAACCATTACCGTATACGCCGCAGAGCCATCGGAGCAGGGCGAACTGATCGTGGACAGAAGCGTTCCCCTCTTTGAAGGAAAGCCCGGCGAAGTTCTCCTGCTGCGCTGCAACCTCAGTGAGATTTACTCCAATGTAATGATTTCCGTCACAGACGGCGGCGGCGCCATTCAGTTCCAGCCCTCGCTTTCAATGGAAAACGGCCGTTTACAGGAGGTCGCCGGCGTTTTTGATTTCACTGACTATGGCGACGGCACGGATTCGAAGAACATCGAGATCGCCACGGAAATTCTCTACGGTATTGCTGAGGTTCGCGACGCGCTCGATGCCGGAATGACGCTGCTCTATACCGGCGACATGCAGGAGGTCGACGGACGCGAGTGTTTCATCTTCGCACTCGGCACGGAGCATTCCGAGCAGTTTGTCTGTGAACAGTTCTATGCCGTTTGCGATAATCTGGTCTATGCCTATGACGCGCTGAACGACAGCTGGTCGGTGGTCAGCTTCGGCTGAGAACGGAGCTTCCATTAAAACTGCAAATGAAAAAGACAATGAAACTTTTGCTTGTGATCCTGCTAGCTCTTCTGGCTCTGATCGTAACGATTCTTGTCGCAGTGCAGCTCTACCGTCATTTTGTCACTAATCGGATCATGGATCGGGGCGGCATGGAGAATCCCTTTCCGCCGGAGCGAAACGAGCTGCCGGTCATCCCCGGGGACGCAGCGCTCAACAGCCTCAGTTGGGGACAAAGCGCCTCAAATGAATATGAGTGCTTTGTCTTTGACCTGCACCGGGGAGAGGACGGCCATACAATTTCCGGGAAATATCTGGATCCGGACGGCGATCTGCGCGTCAGCCGTGAGGGTCTGCCGCTGACGGACGAGCAGCGCCTGCGCATCGAGCAATGTCTCCGCAGTGAGCCCCACTGCGCCTACGCGGAGCCGGCCGGAGATGAAGTCTACGACGAAACCTCCAGCTTGCTGAGCGTGAGCTGGTATCTTTCGGACGGGACGCTGCTTTCGACAAAATATGACGGCAGAGGCGAAAGCGAACTGCTTACCCTGCTGAAAACCATTTTACAGCAGCAGTGTCTGCAATATTACGCGCATCTTAAAGCCATCGCATTTTTCTCTCATTAAGGCAAAGAATAACAGGAGGTTCTTGACATGGGGTTGTTTGACAAAAAATACTGCGATATCTGCGGAGAAAAGATCGGGCTTCTCGGAAACCGCAAGCTGGAGGACGGAAATCTCTGTAAGGATTGCGCAAGGAAGCTGTCGCCGTTTTTCAGCGAGCGCCGCCATTCAACGGTGCAGGATATCAAAAATCAGCTTGCCTACCGCGCGGAAAACGAGAAGGAGCTTGCCTCCTTTTCTCCGACGCTCACCTTTGAAGGAAGCAAAAGGGTGTATATCGATCCCATCGGTGAGCGGTTCATTGTTACGGGGCTGTCTAACTGGCACAGCGGCAACCCGGATCTGATTCGGCTTTCTCAGGTGCGCGCGGTCGATACCGACATCCGGGAGAATAAGGAAGAGCTTTTCTATAAGGATGCAAACGGCAACCGGAAAAGCTATGAACCACGCCGCTATTCCTGCGAATATGAATTCAATATGACAATTCATATAGAGTCACCCTGGTTTGATGAGATCGAGCTGGAATTGAGCAGCGGAAATCGTCCGGAGAGCCGTTACACCGAGCTTTACCGGGAATATGAGCGAAAGATGCACGAGCTTGCGGACATTCTGCTGCGGCGGGATAACCGTTACCGGGTCTATGATGGCGATGGATATCTCAACCGGATCAATCCGTCCGACAATTCCCGGATGGCGGCGGCTCCGGCAGCAGGCGGCATACAAAGAAACGCCGCCGCAAACGGTGACGTCTGGCAGTGTCCCTCCTGCGGCACCCAAAACAGAGGAAAATTCTGCGAGAACTGCGGTATGCTAAAGCCCGCGCCGCGTCCTGAATCCACAAGCTATGGCCGGAATCCGTCTGCCTCCTCCTACGCGCAAGGAGCCGCCAAGTGCATCGCCTGCGCAAATTGCGGTTGGATGCCGGCCGCAGGAGAATCCGCCCCGCGGTTTTGTCCGGAATGCGGCAGACCCCTGTTCTGAGCCGCAGACGATCCGAGAGAGAGAAAGCAATCAGCCATTCAAATATAGAAACCACCTCGGAGGGATTAGAATGAAAAGACTGACGATTATCCTTTGCCTCATACTGATACTGCCGGTGCTGGTGCTTCCGGCCTATGCGAAAGAAGCTCCTATCATCACGCAGCAGCCACAGAATTGCATTTTCCCGGAAAACTCCGTGGCAACGTGGAGCGTGGAGGCAACCGGAACCGACCTCTCCTATACCTGGTACATCCGTTATCACGGCATCGACTATTGCACACTGACTTCCTTTAACGAAGGCCATCCATGGCAGGAGGGCGTTCTCGGCTCAGGTTATGGCTGGAATCAGACCGGTAACGTGTTTTATATCAATGGCATCGGCAGTGCACTGGACGGAGCGGTCATTTTCTGCATCGTAACAAGCGGAGCGAATGACTTCACGGTGTCTCATTTTGCCACCATCTCCGTAAGCGGGCAGGTCATGCCCCCGACGCTGGTCGTGCCCGCCTCCGTTACCATTGAGCAGGATAAGATTTTGAAGCTCTACTGCGATGCGACTGCCGCAGAAGGTGACGAGGTCATCTCCTATCTCTGGTACGAAACAACCACGGGTGAGTTGAAAGACATCGTCGCCATCGGAATAAATGAGGGCTATGAGGAAAACTACCCCATCCTTGTCTGTGATACCACAACGCCCGGAACACGATACTATGTCTGCATGGTGGAAACGCAGAAGGGCGGCCGCGCCTACTCCAGCGTGATTCCCGTAACGGTCAAGAAGTCGGGCAGCCAGACGAAGCCGACGCAGCCGACGAGTCCTTCTACCAAGCCCACAAATCCACCCACACAGCCGACGAATCCGCCCGACAAGCCCACGGATCCCCCGGTTCAGCCAACAACCCCCACCATCACCCGCCACTCAAGCGTTTCAGCTCCGACGGAGCCCACAGAAACGACAGGCTCCTCCGCAGCCACGACACCGGGAAACCCGGTACTGCCCAACAAGGGCACCGAAGCATCTGAGCCTTTGGAGCCAAGCACCCCCACAGTCTCCCGGAAGGGGTTTGGCTCTCTTTCCCCTTTGCCGGCCATTCTGATCGCGCTCGGCGGCATTGCGGTGGGCGGCGGCATTGCATGTCTGATCATCGTATTGGTTAAGAAAAACAAAAACGGAAAGGAATGACCCTTTGTGAGTATCTTTGACAAACTGAAAAGCACAGCTCAGCAGGCGGTAACCACCGCCGCGCAATCTGCCGGCAACAAGAGAGAAACCTTTACCTTTGCAGCACTTCCCGAAAGTCTCTCCGAGATGCAGGCGCTTCCCGAGGCGAGTCTTGACACGCCCTTCAAAACGGCTGCTCTTACGGTTCTCGCGCTCTGCGCCTACGCCGCCGATAAAAGCATCGGCACGGAGATGCTGAACTGGCTGCGCGGTCCTCGTCCGCTGAACGGGCAGGAGATCTCCTTCCTGAACGACCGCTTCCGGGACGGTAAAACCTATCTGCCCTTCACCTATTTTGCAGGTTCGTCGCCAGACAATAATTACACCCCATCACAGCCGTACCGCATCACGATTGAAAGCAACCACGTCTCTGCCGAGGAGCAGGGCTATATGAAGCTCTTCATTCCCTGTGGCGGCGCGGATGCGCCCCGTCCCATCAAGCTGCGCCAGCGCGGCAGCGACGGCAAGTGGTTTTTGTGGGAACAGTATCTGCTGACCGGCGTGCGCACGCCAAAGGCAGCCGACCCCTGGGCCTGAAACTTCTCCGGTCGGACGGCTCCCTGATGATTTTGTAGGCTCGCTGCCGAACGCATTGATTCCATCTTTCAAAAAGAAAAAGAGGCTTGCTCCGGCAGGCCTCTTTCCAGCAAAACGCCATTTTATATTTTTCGCGGAACAAGTGAAAAAACAACAGCGTCCATTACATACAGCCACGGAGGGAGAAGGAGACACCATGATAAAAACGTTCCTCACAAAAACGACCGCTTTTCTTTTGTGCCTCACGCTTTTGTGCGGCCTGACCGGGTGCGGACTGCTCCCCAAATTCCCCGGTTTTCCCGAACCGAATCCAACGACTCCCTCGGAGCCGGAAACAACGGCTCCGTCTGAATCGACGTTCCCGGTGAATCAGGATCCGCCCGTGAGCGTTCCGCATTTCGACGTTCCCCTCGAAGAGCGCTCCCGGAACAGCTTTGACAGCGCAGCATATGACAGTGCATATCAAGAATTCGCTGCACTTTTGGAATCTGATGGGAATGCAGAGCGAATCGGCGAGCTGTACGAGATCATAAATGATCTTCTCCAAGACAGCAAGACCGACGCGGCGCTCGCGCTGTACGATTATGATCAGGACGTTTCAAACGGAGAGCTTGCCGAGCGCTATTCCTCCATGCAAAGCTCCTACAGCAGTGTATACGGCAAAAGCGTTCAGCTGTTCCGTTCCGTCTTTTCAACCGCCTATGCCGACACGCTCCGCATGCAGATTGGGGATGTACTTGCGGATAAGTTTGAAGCGACAGCCACGGTTACCGAGGAGGAGAATGCGCTGAAAGCAAGGATCCGGGAGCTTGAGCGAACCTATGACACACTCGCCCGGCAGGGCGCGGACAGTCTGGCCTTCAAGGAGCTGTACATCGAGCTTGTCAACGCCAATAACGCCTACGCCCGCCTGCGCGGGCATGAAAACTATGCAAGCTATGCCTATTCCAGGGGAAAGGGGCGGGATTATACCATTGAGGACATCAGGGGGATTGAAAGCGAGGTCGTCACCGGCTTCATTCCCGTCTATCGCGCCTATGTCAGAATGGTCACCAAGGATGTTGTTTATGACGCATATAAAGAAAACCATGACAGCGGCGAAGTGAAGTTTTCAAAGCTCAAAGGGTGCATTGAAAATATCTCTCCAAAGCTGGTCGAATCGCTGGAGCATCTGATTCGGAACAGGCTCTATGATGTAGAATTCTCCGATACGAAGGGGCAATCAGACTACACGGTGGCTCTGCCCTCCTATCATGACGCCTATATTTTTATAAACCCGCAGAATAAGGTGTCCGATTACAAAACAATCCTTCACGAATTCGGACACTACAATGCCCTCTATTACAGAGCAGGCGATGCCTTTGACCCAAATCTGGTGATGGACGTCGAGGAGATTATGTCGCAGGGGCTCCAGCTTCTGTGCTATGACTATTATGACGCATATAATGAAGAGTACGGAAGAGCGCTGGCACAAAGCACAGTATTTCAGATCATGCGGTCTGTGCCCAAGGGCTTTGCAGTAAATGAGGCGGAATATCTCTGCTATACGGCACCCGATCTGACGCTTGAAAAGCTCGATGATATCTGGTCGGCGGCTAACGAGAAATACGCACAGCCGCTCGGCAAAACGGAAGACGCCTGGACGGCAATCCCTCACGTGTTTCAGCAGCCTTTCTATTACATCGGCTATGCCACATCCTCACTTGCCGCATTTGAGCTTTTTGTAAAATCAAGAGAAGATTTCCGGCAAAGCGTAGAGCAGTACCTCGCGATCGCACAGTTTCCTGCCGGAACCGGTTTTCTCACAGCGCTGAGGTCAGCTGGGCTGGATAACATCTTTGAAAAAGGAAGGATCACGGCACTTTCGGAAGAGCTTGCCGATATCCTGCTCCCGGAGCAATCGTTCTCTTCTCCCCAGCCGCTTTGCTCAGCTTGTCAAAAAAGTCCAAAAGGACTTTTTTGACAAGCTGCCTACAAAATT
>ENA-UOJL01000596-UOJL01000596.1-human-gut-metagenome-genome-assembly--contig:-P47-NODE-596-length-49957-cov-17.946655_pt1 | contig 49957 bp, 45 predicted proteins | sample MGYA00242347_ERZ723894 | MGnify/ENA metagenome assembly ERZ723894
GGGGGAAGCACCACCAACTTTCCAACGAGAAAGGAGGTGAGAATGTGGAACCTAATAGCAGGGAGTTTTACAAACAGTGTGCTTTTCAGAAGTTTTGTAATACGGTACTGCACAATGAAGCGTGTGACGCTCACAGGGAGCTGCACAGGCATAAGGCAAGGGAAGTCACCTTTTCCGATTTGCCCTTAGACGAAGCGCGGCAGCTTCATACCTTTGATGAATATTTCAAACGGGAAACCGCCGAAACCGTCTTTGAGAAAGCCGGGAAGAAAATCACGCCGAAGCTGCTTCTTGAAGCAATCCGTACTTTGCCGGAAGAAAAGCGCAAAGCCGTACTCCTGTACTATTTCGAGGGAATGAACGACACCGAGATTGCGAAGTTGTTCAATACATCGAGAAGCACGATACAGTACAGGCGGACAAGCTCTTTTGAGAAATTAAGAAAATATCTGGAGGAAAATGCTGATGAATGGGACGAATGGTAACGAACCCGGCTACCCGGAAAATGCCCTTGTTCCCTATCCTGTCATTGTGGCAGCGACAAAGGGCGACCCGGACGCTATGAAGATTGTCTTGCAGCATTTCAGCGGCTACATAGCCCGCCTCTCCATGCGGAAGCTGTACGACGAGCGCGGGAACGTCTATTTTGGCGTAGACCACGACATTCGGGAACGGCTGCAAGCAAAACTGATGATGGCTGTCCTCACCTTTAAGGCAGAGGAATAAACCGCAGCGGCGGCGGGACGCTTTCTCTCTCCCCCTTTTCCGTTCCGCTGCTGACGCGGCAGCAAAGCCATTCTGAACCTTGACAAAGAAAGCGGCGCAAGATAACGGCGGCGCAGCATAGGGCAAATCGGATACGTTCCTTTTGCGCCGAGCCATACGGCGGGTGCGCCATGACGCTATCCGGGTGAGGTTATCCCCGCCCGGACAGCCGAGCGACCAACACCGCGCCGGAAAGCAAGTGTAGCGGCTTGCGGGCGACGACACGCAGAATATACAATGATACTTCCTTACAGCCACAGTCCGAGCGTTAAGAGCGTCGCAGGCAATGGGTAGGGCTGCATGAGAACCATGCGGGGGTGCAATTCCCATGAGGTTATGCTAATAACCGTCCGATTAAAGCTCTCTTTCTACTTTTGAAACTATTGTACTCTATTGAAAGGGGGACATTTTAATGAATATTACTGATGTGCCTATCTGGGAGAAGTACACGCTCACCATTGAGGAAGCGTCAAAATATTTCCGTATCGGGGAAAACAAGCTGCGTAAATTAGCGGAAGAAAACCCGGCTGCCGGGTGGGTGATTATGAACGGCAACCGTATTCAAATCAAGCGAAAACAGTTTGAAAAATTCATTGACACTTTGGAAGTTATATAGTGAAATCGAGCCTTGAATGTGGTATAATAGATACAAGCATATCAAGGCTCTTTCCGTCATGGAAAGGAGCATGACGAACAATGTCGGAGAAAAGACGAGATAACAGGAACCGCATTTTACGCACAGGAGAGAGCCAGAGAAAAGACGGAAGATATGCTTACAAATATATAGATACCTTTGGGAACCCGCAATTTGTTTATTGAACGGTATTTCTTTTGATGACTTGGACGAAGGGATAGATATTGGAGATAAGTGCCAATCGCTTACCCATGGTGAAAAGCCAATCATCGATAATTTCAGCAACGCGAATGATGAATTTGATTTCATTCTAAGCGAAGTAAAAAAACTCAAAAACAACGGCGTCGCACTCACGGATATTTGTGTAGTTGCACGGACCAAAAAACTTGTTGACGATTATATCGCATTATTTACAGGAGCTGGTATCCGTTCATACGCGATTAAGAGAAACAAGGTAGATGACCGCAGTTTTGATGGTTTACGGGTTGCTACTATGCATCGCGTAAAGGGCTTGGAGTTCAAATATGTTTTTATTGCGGCTGTGAACAATAGAATCATTCCACTACCTTCTGCTATCAATAAGACTGACACTGTTTCCGAAGCTGAGTCAATAACATCAGAAAAATGTCTGCTTTATGTAGCGATGACTCGTGCACAAAAGGGTGTCTACATCACAAGCTACGGCAAAGAATCAGATTTTTTGAAGCCGTAAAGTTAATTGTCACGCAGTTACCGTATGGTAGCTGCGTGATTTTTTTTGCCTGCATACCTGCGGCCTGATTCCTATCGCATACTTCATGCAACATAAACGCGCTTCCTGCCGGTCGCCTCCGGTCATTGCAGAAACAATGGATATTGTATGCAAATTGACTTGGAGAGTGAAAAAATGCGTGAATTAAAGATTATTCGTATTCTTTTAAGTGTGTATGTTCTTAATTGTGAGCATACGCTCATGTACAGGTGCAGAAAAATACGCCTGTTCGCGGTAAAATATATATACAAGATAAGACGAAAGGCAGGTGCGTGAACATGGACAAGGAAATGAGCCTCAAGAATCGGGACAGACTCATTCAGCTGGGCATAATCATTTCTACGTTCAGAAAGTATCGCGGCCTGTCCCAGGAGCAGCTGGCAGAACGTGCGTCAGTCAGTCGTTCTCTTATCAGTTCAATCGAGGCTGCGGGTATAGCCAAATCATTTTCGCTTGAGGTGTTCTATAACATCGCCGATGCGTTGGAAATAGAGCCTGCAACATTGCTGAGCGCACCGACACAATTCGATAACCTTTTGAAACAGAACACCTGACCACATCCTTGGGATAGCTGATATAGAATCATTGCAGCACAGACTGCCAGTATCATGTACTGGCGGACTGTGCTGTTTTTTCGTTTTGGAAATGTATCTTCTGTTGTTCGGAGAAAGGAGAGGGATATCATGGCAGGCTTGTTTAAGAAAATCGGCAGGACGCGCCGGATTCCGGAGAAACTGGCGCAGTATGACGATGAATACCTGCTGTACTGTGTGGAAAAGGATCGCGTTGAAACCGTTCTTGAGAGCACGCTGCATGAGACCGATGATCCGAAGGAGATCATTGATGTCACATTGAAAACGGTATGTGAGTTCTATGGCGGAGACTGGGCCGGCGTCATGGATATCGATATGGATACCTGCCTGTGGAGACCGGTCTGCTGGTTCCGAGCGGGAGGTGCGACCGACAGAACACGCGAGCTGATCAGCGGTCTGGAAGATGCCGAGGTCATGCCGCGCTGGCTGGAAGCTATGCACAGCGCCATGCCTATTGTTCTCACTGATACAACTGAAATCAGGGAATCGAATCCGGTTGAATTTGCACTGTATGAGCGTCTGGAGGCAAGAGCCATCCTGGCATCTCCGTTCTCTCCGGCACCGACCGGCTTTCTTGTCATCCGCAACCCGTCGAGATATCTGGAGCGGCCGGAAGCGCTGTACATCTTCGCCTATGTTCTTCACCGCGCGCTTGCCCAGCAGAATGTTATGGAACGTGAGAAGATCATCGAGGCCATGAATCCGATAGAACCGAGCTATGATGTCTATATCAGTTTCTTCGGCGATCTGGAAATCCACACGGCAGGCGGTATGCTGACCGAGCAGATTATCAATGCCCCGAAAACCATTCAGCTTGTGGCCTATCTGCTGTTGAAGCCGGAACGCGCCCACTCACCGAGAGAAATCTTCGAGCATCTGAATCCCGGAGAAGATTTTGACGGCAATACGAATGCAATCCGCGGCAGCATATACCGGTTTTCCAATATGTACGCAAAGCGCACCGGACAATCTGCAAGACTGATCGTCCGTGAAGGCAGCGGGTACAGGCGAAATCCGAATCTGAAGATTACGACCGACATCGAGCAGTTTGACCTTCACCTGAAAGCAGCCGAGGCGGCATCCGGAAGTGCTGAAAGACTTGATGAGCTCCGCAAGGCGGTAGAGCTTTATAAAGGCCCAGTTTTCATGTGCGGCAGAGATCAGCTGTGGCTGAATGATATTGTCAGTCAGTATGAGGTTCGCTATATCAAGGCCGCAGATGCCCTGATGCGCGAGCTGGCAAAGCAGAAAGACTATGCGGGCGTCATGCAGTACGCCGCCAGGGCGCATGAGCTGTTCCCCGGCAACGGCCTGATCTGTTACTGGCTCATCATGGCGACATACAGTCTGTCCGGTGCAGATATGGCAAAGAAGGAATATTTCCGCCTCAAAGGCGATATGACACAGGAGGAAATCGATGTGGTGACGGAGCATCTGAAAAAGAACAGCCTGATTCGATATGAGGAGCTGTTCGGCGTGTAACACATCCGGCGCACAGAGAAAACACCCGATTTTTACCATAACACAGAGGGCGCACAAATCAGAGATAAAATAGAATAGAACGAACAGCCGTGACACTTCAGCTGCACAGCTGAGGAACCCCCGTAAGTTAGCCTTTTAGCGCAAAAGCTAAATGACAACTTACGGGGGTTTTCTTATGTCTCCGGCACAATTTCATCATAGAGAGGCTTTTGTTCCAGCAGACAAAGACCTCTCTATTTTTTGTACCCAAAAGCGCAGAATGCGCTGCCGTTCTCCTCCTCCGGTTTCTGAATTCCAAACAAAATTCAGAAATTCGGAGGATAAGACAATGGCATACAACAAGGCCAGTGAAGAAAGAAAATGGCGGCTCTGGAAAGAGGCCGAAGAAAAACAGCTGCGTGAGCTTGGCGTCAGTGAGGACAGGATTGCGCAGCTCCGTGCCTACGATTGGGAGATATTCAATTCCGACCGGCGGTATTACGAACATCATGCGGATGGTGGCGATTATCTCGAACAGCTTGCGGCAGATGAGGAGAAACCGGATGTGAAAACTGTTTCAGATTTTCTTGACGGCATCGACAGCCCCGCGCTGTTCAGCCTGCTTTCGGAAACCGACCCGATCACCGTTCTGATTGCGCTGAGAAGATCTCAGGGAAAATCATTTTCCGAGATTTCTCTGGAAGTGGGGTTATCTGAAAACACCGCCCACCGGCGTTGGACTCGCCTGAAAGAAAAAATCAAAAAATCTTTTTGAGCCTGTCCGAAAACAAGCCTTCCCACCGGCTAAAGGGTGAGAGGAGCAAATGAGTCTGTCTGATAAAAACGATTCGCGCTCTGCTTACTGAACCTTGAAAATTTCATACACATTCATCAGGTACGTTCCTGTGCGGGAGAGATTCTCCAGCTGCATGATGGTGCGCCATGACACGCCTGCCCCATCCGGGTGATTACGGAAATCAAGGCGGTGAGCGATTCCGAACCAATCAGAAATATCCGGCTGCAACGGATACGGCAACGAAACGCACAAGGGATAATGATACTTCCGTAATTCGCGGCCCGGCCACAATGAAGGCGGGGAGGTTAGATTCCTATGAGGCAGCTTCGCAGACTGCCGCCTGGTGAGTTCCCCGCCTCCGGGGGTCGTGGACGAATGGGAGACAGTATATAGAAATTAAGATTTGGGAGGTGAAGCCATTGCGCAAAAACTGGGAGTACCGGCGCGGAGACGTCTATCTGGCAAACCTCGATCCGGTCGTGGGTGCAGAAATCGGCGGTATCCGCCCGGTGCTGGTTCTTCAGAACAACACGGGCAACTTCTTCAGCCCCACGCTGATTGCTGCGCCGCTCACCTCCAACATTGATAAAAAGCCGAATCAGCCGACCCATTTCCTGCTGGAACAGGTACGCGGACTGAGCCGGCCTTCCATGGTGATTCTGGAACAGCTGAAAACGTTGGATAAGCGCCGGATCATCAGATACATGGGACGGGTGGACAGCAGTATTCTGTACAGCCCGGAATTCTGTAAGTGCCTTGCGGTGAGCCTGGCACTTTCTTTGTAATATGCAGGCACTCAGTGTGAGTGCGGAAAGGAGCAGACCATGACACTGGATGAAATGAGAAAAGTGGATATCCGGACGGTTGACCCGGCGACGCTTCATGACCGACGGGATGTACGCATCGACAGCCGTCAGCCGAGAGAAAAACGCATTGCGTCCTACCTGAAGCAGATCGGCAATCCCTACTGCTACGTTGATGACGGTGTTGTCGTAAAAATCGGGTTTATGAACACCCGCGAAACGATTGATGACCGGCTGGAAGGCTATGCCCGCAGTCAGGTCAGCAAGGGCTGAAACAAATATCGACATCATCGACTGTCCCGGATGATTTCAATACAATGATAGCGGAGGTGATAAAAATGCCAGACAGAATCTGGAACGCAGCAGAATATACCCGTCTTTCCCGCGATGATGGAGACAAGGCGGAGAGCAATTCCATAACGAGCCAGAAGGAGATCATCCGGGATTATGTGCGCAGGCATCCGGAATTCGTGATCGTCAAGGAGTATGCGGATGACGGCTATTCCGGCGTCAACTTTGAACGTCCGGGATTCAGGCAGATGATGGAGGACATCAAGGCAAAGAAAATCGACTGTGTGATCTGCAAAGACCTCAGCCGGTTTGCCAGAAACTACATCGATGCAGGACGGTATCTGGAAAAGATTTTCCCGTTCATGGGTGTGCGGTTCATTGCCATCAATGACAACTATGATTCCTGCGGCGAAAAGGCGCAGTCTGATGCCCTAATCGTACCGTTCAAGAACCTGATCAACGACGCTTACTGCCGCGACATATCCGTCAAGATTCGCTCTCAGCTGGACATCAAGCGCAAGATGGGCGACTTCATCGGAGCCTTTGCACCCTATGGCTACCGGAAGGATGAGACAAACAGGAACAGGCTGGTGGTGGATGAGGAAGCCGCCCGGACGGTGGAGCTGATCTTCCGGCTCCGCATACAGGGGCTGTGCAATTCCGCCATTGCCGACCGGCTCAACAGCATGGGCGTTCTGAGTCCCATGGAATACAAGCAGGCGCAGGGCTTCAACTACTCCTGCGGATTCCGCAGCAACGAACAGGCACAGTGGAGCCCCATGCTGGTGAAACGAATCCTGTCCAATGAAATCTATATCGGAACGCTGATCCAGCACAAATCCGGCACCCCGAACCACAAAATCAAAAAGCGTGTGGAGTATGACCGGGATGAATGGATCGTCATCGAGAATAACCATGAGCCCATTATCTGCCGCTCGGATTTTGATACCGTTCAGAATCTGATGCTGCGGGACGTCCGCACAGCGCCGAAGCAGGAAAAAGTTCATCTGTTTTCCGGCTTCGTGTTCTGCGGCGACTGCAAACATACCATGGTGCGGAAGACCGTCCCCAGCGGCGGGAAAAAGTATCATTACCTGGTCTGTTCCACCAACAAAGCGGGTAGGGGCTGTTCCCCGCATACATTCAGCGAGGACAAGCTGAAATCCATCGTTCTCCGGGTAGTAAACGACCATATTGAGCTGACCGCCCAGGTGGAACAGGTGCTGGATTACATTGCATCGCTGCCGGAACAGGAGCGGCGCATTATCAACTATGACGCCCAGATGACGGCGCTGGAAAATGAAATCAAGCGGTATCAGGATTTGAAAATCAACCTGTATTCGGATATGGCGGATGGTGTAATCAGCCGTGAGGAATACAAGGAGTTCCATGCGGGCTATGACCGCAGGATTGCAGACAGGCAGCGCCAGCTTGGAAAGCTGAAGGATGAGCGCAGTCAGGCCATGGAGAACAGCTCCGGGAACATCGAGTGGATTGAACAGTTCAAGAAGTACCGGCATCTGACGGAGCTGGACAGGGAGTGCATCGTTCACCTGATTGAGAAAATCCTGATCTATGACGGCAAGCGCATCGAGGTGTGCTTCCGTTACAGAGATGAGCTGGAAAACGCATTGCAGTATATAGAACGGTTTGAGGATGTCCTTCCGGCCGAGGAAGGTGTAACAATACCTGAGAGGAGGAACGCATAATGGCAAGAAAGAAAAGACAGTATTTACAGTCGGAGCAGGCGAAGGAACCGGTCAGTGCCATGCTGCCGTCCGTCTGGGAGACGGCTATCTACGCCCGACTCTCGGTTGAAAACAGCAAAAAGAACGACGACGGCGATTCCATTGAGGGACAGATTGAAATCTGCCGGGACTATGTATCGGAGCACCCGTACCTTCATCTGGCAGATACCTATGTGGATAACGGATGGACCGGAACCAACACGGACCGCCCGGAGTTTCAGAGGTTGCTCTCCGACATTCGGGAGGGAAAAATCAAGGCGCTGGTCATCAAGGATTTCAGCCGGTTTTCTCGAGATTATATTGAGGCGGGAAATCTGCTGGAGAACATCTTTCCCGCCATGGGCGTCCGGTTTATCTCCGTGGTTGACCGCTATGACAGCTTTGAAACGGACGGCTCCGCCAGCAGCCTGCTGATTCCTCTGAAAAACCTGATCAACAGCTTCTATTCCAGAGACCAGTCCAAGAAGGTGTCTCTGGCAGTTCATGCCAAACAGCTGGCCGGTGAACACATTCCCAGCATGATTCCCTACGGATACCGGAAATCGACCACACAGGAGTACCGGTTTGAACCCGATCCGGAGACCGCACCGATTGTCAAGAGAATCTACGCACAGTTTCTCTGCGGCACCGGAGCGCGCCCCATCATGCGTCAGCTGAATGAAGAAGGAATTCCTTCTCCCGGTAAGCTCCGCTATCTGCGCGGACAGACCAATCGGGCGTGCTATTCCGACTGCCTCTGGACACAGCAGGTTATCAAACAGATATTGATGAATCCGACCTATATGGGCGACCTTGTCTTTGGGCGGATGCCGACGGCGCTGTATCTGGGACAGCCGGATTACCACTATGAACCGGATGAGAGTAAGTGGCGTATTCTGCCGGATATGCACGAAGCGCTGGTCAGCCGGGGCGACTTCTATCAGGTCAGAGAAATTCTGGAGGCAGGCCGCCGCGAGAATGAGGCCAAACTGGAAGCCAGCCGGAATTACCGCGAAAAGCATCCGCAGATCTTCAGAACCGGAATCGTCCGGTGCGGGCACTGCGGCTCCAATCTTGGTTACAGCCGTCACGGAGAGAAAAAGGAAGGCCGGTACAACTGCCGGAACAAGCAGTATGGCCGCTGCGATGTTGCCGTCGGCATCTCGGAGAAAAAGCTCGCGCCGATTGTCTGGAACGCGATCCAAACACAGTTTGCCCTGTTCGCGGATTTTGAGAAAGTTGCCGGGCGGCTGAAAGACAGCGGCATTCAGACACAAAGGCAGACCGATCTCCAACAGGAAATGCTGGAAGTTAGTGAAAAGCTGTCTGGTTATCAGAAAAAGCGGGAGCAACTCTACAATGACTATGTGGACGGTATCCTCTCTGCCGGAGACTATATCGAGCTGAAAACCCGTTTTGATGCAGCGTATCAGGAGCAGAGCTCTCGGCTCAATCAGCTGTCGGTGGAGCTGGCCAGGCTGAACCGGATGCTTTCTGATGAGAACAAGTGGCTTGTGAACATCCGGAATATCCGCAAGGCGCGGAAGCTGACGCCGGAAATTGCCCAGGCGATGATTGATCACATCAACGTATATAAAATCGGTTATGCCCAGCACCGGCTGGAGATCATATTCCGTTTTCAAGAGGAACGGGATGTACTGGAAGCTGTTTATCACGAAATGGAAGGAGGTGAACCCCAGTGAAGAAATTGTATTTGTATATTCGCTTGTCCGATGCAGACGATGACCTGAAATTCAAGACTGAGAGCGAGAGCATCGCCAATCAGCGCACACTGCTGTATCGGTTTATCCGCGCCCGCCGGGAGTTTGACGGCTATGAAGTGGATGAGTTCATCGATGACGGCTACTCCGGCACCAACGGCAACCGTCCGTCCTTTGAGCGGATGATTGAAAGCCTGAAAAACGGCGAGGCAAACGTGGTTATCTGCAAGGATTTCAGCCGCTTTTTCCGCGACTATGTGGAGATCGGCGACTATCTGGAGCGTATCTTCCCGTTCCTGGGCGTTCGCTTCATTGCCGTCAACGATGGGTATGACAGTGATGACTACAAGGGCTCCACGGCCGGCATGGAAGTGGTTATGAAGTATATCGTCTACTCCTATTACAGCCGCGACCTGTCCCAGAAGATCAAAACCGTCATGAGTACCAGAAAGAGCAAAGGTGAGTTTGTTGCCGCGCAGCCTCCTTATGGTTACATGAAAGACCCGGATGTAAAGCGGAAGATTATTCCCAACCCAGATACCGCGCCTGTGGTGCGGAAAATCTTTGACCTTGCGCTGGAAGGAAAAACGCCGGCTGAAATTGCCGTTGTCCTGAACGATTATAAGCTGGAAACGCCGTCGGCTTACTATAGGCGGATGAACCCTGACAGCAAAAAGTTCCGCACTTCCTCTCAGGAAGCCTGCTGGACGGTCAGCAATGTGCGGGAGATTCTGAAGCGCCGGGAATATACCGGCGTGATGGTCATGAATCAGCGCCGCTGGAAGGGGCTGGACAATCCCCGGACGGTATGGACGGATGAGTCCGAGTGGCAGATCATCCCGGACTGCCATGAGGCCATCGTCAGCGAAAGCGAATACGAAGAAGCGCAGAAGGTGTTCCGCAAAATCCGCAAGGGCTATGATCGCAGTCCCGATCAGTATCTGCTGCGCAGTCTGGTTCACTGCGGGGCCTGCGGACGCACCATGCAGCGGCAGAAACACTCCCGTGTGATTTACTACACCTGCCTCAAATCTGTATCCAACAGAGAAACCGCCTGTCCGGTGGGCGAACGGTTCGTTGAGGCCGACCTGGAGCGCATCGTGAAGAATGACCTGCTTGAGAAGCTCCGTCTGCTGGTGGATGCAGATGACCGCCTGTATGCGGCAGCAGCTGCCAGCGAAGGCACAGAGGAAAATCTCAGATTCCGGCTGGAACAGATTGAGAAACGCATCAAGCAGATTTCCGTCAGCCGGGTCAGCGCTTACGAGCGGTACGCCGAAGGGCGACTTCAGAGGGATATATACCTCATGGAACGCGATAAGCTGAACGCGGAGAACGACAGACTCAGCGCCGAGAAAGAGCGGCTGGAAAAGGGGCTTTTATCCCTTTCCCAGAGCAGGAACCGTGAATTGACAGAGACCTGTGATTTGGCCCGCCGGACGCTGACTGCGGACGAGCTGACCAATGAAATGCTCCTGTTCTTTATCGACCGCGTGAATGTGTACAGCGGCATGAGGGTGGAGATCATCTATCGTTTCTCCGATGAGATTGCCCGGTTGATCGAGCCGGAGAATACATCAGAATAAAAGCGGGAGCGGGCCCTGTTTACTGGGTGCCGCTCCTACTTATGTGGGCTTGAGCAGCCCATATTTTTTTAGTCTTTGCTTAACATCAGCAAATCCACCGTTCAAGGGCAGTCTGGATGCCGACACCGTTTCGGCAGATCTGCTGAAAGTCTGCAAGACCAAGAAAACGGAACTGCTGTTTTTGGCTCTGTTCCTGCGGATGCTCCGCATCGGCGGACGCTGCGCCTGCATCGTCCCAGACGGTGTGCTGTTCGGCTCCTCCACCGCACACAAAGCCATCCGCAAAGAGCTGGTGGACGGCAACCGGCTGGAGGCCGTGATCTCTATGCCTTCCGGCGTGTTCAAGCCTTACGCGGGCGTGTCCACCGCCGTTCTGATTTTTACCAAGACTGGCCACGGCGGCACGGACAATGTGTGGTTCTATGATATGACCGCCGACGGCTTTTCGCTGGACGATAAGCGCAGCCCGGTGGCAGACAACGATATCCCTGATATCATTGCACGGTTCCGCAATCTGGATGCCGAAAAAGACCGCCAGCGCACGGAAAAATCCTTCTTCGTGCCCAAGGCGGAGATCGTGGACAATGGTTATGACCTGTCCATAAATAAATACAAGAAAACCGAGTATAAGCCCGTGGAGTACCCGCCGACCAGTGAGATTTTGACGGAGCTGCGGCGACTGGAGAAGGAAATCGGTACTGCAATGGATGAACTGGAGGAAATGTTGAAATGAAAAAAAGCGTATATAACTATATTTGCAGCCACCCGGATACAAGCATTCATGATATTGCGTCTGCAATAGATAAACCGGAAATAGACGTCTTGAATATTGAAAACACTCTTGATAGGGAAGGGTATATTACCTTAAGTCGAATTGTTCCGCTCAGCCCAGAGAACTTTGACAGCTGTCGGTACTCTGCGACTGGCAAGCAATATTTTGGTGATTAAATTCGGATTTGTGGGGATGAATATGAAGAAAACCTGGGTGAAAATACCCGAAGTCTTGTTCTTTCAAGAAGGACCGGGGGTCAGAAACACACAGTACACCGAAGAGGGAGTAAAACTCCTTAATGTGGCAAACCTAGTTAACGGTAAGGTTGATTTATCAACATCTGATAGATATATTTCAGAGAAAGAAGCTTACGGGAAATACAAGCATTTTTTATGTGATGACGGAGACTTTATTATTGCCAGTTCGGGCATCAAAGTAGAATACATAGATAAAAAAATGGGATTTGTTGATGAAACTATGCTTCCCCTATGTATGAACACAAGTACAATACGATTCAAGGTATTGGATGAAAACATTCTGAGAATCAGATATTTTATGTACTATTTGAAATCGCATCATTTTAAAGAGCAACTATTTAGACAAATAACAGGCTCAGCTCAGTTAAATTACGGTCCAAGTCATTTGGGAAAAATGATAATGCCATTAATTGATTTGGCAAATCAAGATGAAATAATAAACTATCTTGATAGAATAAATCATATAATTAATGCCCGTCAACAGCAGCTTCAAAAACTGGACGAGCTTGTCAAAGCCCGATTTGTCGAACTATTCGGTGATCCGGTGAGTAATCCGCACGGGTATTCCAAAGTACCGCTTTCAGAGTTGGCAGATATAAAAATAGGACCATTTGGATCACTGCTTCATAAAGAGGATTATGTTGCAAATGGCCACGCACTTGTCAATCCGTCACATATTGTAGATGGGAAAATATCCGTTGATGACGAACTCACAGTTTCAGATGAAAAATTTAGAGAGTTGAGTGCTTACCACCTTCAAGTTGGGGATGTGGTAATGGGACGAAGGGGTGAAATGGGCCGGTGCGCTGTGGTTCAGACAGGAGGTTTGCTCTGTGGAACAGGTAGTCTTTTGATTAGAACTAAAGGAGAAGTGACTGCTGATTATTTGCAGAAAATAATATCATTCCCTTCGTTCAAGAAGGCCATTGAAGATATGGCGGTGGGATAGACAATGCCGAACTTAAATGTCCCAATAGTGTCAAGATTTCAAATCATTCAACCGCCAATAGAGGTTCAAAAAGCTTACTATACCTTCGTCGAACAGACCGACAAATCAAAAGTTGCCGTGCAGAAGGCATTGGACGAAGCACAACTGTTGTTTGACAGTTTAATGCAGAAATATTTCGGGTAAAAGATAAGGAGATATATTATGACCAACTTTGACATTTTCCTCTCCACCCCGCAATTTGAGTCTTTCGCTTCCGTGGCTGTTTCCGCGGAGCGGATTCTACATATCGACCCCTCCGCCTGCGTGCTGAACTGCCGCAGGGCGATGGAGTTTGCCGTGAAGTGGATGTACTCCGTGGACAAGGCGCTGGTTATGCCTTATCAGGATTCTCTGGTGAGCCTCATGAATGCCGAAGACTTCCGGGACATTGTGGGCGCAGACATCTGGCGGCGGATGGATCTGATCCGCCGCATGGGCAACAATGCCGCCCACACCGGCAAGAAAATCACCGAGGAGCAGGCGGCGCTGTGTCTGGAGAACCTCTATGTATTCTTGGACTTCGTGGCCTATTGCTATGGTGAGAACTACACCGGAGGGCATTTTGACCGTTCCTTGCTGATGCAGCCCGCCGAAGCGCCCGCAGTTCCTTCGCAGACGATACCCGATGTGGATTTTGCAGCCCTCATGGCGGAGAATGCCGCCTTGAAGGAAGAACTGACTGCCCGCCGAGCCGAGCAGCAGCAGACCTATGTGCCCAAGCCCCTCGACCTGTCTGAGTACAAGACCCGCAAGCTGTATATCGACACCATGCTCACAGATGCGGGCTGGACAGAGGGCAAGGACTGGCTGAATGAGGTGGAGCTGCCCGGTATGCCAAATAAGTCCGAGGTGGGTTATGCGGACTATGTGCTCTACGGCGATGATGGCCGCCCGCTGGCAGTGGTGGAAGCCAAGCGCACCTGCGTGGACGTAGCTAAGGGCCGCCAACAGGCAAAGCTCTATGCAGACCTGCTGGAAAAGAAGTATCACCGCCGCCCGGTCATCTTCCTGACCAACGGCTTTGAAACCCGCATTACGGACAATATCTATCCCGAACGCAAGTGTGCCGCTATCTACTCCAAGCGGGATCTGGAAAAACTGTTCAATCTCCAGACCATGCGGACAAGCCTGAAAAATGTCATGGTGAATCGGAAGATCGCCGGACGCTACTATCAGGAGGGGGCAATCAAGGCTGCCTGCGATGCCTTTGCGCGCAACCGGCGCAAGGCGCTGCTGGTCATGGCCACCGGCTCCGGAAAAACGAGAACAGTTATTGCCCTATGCGATGTGCTGCTCCAGCACGGCTGGGTGAAGAATATCCTGTTTCTTGCTGACCGCAACAGTCTGGTAACGCAGGCCAAGCGCAGCTTTGTGAATCTGCTGCCCGATCTCTCCGTTACCAATCTCTGCGAGGAGAAGGATAACTACACAGCGCACTGCGTATTTTCCACCTATCAGACCATGTACAATGTCATTGACAGCGTACAGGACGAGGACGGCAAGCTTTTTACCTGTGGGCACTTTGACCTTGTAATCTGCGACGAAGCGCACCGCTCGGTTTATAACAAATACCGGGATATTTTCAACTACTTTGATGCCCCGCTGGTGGGGCTGACAGCCACGCCGAAAGACGAAATTGACAAGAATACCTATGAGATTTTTGAGTTGGAAAATGGCGTGCCCACCTATGGCTATGAGCTGGCGCAGGCGGTCAAGGACGGGTATCTGGTGGATTTCCTGTCTGTAGAAACGAAACTGAAATTCATTGAACAGGGCATCGTCTACGATGAGCTTTCCGACGCGGACAAGCGGGCTTACGAGGACACTTTTGAGGACGAGAATGGTGAACTTCCGGAGAGTATTGCATCGTCGGCGCTGAACGAGTGGATTTTCAATGAAGATACCATCCGGCAGGTGTTGAATACGCTGATGACCAATGGCCTGACCATCGACTATGGCAGCAAACTGGGCAAGACCATCATCTTTGCAAAGAACCACATCCACGCCGAGAAAATCCTTGAGGTGTTCAACAAGGAATATCCGCACTTGCCCGGTTTCGCCAAAGTCATCGACAACTATATGACCTATGCGCAAAGCGCCATCGATGAGTTTTCTGATCCGAAAAAGCTGCCGCAGATTGCCATTTCCGTGGATATGCTGGACACCGGCATTGACGTGCCGGAGGTGCTGAATCTGGTGTTTTTCAAGAAGGTCATGAGCAAGGCGAAGTTCTGGCAGATGATCGGGCGCGGCACCCGTCTGTGTCCGGGGCTGATGGACGGTAAGGATAAGGACAAATTCTACATCTTTGACTTTTGCGGCAACTTTGAGTTCTTTCGCATGAACAAGGGACGGCCCACTGCCAATATGATTGCCTTACAAGGAGCGATCTTCCATCTGAAGGCCCAAATTGCGTTCAAATTGCAAGACTTGGCGTATCAGACGACGGACTTGATTGCCTTCCGCAAGACGCTGGTGGAGGACATGGTGCGCAAGGTGCAGGAGTTGAACAAGGATAATTTTGCGGTTCGACAGCACCTGAAATATGTGGAGCGGTATGCCGAACCGGACAGTTACAATGCCTTGACCTATGAGGACACGCTGCTCATGGGGCAGGAGCTTGCACCGCTCATCACGCCGGAAGAGGACGATGCTAAGGCGCTGCGGTTCGATGCGCTGATATACGGCATTGAGCTTGCCTATCTCGCCGGAAAGAAATACGGCAAAGCCCGCAGCGACCTGTTCAAGAAAGTTTCCGCCGTTGCATCTGTGGCGAACATCCCAGAAATCATGGCTCAAGCCGAATTGATCGACAAAATTCTGCATACGGACTATGTAGAGAATGCCGGAATCAACGAATTTGAGCATATCCGGGAAAATCTGCGAGACCTTATGAAGTATATCGCGCAAACCAGCGTGCGCTATGATACGAATTTTGATGATGAGATTCTCTCTGTAGACTGGAATGAATCAGATTTGGAAAATGATGACCTTAAGAACTACAAGGCTAAAGCAGAATTCTATGTGCGGCAGCACATGGACAATGTGGTGATTGCCAAACTCAAAAGCAATGTCCCCCTGACCGCGGAAGATGTACAGGCGCTGGAGAAAATTCTTTGGAGTGAAGTCGGCACCAAGCAGGACTATGAGGCCGAGTATGGGCAAAAGCCGCTGGGCGAGTTCGTGCGAGAAATCGTCGGGGTTGACATGAACGCGGCAAAGGAGGCGTTTGCGCAGTATCTGAACGATGCCAGCTTGGACAGCAGGCAGATTTACTTCGTAAACCAGATTGTGGAGTACATTGTTCATAACGGCATGATGAAAGATATGTCCGTTTTGCAGGAAGCACCGTTTACCGACTACGGCAGCATCGTGGAAGTGTTCACAGACCTGTCCGTGTGGGCAGGCATCCGACAGGCGATTGAACGGGTCAATGCCAATGCGTTGGCGGCGTAAAAAAATTCATTGATTAGGAGGGAACACAATATGGCAAAAGACTTGACAGTATCTCGTATTGATCGTCAGAATATTCTCAACAATGACTTGGCCGTACAGGAGATTCAAGAAAAATCGGGAATCCAAGGAATCTTGTGGGAAAATAAAATATACATCACCAGAGAAGATGTTGCTACATTTTTTGAAGTTGATATTCGGACAATCAGCAGATATATAGAGCAAAATAACGAGGAACTAACGCAAAATGGTTATGAAGTTCTCCGGGGAAAACGACTTAAAGACTTTCTCGAAGCAGGGCAGGAGAGATTTGCTAAGGACATTTATGTCCCTAGCAAAATTCGTCAACTTGGTGTTTTTGACTTCAAGTCATTTCTGAATTTGGCAATGCTTCTTTCCGAGAGCGATCGAGCAAAAGCATTACGACAAATGATGCTCGATATCGTTATTGATTTGATTAATCGGAAAACCGGCGGTGGAACAAAATACATTAACCAGCGAGATAAGGACTTTGTGTTTGCATCGCTTCAAGAAGATAACTATCGTAGAAATTTTACAGATACACTTAAAGAATGTGTTGAAGATGACAAATATAAGTATGCTCGGTTTACTGATATGATTTATGTCAGTATTTTTCGTGAGAAGGCGAAAGAATACAAGAAAATATTAGACCTAAAGGCCAACGAGAAAATTCGCGACACATTTTACAGTGAAATTTTAGATATTATTGCCGCATATGAAAGCGGCCTGGCAGACGCTATTCGCAAAAAGAATACTGAGTTGAACCGCAAAATGACAATATCCGAAACAGAGATATTGTTTCATGAGTTTGAAAATATGGCATTGTGGAAACCACTGATTCAAAGAGGGCGCATTAAAATGGCTAGCCGGGATATGGCGTTAAGAGATGCGTTCCATTACCAGCTTTCTGAGTATATCCAGCCTCTTGAGAAAGACGAGTATCAAAAGTTCCTAGGAGCAACAGGAGATGAACTTGAAAGACTTATGGAGGAAAATAAAGATGTGCTTAAACGGCTAAAGGAGCGTAATTAAATGGAAGGCCTAGTGTATCTTACGCTTGAGCAAGCAGAGCGCACACACGAGAAGACAATCCAATATAGTGGCGGTGGAACTTATGAGCATTTTGATTTAGGACGGTTGGAGAGCGTTTTACATAATATACAAAACGATGATTACTATCCAACGTTTGAGGAAAAACTGACGCACCTCTTTTTTTGTGTTTGCGAATTTCATTGCTTTGCCGATGGTAACAAACGTCTCGCCATAACACTGAGTGCGCAGTTTCTTTTGTTAAATGGTTATATTGCGGTAGCGAAAAGCTTTTTTACGGTGATGGAAAATATCAGCTATCAGGTTGCTGCTGGGAAAATCGATAAAGACCTGTTGCTTCGAATAATTACCGCCGTGATGGATGGCACATATGATACAGATGAGGAACTGAAAATTGAGATTATTCATGCGACCGAGTAGCCAATCAACAGAATACTTCCTTTAGCGTCATGGTAAAATGCCGCACGATGCCTGCATCGGCCACCGTGCGGCGTTTTCCTTCTGTTTCACCCTCTCCCGTATTCCCACGGCTAAGACCTACCATTTCGTCACTATGTACTACTTCCACCCATTCCGTTTGGCCAAATCATCCATCGCTGCGCAGAACCGCTCCCACCGTGCCAATGTTATCTGTGACGGGTCGCCTTCGCGTATTCTCAGCGTTCTTCGTATCTCCTTGGGTATGACTACGCGGCCCAGCTCATCAATTCTCCGCACAATTCCGGTTGCCTTCATGGTTCTCTATTCCTCCTGAATAATTCATTTCCATGCTTGCCATATCATGTTTTGTATCGGTAGTATGTGGAAGGATAAGGGGGATTATGCATGAAAGCAAACTATTATGCAGCGGTGCAAAGTTTTTTGCAATTGACGCTGCATTATACGAATGCTAAGATTTAGCTATAAAGTTAGTTGTCGATAACCTTATTGTTTTTCTGTATTTGTGGTTTATATTTTTAGCGGAGGATAGCTATGCTGGAACATTACCTTGACCAACTTGGCGATATGCTGCACCTGTGTGCGGATACAGACGGCATACTTATCGTCAATAAACAAGGCGTTATTGAATACCACAGCATGCCCATGCCCGCCTATTACACACACGAGGACACCGTAGGAAAACATATATTAGATATTTACCCAAGCCTTACCGAAGAAACATCCACCATACTTACCGTGCTGCGCACAGGCATTCCTTCTTATCAAAAAGTGCAGCGCCTTATAAACGACCGCGGGCAAAACGTAACGCTTGAATCAACAACTCTACCTATAATAGTTGGCAGCAATGTTGAAGGCGTTGTAGATTCATCTCACTTTTTTGAAATAGGCCACCGGGTAGTGCGCAGCGGCCCTAATGGCGAGCTTTCAACGCTGGACAGTATAATAACCGAAAACACATGCATGAAAAAGCTGAAACAGCGCATATGGGACGCCGCGCAAACCAATTCTCCCGCCATTATATACGGCGAAATAGGCACGGGCAAAAAGCTTGCGGCAGAGGCGCTTCATCGCGAAGGCCCGCGCGCAAACGGCCCGTTTATAGTGCAAAACTGCGCCGCCATGCACGATGATGACAATCCGTTTTACTGCGAATCTGCCGGTGCTGAAAAGAATCTTTTTGAACTTGCGGACGGCGGCACGCTGCTTCTGGATGAATTTGATTGCCTGAGTCACACATTGCAGGCAAAGCTGATCAAGGCCCTCAGCCGCAATAAGCGCCACGCTATCAATGCGCCGAACGCCGCGTATGACGTGCGCGTAGTTGCCGCCATGAACGATGATCCTTATGCCGCCCTGCGCGAAAAACGGCTTAGGGAAGATCTTTATTATAAGCTTGGCGTTATAAAATTGCGAATGCCTCCGCTTAGGGAACACGCTGACGATATACCGCTGCTGATGCGCTATTTTATCGATAAATATAATCTCGAGATGAAGCGAAGCGTGCACGTTGTGAGCAGCATGGTTGAGAGCATACTTCGCCAGTATAGCTGGCCGGGTAACGTTCAGGAGCTAAAAAATGTTATAGAGGGCGCGCTCGTATCCATGCGTTCCGATACACTCAGAATAAACGACGTCCGGGAGGTGCTGCTTTCCGTATCCGGCCGCGGTTCTCTCCCCGGTATGCTGGATAGCACTCCTCCCGCCAATTCCGAAAGCTTTTCTTTGAATGAAGCGCTTGAAAATTACGAAAAAGGCATAATACTGCAAGCGTTGCAGGAAACTCACTCCATATCCCAGGCAGCAAGAAGGCTTGGCATTTCCCGTCAAAATCTTCAATACAGGCTGCAAAAATACAATATCTGACCTCCACGCTAACTGAATCTTTAATACACTTTGAAGGAGAACGAACAATGCGCAGATTATGGTACAACGCAACTGTTGCCAGCATGGATGGCAACATGAACGCCTATCAGGCCATCGGCACAGATGGCATCAAAATAGTGTTCCTTGGCAGCAGCGCGGATGCCGAGCGTCAAAGCTGGGACGAGAAGCGCAATATGAACGGGGCTATGATATTGCCCGGATTCAATGATACCCATATGCATATGCTCTATTATGCCACATTCAGCCGCAGCGTTATGCTGTTCGGTGTGGATTCGATAGACGGCATGGTTGGACGGCTGCGCAATCGAATAGCAAAAGAACAACCTTCTTATGTAATAGGTGTGGGCTGGAACCAGGAGTACATGAAGGAAGGCCGCCTTATTACAAAGGCAGACCTTGACCGTGTATCGCGCGACATACCCGTATTTGCCGTGCGCGCATGTATACATGTTGCCGCATGCAATAGCGCAGCACTTGAACTGATAAGCAAAGCGGAGCTTAGCGATGATATTCGCGTCGGTATAGATTACACTACCGGCATACTTCGTGAAAGCGCCGTTGGGCTGTATCGTACGGTTGTGCCGCCGCTTAGCGATGCGGAAATAGAAACGCTTATACTTGACACTCAGAAGAAGCTGAATGCGGACGGAATAACCGCCATACACACGGATGACCTTACATCAGTGCCCGGCGTTGAAGGCGAAAGGCTTCTTAGCATATTCAAGCGCATGGATGACAATAACAAGCTTACCGTTCGCGTTATAGAGCAGGCGCAGGGATATGGCGATGGTTTCAAAAGCGTACTCTCCATGCGCGATGCCACTCTTAACTCAGGCGGACTTTTCCGCGTATATACCCGTAAATTGCTGCTTGATGGTTCCCTTGGCGCAAAATCCGCCGAAATGATAAACGGCTATATTGACGATCCTTCAAACCACGGCATAGCAAATTTCAGCGTGGATGAGCTTTATCATCTCATTCGCGAAGCCAATGCCAACCGCATGGACGTTGCCGCTCACGCGATAGGCGATTTGGCCTTGAAACAGCTTTGCGACATATTTGAGCGCGTGCTCAATGAAGATCCATGGCCGCAGCATAGGCACGGCGTTGTACATGCGCAAATAACCACGCCGGAGCTGCTTAGCCGTATGAAAAAGCTGGGGCTTCAGGCGTATATACAGCCCATTTTTATAGACGCAGACATGAACGTAGTCGCGGAACGCATCGGCGAAAAACGCGCAGCAGAATGCTACCAATGGAAAACCATGCGCGATATGGGCATACATACAAGCGGCGGGTCGGACTGTCCTGTTGAGCCGTTCAACATTCTCGACAATATGCGCAGCGCTATCACGCGGAAGAACCGCGCCGGCACAAAAACATATCTTATTGATCAGGCTTTGAGCACCGCGGACGCAATACGCCTGTTCACAAGCGATGCCGCATGGGCCGCGCGCGATGAAAACATACGCGGCACGCTTGAAATAGGCAAACTTGCCGATATGACAATACTCGACAAAAACCTTTTCGCAATCAATCCTGATACCTTTACAAGCGTAAACGTTTTAGAAACCGTTGTAAACGGCATTACGGTATTCCAAGCGTAACAGCCGTTGCATATACAAAACAACATAAGAAGGAGGATATGCATGACAAACAAAATATTGGAAAAAGCCATCGGCATTAAGGATCAGCTCATTAGCGACCGCAGGGCGCTGCACAGGATTCCCGAATTCGGTGTATCCACGCCTAAGACAGCAGCATATGTGGCCGCACGCCTTAACGAAATGGGCATTCCCAATCGCCATTGCGGCGTACATCGTCCTGATGACAGGGAAATCGCCGTGCTTTCCGGCTGCCCTGATGCTCCCGACTCAACGGGCGTAGTGGGGCTTATCGGCAAAAGCGGTCCGTGCTTTATGCTGCGCGCCGATATGGACGGGCTTCCCATTAAGGAAGAAACCGGCCTTGATTACAGTTCCGAAAACGACTGCGGGCATATGTGCGGCCATGACGCGCACGCGGCAATGCTCCTCGGCGCGGCAAGGATACTTAAAGACATGGAAGCCGAGCTTCCCGGTCAGATAAAGCTTATGTTCCAGCCCGGCGAAGAAATGGGCTATGGCTCAAAAACCATGATAGAGGATGGTTTGCTTGAAAATCCCCCCGTTGAGGCAGCTATGGCGCTGCACGTTTGGCCGCAGATGGACGTTGGACAACTCTATTTCAGTCCCACCGTTACCTCCGGCTCAATGGCCACGTTCTATATCGCAATAGAAGGTAAGGGCGGGCATTCTTCCGAGCCGCAAAAGACAATAGACCCCGTTATGATAGCAAGCGAGCTGAGCAGCGCGCTCAATCTTATCATCCCGCGCGAAGTAAATCCCGATATATTTGCCACTCTTACCGTGGGGCTTATAAAGTCCGGCACCGCATCAAACATAATCCCCGGTACGGCAGAAATGGCCATATCCATAAGGACGCTCGATCCGGATGTATATGATTATTTGCTTAAACGCGTGCCCGAAGTTGCTAATGGCTACATCACAGCATGGCGCGGCAAGTATACGCTGAGGATACACAAAACGCCGGGTACCGTATGCAATGCCGCCCTTTCCGCAGAAATGAGCAAATACGTTGGTGAAATACTCGGGCAGGAAAACGTCTGCCAGGCGCCGCCCATGAAAGGTGCGGAAGATTTTGCGTATGTAAGCAAATGCGTTCCGTCCTTCTTCGGCTTCCTTGGTGCGGGCGGTGCGGATTATTACCCGCTGCATAACAGCCGCACCATAATTGATGAAAACGTGCTCCCCTACGGCGCGGCAATACTTGCCAACTGCGCCGTGGAGTGGCTAAATTCTCATAAATAATTAAAAGGAGATAAACCAATGAGCGACAACACCAAGAAGAAAAAGCAGTTCCGTTTGCCGCATATGTATCTGGTAATTGCGATACTTATGCTGTTCGTCAGTCTGCTGACCTATGTTGTTCCCGCCGGCTCATATACCCGCGGAGACAATGGCGCCGTCGATCCCGACAGCTTCACCTATACCGATAGTTCACCCGTCGGCATACTCAGCTTTTTTACCTCCATCCATAAGGGCTTTGTGGACAGCGCGAGCATAATTGCCACCGTGCTGCTGGTTACCGGCTGCATAGAAATCCTCAATGCCACCGGAACGTTTTCCGCGGGCATACAGCGCATGATACGCGGGGTCAAAGGCAAAAACATTGTGGTCGTAATATTGTTTTACACCATATTCACCGCCATGGGCGTTATAGGCTACCTTGATGGCCTGTATCCCTTCTATGCAATAGTTATTTCAATATTCATGAGCCTTGGTTACGATCGCATGGTCGGCACCGCAATCATAATGCTTTCCACAGCCGTGGGCTTCACCAGCGGCCTTGTGAACCCCTATACCACCGGCATAAGCCAAACCCTCGTGGGCCTTCCCATGTATTCCGGCCTTGGCTTCCGCTGCATAGGCCTTGTAGTGTTCTATGTTATAGGTCTGTTCTTCCTTGTCCGCTATGCGCGTCAAATTGAAAAAGACCCCGCGAAGAGCATAATGGGCGCCAACTTCCGCGAAGAGCAGGTTGCCCCGCTCAAAATGCAGGAAGGCCTTGATTTCAATGCCAAGCGCATAATAACCCTTGTCGCGTTCGTCGCCAGCATAGTGCTAACCGTTATAGGTGCGCTCAACTGGGGCTGGGGTATGCCTGAAATAGCCGCGCTGTATTTCCCCGTTGTAATATTGGCCGTTATTCTTTTCAAGATGAATCCCAACGAAGCCTGCGGTCACTTCATAAAGGGTATGCAGAACGTTGTCGGTACCACGCTGGTTATCGGCCTTTCCCGTTCGGTATCCGTGCTGCTCTCCTCCGGCAACATAATCGATACGTTTATACACGCCATGTCCTCCATGCTTGGCAATGCAAACCGCGTCGTTACCCTGCTTGTAATATACCTGTTCGTAACTCTGTTCAACTTCTTCGTGGCTTCCGGTTCCGGCAAGGCCATGATGATGATGCCCATAATGCGTCCCTTGGGTGAAATACTCGGCATCAATCAGCAGGTAATGGTTCTTGCCTATCAGTATGGCGATGGCCTTACCAACACCTTCTGGCCCACCAGCTCCGTTGCGCAGCTTTCCCTGTGCGGCATGGACTACGGCAAGTGGATAAAGTTTGCCTGGAAGGTATATCTCTGCCTCATAGCCGCGGCCTTCGTGCTGATCGTAATCGCAGACAAAATCGGCTACGGTCCGTTCTAAGCCGAATAAACGGCATAAGCAATACCCACGCAGGAGCTTCCCGCGTGGGTATTTATTTGCATCGGTTTTATTCTTCCCTCACTCAAACTTCGGCGTATACATGCTCTTGCCGTGCAGCTTGAACAGCTTACCGTTGGCGATAACGGTATCTATCGCAAGCGTGTCGCTCAGCAGCAGTATGTCCGCGCAGGAGCCTGCGGCAAGAAGGCCCTTGTACGGGTAAAGCTTCAGTGCCTTGGCGGGGTTCTCGGTAAGCACCCGTATGGCGTCCGAATACTTGTAGCCGAATTCGTTCACCATGGCGCATATCACGTCGTGATCGGCGCTCACGCGGCCTGCGGTGATGCCTATTAGTTCCTTATTTTCGTTCCACATGGGCAGGCTGCCGTTCCCGTCGGAGCTGAGCGTTACCCTATCCTTGGGCGCGCGGGAGAAGGCTGTGTTCAGTATGCCCGCAACGTATGAAGGATTGGTGCCGGCAGTAAAGTCTATGTAGCCGCCAAGGCTTGCAAATTCAACCGCCTGATCCATGTTGCGGCTCAGGTGAGTGGGCCTGAACACGCTCACGGGCAGGTCGCTGGTTTTCACTATGTCTATTATCTTGCGCAGCTCTTCTTCGCCGGAGCCGGTATGCAGATGCACTATGCCCGCCTTGCCGGAAAGCATGCCGCCCATGCGTGCCGCGTGGCCAAGGCGCGTAAGCTCGTCCTTCGTTATGCCGGAGCCACGGTGGTCGGATATTGCCACCTTCACGCCTATTATCTCCTGAATAAACGTTATGTCGTCGATAACGGAGCCTGTAAGAGTATGCGTCGGATACCAATATGAGCCGGTAAGGCAGTACGCCGTCCAGCCTTCCTCGTTAAACGCCTTCGTCTTGGCAACAAGGTTGGCAACGCTGCGCGTTGTGCCATCCGTACCGAGCAGGCCCACAACGGTAGTCACGCCCGCGTCCACAAGCTGGGACAGTTTCAGCGGCGGCACCTGGTTGGAAAAGCCGCCTTCACCGCCGCCGCCCGTTATATGCACATGCTGGTCAATATAGCCCGGCGCGGCAACAAGGCCCCCGCCGTCTATCGTCTGCTCTATCAGCCTTTCAGGCACGTCTATGTTCGGGGCGATCTCTATTATGTCCCTGCCGCATATCAATATGTCCTGCACGTCCGCCGCCTTGTCATACGGCCGAACGTTTTTCAATAAAATCATGTCGTTGTTTCCTTTCTGCATAAATGCTGCTGCTATTTAATCATACAAATGGCAATATACGCAATGGGTTTTATCAATAAATCGACTCCCCCGAATAAAACTCCCGCATATCGTCCAGCCTTATGCAGGCCAGGCGGCCTATGAATTCGGCGTTTTTATCCTGCACGTCAGGATAGGCGGAGCCGCAGTCTATGTCCATGCGATCAGGGCCGTGCCATATGCGCATGGGCGAACCATCCTGATAATGATGGCTGGTGGTATGACCGAATATCATTGTGTATTCGCCGCTAAGCGGCGCCTCTCCGGACTGCCTGTCCCATACGGAAAAGTATTTTTCGCCAAGCTGCGGCCGCTTTGCAAGATAGAAAAGCTCCTTCGGCATGGCGTGGACAAGCTTGTATCGCCTGCCGTTCACGGTTATGTCCAGCTCCGTCGGCAGCGCGTCTATCCAATCAAAAAGGGATTCCCGCTCCGCTTCGCTCAGCTTTTTTATGTCCCTGTGCGTAACGTCCCCGCCGTTTCTGTACCAATGCTCGCGCCGCTGCTCCTGTGTCCTGTCCGCCGGGTCGTAGCCCGCGCGCAGCAGGCACAGCATCATGTATTCATGGTTGCCCAGTATCATGCGCATGTTCTTCGCCGCCCGTATGCGCTGCAAAAGCTCCACGCCGTGTTCCCCGCGGTCTATAACGTCCCCCAGTATATAAAGCGTATCCTCATCCGTCAGCTTAATCTGTTCCATTACTGCGTCGAACCGGCGCCTGCTGCCGTGTATATCGCTCATAACGTATATCATGCCCGTAAATTCCTCCGTTGCCATGCCTGTAATTTTAGCAAAGCGCGGCATCGTTTGCAAGCTGTCGCAGGAGGGCTGTTTTGTGGTATAATCATATCTGCCTTTTGGCAAAACGAGAATAATGCGAGGTTTAATTATAATGAACGATAAAGAAGCGCGGGAGATACGCCGCCGGTTCAAGCCGGATAAAACATGGATAAACGCCGTGCACGGCTGCTACGTTAATGAATCAAAGAAGGTTATAAGCACCTTCCGTGAAAGTATTCAGACAATGGTGCAGGATGAATCGGAACGGTTCCTTGCCCTGCTGAAGAAGCCTATTTCCGGCACTATAGGCCGCAGCCTTATCAACCTTGAATTCAGCGCGCGGCAGGTCATGGAAAGCGAGGAGCATAAGCTGCTCATGGCCATGCGCGCATGCGGCCTTGAAAACGAGGAACTGCTTGCCGCGTTCTACAACCGCGTGGCGCAGACGCTGAACATAGACGGCGGTTATATAATACTGCTCGTGTACGACACTTATTCCGTCCCCTACCGAAGCAGCGACGGCCATGCGCAGCACGATGCATCGGACGAGGAATTCAGCTACTTCATTTGCAGCATATGCCCCGTTAAGCAGACCCAGCCCGTATTGAGCTATCAGCTTGCGGAAAACTGCTTCAACGCGCTCAACAACGGCTTTGCCGTGTCCGCGCCGCAGCTGGGCTTCATGTTCCCCGCGTTCGATAACCGCGCCGCAAACATATACGCAACGCTTTATTACACCAAGAGCACAGCCGATAACCATCCGGAGTTCACCACGGCCGTTTTCGGTATAGAGCCGCCCATGCCCGCAGCATCGCAAAAGGAGGTTTTCAGCGAAATACTTTCGGAAGCGCTGGCGGAAGAATGCCGCATAGAAACCGTGCAGTCCGTGCAGGAGCATATAGGCCAAATAATGGAAATGCATAAGGAAAACCATGTTGAGGAGCCGCTCGCCCTATCCAAAAACGAGCTTGGCGCGGTGCTTGGCCAGTGCGGCGTATCGGCGGAGCGCGTGCAGGCGTTTTCCGATGCGTTCGATGCGCACTTCGGCACTGACGCGGCCCTTCCGCCCGTGAACATGATAGACAAAAAGCAATTCGTCATAACCACGCCGGAGGTCACCGTGAAGGTTGACCCGGAGCGCAGCGACATGATAGAGCTGCGCAAAATAGACGGCCTGAAATACATTCTCATCCCCGCGGACGACATCGTGGAGGTAAACGGCGTAAAGGTGCAGTTTGGGGAGGAATAACGGCAGATCACAAAAAGTCCGGCTTACGTCGGGCTTTTCATATATTCCACGGCGAATATTACCCCGCGTTGCTTGCAGTAAAGCTCAGTGTTGTGCGGCAGACCGTCTCAAAGTGGGGGCAAGGCTTATCGGTGCCCGATAAAGCAAAGCTCCGCACAGCCCAAACCGTGCGGAGTTTTTATATTATAATATTTGCTCTATTATTCGCTGCGTGCTTGGGGGCAGCAGCGCAAACGCCCGCTCTTTATCGCCGGATGCAAGCAAGCTGCGCACATTTGACGCACTCACCGCGCAGCCGTTTATCGTGAGCCTCTCCGTTTCGCGGCATTCTATGCCGTGCTTTGGCAGCGTATCCATCAGCACGCGGTTGTATTCGTTCGTCACGGTGCTGAAAGGCTCGCTGCCTATAAAGCGGCGGCTTACGGAAAGCGCGGCAGCGATTTTTATGAACACATTCGCGTCAAGCGCCGCCTGCACCGCCGTTGCGTCCTCCGTCCGTTTAAGGAAGTAGGACGGAAATACCGCGCGCGACACCATGTAAAGCCCCGTTGAATGCACTATTGCCCCGCGTATGTCCTTCACGCCTTCGCGCACCATTCTAAGCCTGTCCTCAAACGAAAATTCTGACGCTTCCTCCCGCACCACGAATATATGCACGCTGTCGCAGCTCTCCGCCGCCCTTTGGGCAAGGTATCTGTGCCCCAGCGTAAACGGGTTGGCGTTCATAACTATCGCGCCCTGCACGCCGCTGCCGCGCTCAAGTGCGGCTATATAGCCGCCGAACCCGCCGCGCCTGTTTTCCATCAGCACCGCCGCATCGCCCGCGCGCGCGACCTCATAAAAGCCTATGCCCGCGAATATGGGCGCGTTTTTCGCCTTTGTGCATATAAAAACATGGCTTATGCCGCGCATGAACTGATATTCAAGCATGGCAGACACCAGCGTGGAAAGCATATCCTCCCCGCGGCAGCTTTCGTCCACCGCAATGCACCTTAGGCTGCATCCGCGGCAGTTGCCGCAGGCAACGAGCTTCCCTTCGCCGTTCACAATGCCGAACACCGCATCCGCCTGTTCCTCCCGCAGTATGCCGCTGCGCATCAGCAGCGCGTCCCGCTCCGCCATAAGGCGCGCGGAGGAATCTATCCGCACCGCGTCCATTTTATTCAAACCTGTATGGCTTTATCTGCCGCACAACGTCCAGTATGCTGCCGTCCCGCGCCTCAAGCACGGCAACCACCTTATCCTCCCATTCGAGCGGCTCCGGCGTGCCGACTATTGAATACGCAAGCTCCTTCAGCTTTTCTATCGTTGTGTGCTCTATGCCCGCCGCGTCAAGCCACGCGGCAATGTCCGGCCTACTTGGGTTCACGGCAATGCCATGGTCCGTCACAACAACGTCCACGCACTCGCCAGGCGTTGTTACGGTAACAACGTGCTCGCATATCGTGGCCATGCGCCCGCGCATTAGCGGCGTAACTATTATGCAGCATTTTGCGCCCGCCGCCGCATCCGGGTGCCCGCCCGGCGCGCCGCGCAATACACCGTCCGATCCCGTAAGCACGTTCACGTTAAAGTCCGTGTCCACCTCAAGCGCGGCCAGTATAACAAAGTCAAGCTGGTTCACAAACGCGCCCTTGTTGGCAGGGTTAGCATACTGCGATGCGGATATTTCAAAATGCCGCGCGTTTTCCCCGGCCGATTTCACGGCGACCTGGTCAAAATCCTGCGTATCTATTATTGCGTTAACAAGGCCGCTTTCAAGCAGCGTTACCGTGGGCGCGGATATTCCGCCCAGCGCCCAGCGCATGGTTATGTTCTTTGCTTTCATCTTAGGCTCAAGGTAGCGGTTTACCGCAAGCGACGGCCCGCCCGCACCCGTTTGGAACGTGAACCCGTCCGCAAAATACGGCGTTGCGGCCATAACGTCCGCGCAGCGCGCAGCCATTGTCAGCTCCCGCACGTCGTTCGTCATGCGTGCGGCCTTTGCGGCTATCTTCGCCGGGTCGCCTATCGCGTCCACGCAAACGACATAGTCCACGTCTATCCCCTGTATGCTTGCGGGCAGGTTGGGGCTCGGCACGAGCGTATCGGTTATTATAACAACATGGTCGGCGTATTTTGCATCCGCCATTGCATAGGACAGCACGCCGCAGTCGCTCTTCCCGCCAACGGCGCGGGCGTTGCCGAATTCGTCCGCAGTCGGCGCGCCAATGAAGGCAATGTCTATATGCACGTCGCCTTCCTCTATTGCCCTTACCCTGCCGCCGTGGGAACGTATTACGGCGGGCGTTTTCAGCTTGCCCGCCGATACAACCTCGCCAAGTCTGCCGCGTATGCCGCTGGTCTGTATGCCGGTAACTATGCCTTCCTCTATCATGTCGGCTATGGCGTCGTGCGCGGTGCCAAGGCTTGATGCCGCAATGGTAACGTCCTTTATGCCCATCGCCTTTATTTCTTTCATCACCATGGATGCAACGTAGTCGCCGTCCCTGAAATGATGATGGAAGGATACCGTCATGCCATCCTTCATGCCGCATTTTTCTATCGCTTCGCGTATGCTGCCGACAAGCTTGCTGCCCTGCGGCTTTTCGCATATGCGCACGTTTACGCCTGATTTGGTATAGGCTTCGCCGTCGCGGTATCCCGCGCCCATATATACGCCGTGCCTGCCTATAAGTTCATCGGGAATGTCCCTGCCAACTTTGTTTATCATGCTTACAGTTCCCCCTTATACATTCCGCATGCCTTGGCCAGCGCTATTGTGCGCTCCGCCCCGGGCAGGAATGCAATGTCTATCATCTTTCCGTCAACCGTAAATACGCCAACGCCCTTTGCTGAATTTTCCCTTACCGCGCGTACTATCTTTTCCGCAGCCGTTATCTCCTTTTCACTCGGGGCGTATATTTCATGCACGGCGGCTATCTGCCGCGGATTTACGAGCGATTTGCCGTCGAACCCCATCTGCTTATCAAGCAGCACCTCCGCGCGGAAGCCCTCTTCATCGTTAAGGTCGGTAAATACCGTGTCGAAGCACTGCACGCCCGCCGCGCGCGCCGCCAGCACAACAAGCCCGCGCGCCGTGTTCAGCTCAACGCCCCCGCGCACGGGCGAAACCTGCATCGTGCGCCTTAAATCCCCGCCCGATATGGCTATGCCGAACATGCGCTCAGACGCCGCGGCTATCTCCTGCGCATTGAGTATACCCTTTGGGCTTTCCAGCGCCGCCATCAGCAGCGTTCTGCCCTTTTCCTTACGGAATTCCTCCTCCGCCGCCTCAACGGCCTTTTCAACGGCAATAACGTCCCCTGCGCTTTCGCATTTGGCTATGCGCACGCCGTCCGCCCCCGCCGCCACGCACACGCGCACATCCTCTCGCCAATGCGGCGTATCCAGCCCGTTTATGCGCACTATCACTTCCGTATCGCCGTAATCAACGGTTTTCAGCGCATGGTAAAGCGAAAACCGCGCCGCGTCCTTCTGGTTTTCCGCAACCGCATCCTCAAGGTCGAGCATCAAACTGTCCGCCCCGTAAATGAGCGGATCCTTTATAAGCCCTGGCTTCTGCGCGCTGAGGAATATCATGGTGCGCCTTAATCTGAATCTTTCCGGCTTCTTCCTTTGTATCATGCTCACATTTCCTCCCATGGTATGCCCGCCTCAATGCCCGCGCTCCTGTATGCCGCGCATTCCACGCGCGCACGCAGCGTGCATTCAAGCGCGCCGCGATCGTTCACGTCTACCTCTGCGTTCTCTATGCCAAGTTTGCTCAGCGTATCCAGCACGCTTTGCTTTATCGCCCGGCCGTATTGATTCTGCACGGTGCTTTGAATGTGCAGCACTATGCCGTCATTACCCGGCGCAATGCTTATCTGCGCATCGCTTGATTCAAGCGTACCCGCCATCGCCCTGTTTATCAGTTGCATATGCTTTCCCTCCGCATACATATCTTTGACAATAGTATACCAGCAGTTGACTTTAACCAAAATCTAAACTATACTAACAAATATATAAGTTTAACATTATAGGAGTGCAGTTTATGAACATAAATCAGGCCAAATACATACTTACCATATTGAGCGAAGGCAGCTTTTCCGCCGCGGCAAACAAGCTTTTTCTTTCCCAGTCCGCATTGAGCCAAACCGTGCACGCCGTAGAACAGAGCATAGGCGGCAAGGTGTTTGAAAAGCGGAACAATAAGCTTTCTCTCACCTATTCGGGCGAGCTTTATATTGAGGCGGCGAAGCGGATAATCCAAATTGAGGACGAGCTTTCGCGCGAACTGCACAGCGTTAAAAACGAATGCGGCGGGGTGCTGCGCTTCGGCATACCAGCGCAGCAGAGTATGACAATGCTGCCGCGCATATTGAGCCGTTTCTGCCCGATGTATCCAAAGGTGGATATCGCACTTACGGAGCAGGGCTCCAATATGCTCACCGCCATGGCCGCGCGGCAGGAAATAGACATTGCCGTCGCCCGCACGGAGCAGAACAATGCACAGCTTGAATACCGCGTGCTGCAGAACGAAAAAATGTGCATAATAGCCGGCTGCGGCACAAATATATATTCAAAATATAAAAACGGGCAAAGCATAAGCGCGGCGGACGCGGCCAACGACCGCTTTGTTTACCTTAAATCCGGCCATAATGCCCGCGCCGTGCAGGATACGCTAGGTATCCGCCTTGGCGTTGAGTTTCCGTGCTTTATAGAAACCGATTCGTTTGAAACCGCCCGGCGCGTTGCGGCGGACTGTGCCTGCGCCATGATCGCGCCGTATTCAATGGCCGTAACCGATGCGGACGCGCTGCACGGGGCGAAGGTATTCCCGCTTACCGATGAAATAAACGTGCTGAACACCTGCCTTGTATACAGCAAAAACCTGCACCTGAAGAAGTACATGCTGGACTTTATAGAACAAATAGAGGCGCTGTATGCCGAAAGCGGGCTTGAATAATGAACGCGGCGCTGTTTGAAGGGGCAGAAGTGCAGCTTGGCGCAATGCTTGCCGCGCGGGAGGCGCGCATGGCGGCGCAGCACGGCCTTATAAAAAAGCATAGCCTGCCAGTGGTTTCGTTCACGCTTAATATTCCCGGCCCCGTGAAGCGGTTTGCGCTTGCGGATATGCTGTTCGACAGCGGCGTTGACATGATAAACCGCGCGCTGCTCTCCCACGGAATTGCGATAGCGGACGGCATCACCCGCCGCTGCGAAACCGGCTGCGAATACATTGCCGCAATAGACGGCGATGCATACCGCGCCAAGGCCGCATTAACCGCGCTTGAGGAAAGCTTCCCCGCGGCAAGGCTGTTCGACATGGACGTTATAACAAATGAGTTTGAGCACATCTCCCGCGCGGACATAGGCATGCAGCCGCGGCGGTGCTTTTTATGCAGCGCACCCGCAGCGGAATGCGCGCGCAGCCGCCGCCATTCGCTTGATGAATTGACAGATCATGTGCATACGCTCCTTTGGCAATGGTATGCGGATGCTCAGGCGGAGCGCATAGGCCGCACGGCGCAGCGAGCAATGCTTTACGAGCTTGCCGCCACGCCAAAGCCCGGCCTTGTGGACCGGCGCAACAACGGAGCGCACACGGACATGGATTTCTATACGTTTATTGACAGCGCATGCATCACCGCGCCGTATTTTGCCCAATGCGCACGCGAAGGGTTATGCGGCTCTGCCGATGATGCAGAGCTGTTTGCGCGGCTTAAAATGCACGGGCTGAAGGCGGAAGGCGACATGCTTGCCGCAACGGGCGGCGTAAACACGCATAAGGGCGAAATATTCTCGCTTGGGCTTATTTCCGCCGCATGGGCGCGGCTGACACGCTATGGCGCCCCCGTGAGCGCGGGCAGCATATGCAAAACCGCAGCCGATATATTCGCCTCCGCCGCTCCCGATGTGCACGGCCTCAGCGGGGCGCGGCTGTCAGCACACGGCGGCTTTGCGTTGGCGCTTAATACCGCGCTGCCTATACTGCGGCGCGAAGCACCAAACGGCATGGATACCGCAGCCTGCGCCGCGCTCACGGCGCTGATGGCGCAAAACGAGGACACAAACATAGTCCGCCGCGCGGGAGAAGCCGGGCTTGAATATGTAAAACAGCTCTGCACCGATGCGGACACAGCCGACGCGGACACGCTTATGCGCATGGACGATGAACTTATCCGCCGCAACATAAGCCCAGGCGGCAGCGCGGATCTGCTTGCGGCGGCGCTTATGCTTTACTTTGCAGAAAATGATTTATAAGTGAAACATCCTCCGTACCATATTCGGCGCGGAGGATGCTTATTTTATGCTTTATTTACTTGTCGCCCTGGCAATATACCACATTGCCGTCAACAATGGTTCTGTAAACGGTTGCGGTGATGTCTGTAACGGGGTTGCCGTTCCATATTACCACGTCCGCGTCCTTGCCCACTTCAAGGCTGCCTACGCGGTCGCCAATGCCGGTATATGTGGCGGAATAGATGGTTATGGCCTTCCATGCTTCCTCCTCAGGCAATCCGTGGCGCACGGCAAGGCCCGCGCAAAGGGGCAGCGCCTCTATCGTAATAACAGGATCGTCCGTTATTATGGCAAAGGGTACGCCCGCCTTATGCAGTATTGCAGGGGTTTCGAAGGAGCGGTTCATAACCTCGTGCTTGCTGGGCGTGCCGCCGGAGGTGGGGCCTACAAACGCGGGATAGCCTTCTTCGGCAAGTATGTCCGCAATGAGCGCGCCGTCCGTGCAATGATCTATCGTCATGCGCAGATTGAACTCCTTTGCTATGCGTATGGCGGTGAATATATCGTCCGCGCGGTGCGCATGCGCCTTCAGGGGTATTTCGCGCCTGAGCACGGGTATAAGCGCCTCGTACTTCATATCGAACGCCGGCTCCTTGCCCGCTTCCTTGGCCTCCATATAGTTGCGCGCCTTATAGAGTATTTCGCGCAGCATGGACGCTATTGCCATGCGGGTCATGGGCGCCTTTTTGAACTCCGTGCCGTATACGCGCTTGGCATTCTCGCCAAAGGCAATTTTCATTGCCGCGGGGTTCTTTATTACCATATCGTCCACCCGCCTGCCCACGAATTTGACGGCCATTGCCGTGCCGCCTATTATGTTCGCGCTGCCGGGCGTGGTTACGCCGCTGGTCACGCCCGCCTTTATGGCGCGCCTGAGCTGCGGATCGTACGGATTGAATGAATCCATTATTCTAAGCTGCGGCGTGAGCGGGTCGTTCTTTTCATTATGGTCGGGCGATATGCCTATTGCGCGCGCGGAATCGCCCGTGTGGCAATGCGCTTCCACTATGCCGGGGGTAACAAGGCGGCCTTCGGCGTCTATAATTTCGGCGTCCTCGGGCGCGTCCACCTTAACGCCTATGCCGGCTATCTTGCCGCCGTCTATAAGTATTTCGCCGTTGGCGATGTCCTCGCCCGCCATGGGGCGTATGTGTGCGTTTTTAATGAGCAGCATTGGGTTTCCTCCTTGGGTGAATTGTTATATGTAGTTTACCATTTTCCGGCAATAATACACAAGTTTTTTATCATTTAATTGACATTCACGCTTTTAAATTGCTATAATATAAAAAATATCTTCCGCAGCTTTGTATTATTAAGGATTTATACCGCGTCACAGCTTATATTGATACAAAGCTGAACTACTTGATTTACAGATAGTGTAAACGTAAAAAATAAAAAGGGAGAAGCGCACATGGATTTAATCGACCGGATCAATGCCAACTACAACAACCTTTCGCGGGTTCACAAGCGCATAGTGGATTACATTACCGATAATCCGGACCGCGCGTGTTTTCAATCACTCAAGGATTTCAGCGACAGCGTGAACGCCTCGCCCGTTACCGTGCTGCGCTGCCTTGACAAGCTGGGTATAAATGGTTTCCTTGATTTGAAAAAGGAGCTTAGGGCATATACGCGGCAGAGCGTGTATCCCGGCAAGCGCCTTGCATCGGCCCTGAGCGGGCTGAACAGCACCAGCGATATTGTTCACCGCGTGGTGCAGGCGGATCTTGACAATATCACGAATACGTTTGAAAATCTCAGCTCGCGCGACATGTACCGCGCATGCGATATATTAAGGAACTGCGGGCGGGTGCATTTGGTTGCGCAGGGCGTAAGCAAAACGCTGCTGCCGTTTTTGCAGAACCGGCTCAGTTCGCTGAATATAGACGTGCAGATATTCGATGTGGACAGCACCATTTTCCTTACCAACATGCTTTCCTGCATCCGCACGAACGATGCTTTCTTCATGCTGTCCTTCCCCCGCCTTGACAACAGCCGCATGCCCTTCCTTGCGGAGCAGCTTGTTAAGCACAATATCCCGATAGTGTGCATAGCGGAAAACCCTGCATCGGCCGTTGCGCGGCACGCCACCGTAACGCTTATATGCCAGGCCGATACGCCGATATATTACAATTCCTATTCCGCGCCCATGGTAATGGCAAACGCGCTCGTATCGCTCATGGCAGGGCAAATGAAGGACGATGTGCAGGCATTTCAGACGCAGATTGAGAACCTGCGCAGCGAATATACAGCGTATTCAAAAATGCATGACGGGAATGAATCCTCCACCCAGGCTGATGCAAATGAGGAGGCGCCTAAGCTTATGGAGGAACGGCCCAAGCGCAAGCGCGGCCGCCCGCGTAAAGTCACGTCCACTCCCGCGCATCCCGCAGCGAATGCTGATGATGAAGGCGCGGCAAACTGATGTCCATTACAAAGAAGTAAACCAAACGATTCATTTTCATTATACGGAAAGAGCGGCTCATTGGGCCGCTCATTCCGTATATCTTGCAATTATCTCCACTCGGCGTAAATCTTATCCGGCCGGGACCATTTGTACTCCACAAACGGGTTTTCGCGTATGTTGCCCTTGCGCACCCAGAAGCGGCGCTCGGTAGCATCGATTATGAAGCAGGCAAGCGTTGCGCATTGCTCTATTTCCTTATCGCGGCTGTTTCGCTGGTTAAGCACGGATTCGGGCGCGCCGAAAGTGCAGTTTAGCACGGATATCATGTCCGCTATGCCTATCTTTTCCTTGCCGCTGAGCAGGCGCTTTATGGTATTGTAGCGGTTCACGCTGCTGCCCTTGCGCCCGTAAAGCAAATGCCCCTGGGAAAGGAAATGGTTAGTGTGATACGTCAGGCCGTTTTCGGGATAGAGTATCTGCGCGCCGTTGGCGCCGGCCTCTATGCACATCATGTCCCCGTGCAGATTGCCGTTGGACACAAGGAAGTTCATTGGCGCCATGTGACGGATGGAGAACAATATGTCCAGGCATTCCGCCCAGTTGCCGGTGCTTATAAACTTGCGGCGCACTATCGCGCTCGGCACGCCTATGGGGTCGGTCTCAATTTCGCGCGGCAGGCTGTTTATTGCCAGTCCAACGCCCGCCTGGTTCATGCCGTAGCGCGCAAGCTGGCCCGCTTCCGTAAGGCAGAAGCAGTCCGGCCCGTTGTCCTGCAATATCTCCAGCACAACGCCGTGTTCTTCCGCCCAGTAATACATGTCCCAGTTCTGCGCGGTTAGCACATGGCCATTTGTGGTGCGCTCGGGCAATGCGCCTATGCAGGAACATTCCTCCGCATCCTTATGGTGCCTGTCGTCGTGCGATCCTTCAAAGCGCAGCAGCTCGCTGCGGCAGTTGATGGCAAGTATTTCGTCAAATGAACGGCCGCAGCCTTCCGCTATGCCGTGCATCTCCTCCATCAGTTCCGGCGCAAACGCCTCTATGGCGGGTATGAACTTGGCCGCCATTTGTATTGCGTAATCCCATGAAAGGTTGGGCTTGTTGTTAAAATAGCGCTCGTAGTCGCCTATCGTGCGATCTATAAGCTCGCGGCATTCCCGCCCGTATGTTACGCCGCGCTCATGCGGCGTGCCGGAAAGGACTACCTTCTTAAACGTGTTCACTATATGTATACCTCCACAAAATCATCTGTCGCACAGATGGCACGCCACAAAGTGGCCGGGTTCTATTTCCCTCAGCTCCGGCTGTTCAGCGGTGCATCTTTCCATGCACTGCGCGCAGCGGCCCGCAAAGCGGCAGCCCGGCGCGGGGTTTACGGGGCTTGGCACGTCGCCTTCCAGCAATATGCGCTCCGTCTTAACGTCAAGCCTGGGAATAGGCACGGCGGAAAGCAGCGCCTTGGTATACGGATGAACAGGATTTTTGAACAGCTGTTTGCAGTCCGCAAGCTCCACCATGCGTCCAAGGTACATGACCGCTATGCGGTCGGAAATGTGCTTAACAACGCTGAGGTTATGGGATATGAACAGATACGTCAGTCCCCTGTCCTTTTGCAGCTGCTGCATAAGATTGAGCACCTGTGCCTGAATGGATACGTCCAGCGCCGATACCGGCTCATCCAGCACAAGGAACTCCGGATTGAGCGCAAGCGCCCTTGCTATGCCCACGCGCTGGCGGCGGCCGCCGTCAAGCTCGTGCGGATAGGCATTGACCAGTCTTTCGGCAAGGCCAACCGTCTCCATCAGTTCATATACCCGTTCTTCATATTCCTTTTTGCTCTTGCAGACCTTCTGTATCACCAGCGGCTCGCCAATGCTTTCAAAAACGCTCTTCCTGCCGTCCAGCGAGGAATACGGGTCCTGGAACACTATCTGCATCTTCTGCCTAAGCGCGCGCAGCTCCTGCTTATTAAGCTTTGTCACGTCCACGCCGTTCAGCAGCACCTCGCCGCCGGTGGGTTCGTGCAGGCGCAGTATGGCGCGGCCTATGGTGGACTTTCCGCAGCCTGATTCGCCCACAAGGCCCAGCGTTTCGCCCCGCTCAATATCGAAGCTCACGTCGTCCACGGCATGCAGCAGGCCGTTCTTGGTGTTGAAATACTTTTTAAGGTGTTTTACTTCCAGCAGCTTATCAGGCATTTTCGTTACCTCCGCCGTTTATCAAATGGCACGCCACAAAGTGGCCCGGTTCAATCTCCACGTTTTCCGGATGCTCCTGCCGGCAGCGCTCGGTCGCATAAGGGCAGCGCGGGTTGAATCGGCAGCCCTGCGGCAGATCGGTAGGATCGGGCGTAAGGCCGTTTATTGGAATAAGCTCGTTCTGCTCGGTGAATATATCCGGTATGCAGGCAAAAAGGCCCTTTGTATACGGATGCGCGGTGGAGTTGAATATATGCTCCCGCATGCCGTATTCAACAACCTCGCCCGCGTACATTATGGCAACATAGTCGCAAATTTCCGCCACTATGCCAAGATCGTGCGTTATCATTACCATCGCGGTTTGATACTGCGCCTTCAGCTTTTTCATCAGCTCCAGCACCTGCGCCTGAATGGTAACGTCAAGCGCGGTTGTAGGCTCGTCCGCTATAAGGAAGCGCGGGTTGCACGCCAGCGCCATTGCTATCACCACGCGCTGCTTCATGCCGCCGGAAAACTGGTGCGGATAATCGCTGCCGCGCTCCGGCCTTATGCCAACAAGCTCCAGCATGTCGCACGCTTTCTTGTGCGCCTCGGCGCGGCTGCCGCCGTCATGCAGGCGTATAACCTCAGCTATCTGGTCCGCAACCGTCATAACGGGGTTAAGGCTCGTCATGGGGTCCTGGAATATCATGGCAATTTCCTTGCCGCGTATTTTGCGCATTTCCTTTTCGCTTACCTTCAAAAGGTCCTGCCCGTCGAAGAATATTTCGCCCGATACTACCCGTGCAGGGGGAGTTGGAAGTATGCGCATTATGGACTTTACGGTCGTTGTTTTGCCCGCGCCCGTTTCGCCCACAAGGCCCAGCGTTTCGCCGTTGCCAAGCGAGAGATTAAGGTTTTCCACGGCGTGCACCGTGGCGTCATAGGACTGATAGTGAACAGTAAGGTTCTTTATTTCCAAAAGCTTTTCGTTCGCCATTGTGTTTCCCTCCTTAGTCCTTCAGCTTCGGGTCAAGCGCATCGCGCAGTCCGTCGCCGACAAGGTTCATGCTGAACACCGCCGCCATGATGGCAAGGCCCGGGAATATGCACACATGCGGCGCATCGCGCAGGAAGTCGCGGCCGGTGGAAAGCATGCTGCCCCATTCCGCCGTGGGCGGCACTATGCCAAGGCCAAGGAAGCTCATGCTGGCGCAGGAAAGTATCGCAGCGCCTATCTTAAGCGTTGCCTGCACGATAAGCGGGGCAAGGCAGTTGGGCAGAATATGCCGCGTTATCAGGAAAAAGTCGTTTGCGCCCGCCGCGCGGGAGGCTTCAACAAAGTCCTGATCCCTAAGGGAGAGTATGCTTGCCCTGACTATGCGGCAGTAGCCCGGTATGCTCGATACGCCGATTGCTATCATAACGTTCTGCAAGCCTGAGCCCAGCGCCGCAACTATCGATATGTTCAAAAGCATTGCGGGAATGGACAGCAAAACGTCCATGCAGCGCATTATTATATTGTCTATCGTTCCGCCGTAATAGCCCGCTATCGCACCCAGCGCAACGCCGCCGATTAGCGATATGCATATTGCAATAAGGCCTACGGACATGGATATGCGTGCGCCGTAAATTATGCGGCTGAGTATATCCCTGCCAAGCTCATCCGTGCCGAACCAATGGTCTGCACTTGGGCCCTGCAAACGGTTGCGCGGATCCTGCGCATTGGGTTCATACGGGGAAATTATCGGCGCAAGCACAGCGCACAGCACCAGCATTATAACAATGCAAAGGCCAACTACCGCGCGGCCGTTTTTACTGAAGCGACGCCATGTTTCCTGCAGTTTGCTATGCTTCTTGGGTACGTTTGGTTTGGTTGAAATCGCGCTCATCCCTGCACCCCCTTATTTATATTGCGACCGCACGCGCGGATCGACATATGCATACAGTATATCCACCACCAAGTTGACAAGGCAGAATGAAAGCGCTATCACAAGCACGCCGCCCTGAACAACGGGATAGTTTCTGGACTTTATCGCATCCACCATCATTTTGCCAACGCCCGGTATGGCGAATATGGATTCGATAAGCACCGCGCCGCCAAGGAGCAGGCCGAACTGCATACCGATTGTGGTTATTACGGGGATAAGCGCATTCTTAAGCGCATGCACCATTACCACCTTAAATTCGCTAAGGCCCTTAGCGCGGGCTGTGGAAATATAATCCTGCCTTATTACTTCCAGCATGCTGGAGCGCGTCATTCTTGCTATGCTTGCGGCGCTGTTAACGCCCAGCGCTATGCCCGGCAGAATAACGCAGGAGAAGGAATCAAAGCCCGATGCAGGCAGCCATTTCAACTTTACGCAGAAAAGCAGCATCAGCAGCAGTCCGCACCAGAACGACGGCATTGATATGCCAATCATGGAGATGCTCATAACAATATTATCTATAATTGAATACTGCCTTATTGCGGACACGATGCCGAACGTTAGCCCGAACACCACCGCGAAAGCGACAGCAAAGCTTGCAAGTTTAACGGTATTGGGGAAGGTTTGCGCTATGCGCGTGGCAACGTTCTGGCGGGTGGAATAGCATATGCCCATATCGCCGCGCAGAAGGCGCACAACATAATTAAAAAAGCGTTCAAAATAGCCGCCGTTAAGGCCCAGCTCCTCACGCAGAGCCTCGCGTGCCTCCGGCGTTGCATTATCGCCAAGCAATGAGTCCACCGGATCGCCCGGCGTGATATACATAAGCGAAAAAACCAGCAGTGTAACGCCAAGAAGCACGGGAATAAGCATGAGCAAACGCCTTGCAATATATTTAAGCATGGTATTGCCTCCTAATGTAATATTCACCGGCTGCAGCGCCTGCGTGGAGCAAACGCTGCAGCCGGGTGTTAAAGGGGAAGAACCTTATAATCAGTCTTCGTTGACGAAGTAAAGCTCGGAGTAGTACTCCATGTCATAGGGCCGCACCTTCAGGCCGCGCACATTGGAGCGCACGCCGTATACGGGCCAGGGGTGGCAGATATAAATCATGGGGCACAGGTCGTGTATCATGGCCTCGGCCTCGGACACCAGCTTGTTGCGCTCTTCGGCGTCAAGAGTGGTAACTATCTTGTCCAGTATGGCGTCCACATCGGCATCGTTGAGCCAGGTACGGTCCGTACTGCTGCCGCGGGAGCTGCTGTGGAAGAAGGCATACAGGCCCTCGCCCGCGTCGCACAGCTTCATATCGGTCGATGCGACACCAACTTCGTACTCACCGGCATTGAGCATGGTGGAAAGTGTACCGCTCTCGGTGGGCTGAAGCACGAGCGTTACGCCAACCTCCGCCCACATGGACTGGAGCATTTCGGCAAACATGTTGTTGGTGGTATTGGCAAGATAGATAAAGGAAACCTCAAAACCGTTTTCATAGCCTTCGGCCGCCAGCATTTCCTTGGCCTTGGCGGGATCGTACTCATATACGGGCAGGTCGTGATTCTTACCCGGGAAGGAGGGAGGAATGGGGCCGGTGGCCTTTTCGCTGTTCTTTTCGCCGTATATGGTTTCGCGAATAAGCTCGGTATCGGTCGCATGGTACAGGGCCTTACGAACGTTTACGTTGTTAAGGGGCTCAACGGAGGTGTTGAAGCAGATATAGCGCAGCGTGTTCTGGGCTCTGCCGAGCACATACATGTCGCTGCTTTCCTCAACGCGGTCTATATCGGTGGTCTGGAGACGGCACAAATCTATAGCGCCGGTCTCAAGATTGATGGTACGGGAGGTGCCTTCGGTCATTATCTTCAGCACAACGGTCTTAAGCTTGGCGGGTTCGCCCCAGTAGTTTTCGTTGCGCTCAAGGGTGATGCTTTCGCCGGCGGTCCAATCGGCAACCATGTACGGGCCGGTACCTACGGGCGCGCGGCCGTGAGCATCTTCACCCATTTCGGTGATGGCCTTTTCGTTCACTATGCACATAACGGCCTGGCAAAGCTGAGCCTCAAGGAAGGCATAGGGCTTGGTGGTCTTTATGTTCACGGTGTAATCATCAACCGCTTCCACGCCGCTCAGATCAATGTAGGTCAGGGCGCTGGCGCCGGTGGTGGTGTTTGCAAGGCGATTGATGGAATACACAACGTCCTTGGCGGTGAAATGCTCGCCATTGGTGAAATTCACATCGTCGCGCAGCTTAAACTGCCAAGTGAGGTCGTCAATGGCTTCCCACTCGGTGGCAAGGTTAGCCTGGGGGATGGCGTTCTCGTCAAACTTGAGCAGAGTGTCGAGCACGTTGCGCATGATTATTTCGTTAACGTTGCTGGATACGCCGCCGGGATTGAGCGTAGCAGGCTCACGGTCAACGGCTATGTTGATGGTATCCTTGTCGGACACGGTCTCGTTGCCGTCGGTCACAAGTTCCGTATTTTGCACGGGAGTGGCTTCCACGTCGATGGGAGCGTTGGTAGCAGTGGGTTCGTCAGAATTAGCGGGATTCTGCTGTGCGCATCCTGCTGCAAATGCGAATATCATCGCACAAGCGAGGAGCATTGCCAGGTATTTTTTCATGTCATTTCTCCTTATCAGATTACCCTTTTGGGGTTATTGATAATATAACCGCATTCGCATCATTTGTAAAGTACATATATTTTATAATTATGTTTTGTATTTATTATCATTGTTGCAGCCGGTTAAAATTATTCAGGCTGCCAAATTTATTTTTATGCGTGTTAAAATACTTGACTTTTTGTCGAATCTGCTGATATAATTTGCATAAAATCAGTATCATGAAATTTTATCTTGCTATTTGATTTGATTTATTTTCCAAACGTGGCCGGAAGGAGATCTCCCATGAACCTACGCGAACAGCTATATGTATGCGCAATAGCAAAAACAGGCAGCCTTACCGCAGCGGCCAAAATATTGAATACATCCCAGCCTAATCTGAGCCTGTTCCTAAGCAACCTTGAACGCTCGCTAAACATCAAACTGTTCGACAGGATTGGCAAGCAATTCCGCCTTACATACGCGGGTGAGTTATACGTTGCCAAGGCGCAGAAGATGATACGCCTTAAAGAGGAATTCGATGCCGAAATTTCCAGCATTGTTGAAAACATCAGCGGGCGGCTGAGAATGGGCTTTCAGTATTTCCGTTCTTCCCGCCTGATACCGCCGCTGGTATCCGCATTTTCGGAAGAATATCCGCATGTTGAGTTCAGCTTTGTGGAGGATACCGTATCGCGGCTTGAATCCATGCTTTCGGACAACACGATAGATATTTTCTTCTGCAACTGCCCAACGAAGAAGTCCGAATATGAGTATCACCCTATATATCGAGACTCCGTGCTGTTCATGACGGGCGTTGACCACCCAATAGCCTCGGCCTATCCCCTGGCCAACACTGCGGACGAAGGCTACCCGTGGATAAGCCTGAAGCTGTTTGAAAATGAGCGCTTTTTCCTCAGCCGCAGCGGCGGCAGCCTGCGCGCGTTTACGGATCAAATACTCGAATCTGCGCACGTTTCGCCAAAGCACATAATTACGCTCGATAAAGTGGAAACCATAATGGAGTTGGTCTCCCGTGGGCAGGGCGTTGGCTTCTGCGCAGACAGTTACCGCAGCTTTGTTTCCCTTTCGCAGCCGCTGCACCTGTTCTCCGTCGGCAATGAGATGAAACGCATAGACTTCTGCGCCGTTAACATGAAGGGCAAGGTTCTCACGCCCTATGCCAAGCGCGCCATAGAAATAGTCAAGGAAATCATGGACGGGCAATTATATTAAATTCAAATTAAACCAAAACAGACCCACCAAGCACGGTGAGTCTGTTTTTATATTGTCGCCTTATTCTTCCAGCAGGTATCCGCTTTCTTTAAGCTTTTGGGCGAAGGAGGAATACGCTGCCCGAGCCGTTTGCTCATCTATGCCGTATTCTTCCGTCAGCGCGGCGATTATTGCCGCTTCGTCGCGCTCAAGCTCAAGCTGTTTCCACAAAAACGCAGCCGTTTCGTTCAGCGTGCGGGCATACGGCGCTTTGCCGCGGGCGCTGCCGCAGGCCACCAGCATTGTTTCGCCGCACACCTCCGTGCGCACTATTCCGGGCAGAATGGTATACTTCATGCGTTGTACATCTCCTTTGCAAGCGTATCGTGGCACAGCCGGGCAGATGCTTCATCTCCGCGGTTGACAAGTTGCCACACGGGCACGGTTTGCAGCAGCCGCTCTTCCAGCGCGCAAACCCGCTGCACATCAAGCGGAGTAGACCGCGTGAACAGGAACTGCATGAATAGCTCCGCAACGGCTTCCTGCGGCTCAACGCGGCGCATGGCGTTTTCCTGCCCCTGTTTAAGCATTATTATACCGCCGAGCGGGGCGGAGCGCATACTGCCCATGTTCTCCTTGCCGCGCCAGGGCGAAGGATGCACGCTTATGCCTTCATCCGAAAAATCCAGCACAGGTTTATCGCCGTTTATGATGCTTATCTCGCTGCCATATTGGCGTTTCCATTGGATATAATGCGTGGTTTTGCCCGTGCCGCTGAGCGCGGCGAGCAGCCATGCCTGCCCGCGCCATATGAATGCCACGCCATGGAATATTGCCCGTTCAAACGGCAGCAGCGCATCGCACGCGCGGGTACACAGCTCCATGTGCTCCACATACGGCGCGGTGCTGCCCTCCTCATACAGCGGCAGCAGCCGTTCCACCTCCGCCGCGCTCACGCCAACGCGCGCCAACGGCATATCGCAGCACGCGAACGGCATATACGTGAGCATATATTCATTATGCGCGCAGCTAAGCAGCAGCGGCACGCCGCCAAGTCTTACACTAATTTCCATAATACTAAAACACAGCGGAGAGATCCGTCAGACCCCTCCGCTGATTCTCATTGGGTTAGTCCACTATGTCCTTAAGTATGTTGCCCTGGGGGTCAACATTCACTATCGTGCCATCGGGCAGCATTATCTCGCTTATGCCCGGGCCGATGCTGTGAACATGTGTTTCGCCGGAGCGATAAACGGGTACCTGCGTCTCGCCGGGTGTAGGCAAGGGGTTTGTATCAGGCATTACAAAGCTAAACTTCTTCATTCTGCTTTCCCCCTTTCTTAACCTTCAAGGCCGACCCACTGGCGGTATACCAGCGTGCGGGTCTCGCCGTACACAACGGTGGTGCCGTCAAGCGCCACATAGTACGGGGTCACATTGAGCGTCATGCCGTCCACAAGGCCGTCCAGCAGCATATTGCAGCTCATCAGCATTGCGCCGTTCACGCTGCCGCCGAAGAGATAGTTCGCGTCGTAACCATCAACGGTCTCGGCCGCTTCTTCGCACTTAACAACCTCGCCGTTTATCACGAAGCCGTATTCGGTGCACTCGTTCACGTCTATGGCGGAGATGAACCTGACGGTGTTGGTCATCATCTCGTAGGTGTACTGCGCGCGCAGATACATAGCGTCGCTGTTGAGCGTCATTTCGGGCGCTTCGGGTACTTCCGGAATTTCGGGAGTTACGGGTACCTCGGGCTGCACGGTTTCGGGCGCAGCGCTCAGCACGGCAACGCTCTCAACGCCTATGGTATTGGTGGTAGCAGCCCTATAGATGCTTACCCTAGAATTGCTGCTAACGCAATCAGAGATCCATACATCGTTGTAGCCAACGCCCTGATAATAGCAGGTCCTTGCTTCATAGGCACCGGTAACCTTTATGCCGTCCAGCGTTACCCAATAGGGCTGATAGGACAGCGGGCTTGCAGCGTTCTTGTCATAGAAGTAATTCATGCTTACGGTGCATATGCTTACATAGCCGCCGTGGGAAGAATCGGCTTCTTTTTGCACCTTCCACACACCAGTGGAGTCGACATACATTTCTTCCTTGACTTCTTTGTTGTCAGTATAAACAGCCTGAACCTTGTCATATACCTTGCCGCCATCGCTTGCGAAGTTTGTTCCATCAACGGTAAAGCCAACTTCGCTGTACATATTACGGTCAACAGAGCTGGTCAGGTATAGGCCGACCACATTGTAGCCACCGTTATTGTCCGGGTCATGCCGCGATACAACATACGCCCTCGGCTTCAGATAAGTTTCACTTACCTCCCAAATGTAGTACGTCTCGCCCTTTACGGGTGTGAAGTTGATGGCGTTTTCTTCGCCGAAGTTGTGTACCGTAGTGCAATCTACATTGTCGAATGTGCCGCCGTAGAGGTAGCCGGTGGTGACGGCTGCGGTGAGGTTCGCCTTGCTGCCGGTCAGGCGGATGGTGTCGGTATTGTTTAAGCCGCCGCTCCGCACATGGCCGATGTAGTAGCAAGGATAATAGTAGAATATTATCTCATTCGTGCCCGTGCCGATTATGATGGACTTCTGCTTAGGCTCGTTATCCGCAGGCATATAGCCATTGAATTTCTTCTGGGAACCTATCACCTGTGCGCCAAACAGTCCTTCACCTGTTACGTTTGCCGCGGGATCGATATCCTTGTTGTTGTCGGTCGCATCGACATAACGAACCGTGTACGAATATTTTACCCTATCATAGTACATGTTCAGCTCAAGGCCTTCTGCCGTTAATTCACCCGAAGCAAGAGCAGGATGTTCCGTATGCGCGTTTGCCGGATTCGGATTATAGGTAAATCCGGTTATGGTGATTACGTCGGCAGAATACGTTGTTCCAATATTGCCGACCGCAGAAATCTCACTGTACGGCATCGAAGAATATCCGTTGCCGTCAACGTTCTGTATCCAGTAATTCTTCTGAATCGTCGCGTGATGCTCGTCCTTGGTGTACCAGAACGTTATCACGTTTTTCTCTGGGTCTGCACTGAGTACGAGTCGCTTCTGGTAGCTGTCAGGCATATAGCCCGTAATTACCTTGAACTTCTCGGTAATTATGGCATCGGAGGTTTCCCCTGTCTTATCGGGAGTGGGAACACCGTTCACTACAACAGGCTCGCCGGTTGCCTTATCAAGATACCTCACGGTGTAGCCAACCTTCTCCTTTGCCACATACACGAACGTAAATTCGTTATTGCCATTGATATCCATGGTCAGGGAGTGGCTGCCGGTATGGGGGAAGTAGCCGCTCTGATAATCTTTGTTCAGTTCGTCTCCGGTTTTGGCTTCGAATGTCAGGGTGGTACCTGCAAGCGCGCTGCCGGTGGTCGGCTCCGCAATTTCGGTATCACCAGACTTATAATAGATGGTGTATGTGACCAGCGTATTGCTGCTCCACTTGGCGTAAAGGTTCAAATCCTTTACAACGGGCATGGAGAAGTCGAACGCCTTTTCAACATTGCCGTCCATATAGAACCAGCCTACGAACACATATGAGCCGTTTTTGGGATCTGCGGGCGTGTTCGTTACCGCCGTGCCATGAGGAACGTTGTCCCATGTATCTATCGGGTCGTTCTCCTCTATCTTTTCCTTTGTTAGGAAAGTCTTGACCGTGTGGGTCTTGGGCGCCCATTTGGCGTAAAGCACAACGTCACCTGCGGGCATCTTTGCGGTGTCCCACTTTACCTCGGAACCATCGAAGCAGCCCTCGGTGGTATACCATCCGGCGAACTCATAAGCGTTTGCTTCAAGGTCAGCAGGATAAGCAGGCGTAAAGTCTTTACCTTCCAGCGGTGCTTCATACTGAACGTTCTGTTCTTTATCCGCTACAAAGCCATTGTAGTTGAAGAACTTCAGCTTGTAGCTGTTACGGGTGTAGTAAAGGTAGTTATTCTGCTGCATCTCTACTTTCCCGTCTTTAGGGAGATACGGGTTGGATTCACCCTGCGTGAAGCCGGTAATGGGATGAAATTCCTCTCTGTAAGTCAAACTGGTACTTTCGCTGTAATCGAGGTCGATCACTTTGTACTGTTTATAGTTCCTGCCTTTATATGCGGTATCGCCAGCTGCTCCATTTATCGTTTCTACATAGTAGTAAATCTTTGCGCCAGACTCGGAATCGTTTTTTGTAAACGTGATGTTCTCGCCGGGCATAGTGTCAATACTGCCGAGATATGTCTGTTCAGTTAATTTACCATATGTTTCCGTATTGTCAGGCACTATCCACCAAATGGTTTTATCACCATCTTTTATCGGGAAATTATTATGAATATCAGCACCATACTTTGCGGTAATGGTTAAATCCTTATAGCATGAACTACTATGGCTATGTTCGTAGCCATAAGGACATTTATCGGTGTTGCACGGGCTAAATATTGTGCCCAAAAGGTGCACGTCTTTCTTTGTGCAGCACTGGTCATGGCTGTGGCTATGTTCGACTTTACCGCAGCTTAATACCGCGTTCTTAAACGTCAGCGTATATTTATTCCTCGTGAAATACACATTCAGCACGGTGGAGCCGTCACCCTTTACGGTCACGGTTTCGACCTTAGCTGTGTTATAGGTAAAATGAGTGTCATCACGGCCGGTGAAGGCTGCATCCTTATAATCGCCGCTGCTCTTCTGCGTGCCTGGAGCAACGTTAGCGGGCTTAGTACTTCCTGCATAGCTGTAGCCGTCATCGTTGGCATTCCCGTACCAGAATACGACAGTAAAGCCGGACTCGCCGGGTGTCCACTTCGCCGTATAGGTGGTGTTTTCTGCCAGAACGGTTGCGGGCACTTGAGGCTCCCATCCGTTAAACGTATAACCGGGCTTAGTGGGATTTTCAACCTTTACGGACGCGCCATAGCGGGCATAGATAGGTTCTACGCCGTAGCCGCCGTCAAGATTAAAGCTCATCATGTAGTAATTGCGGTCGTAATATATCTCGACCACGGTGCTGCCGTCCGCCGCCACCTTGGCTTTGGTATTATACAGCAGTGCTGCAAAGCCGGGATATGTTTCGGCAAGGCCATCGCCTACTTCACTCTCGGTGAAGCCGTCATGGCGTTCCGATACGTTCAACGTATAGTTGTTGTCCGCAACGTTCTGCAAATAGTGGTTAACAGTAAAGCCTACGTTCGCCGGATAGTAGGTTACTGTATAAGTCTTGTTCTCGGTTATGTTGTTAACGAAAACATCAACGCTTGGCTGGTCAGGCGCGTAGCCTACAACCGTCGGGCTCGTTACTGTCTGTTCGAGATTGCTGCCTTCTGCCAGAGTAGCAGTCCACGAAGGCGCGGCCTGCTTACCATTCTCGAAAACGTAGTTGATGACAACGGTATGTTGACCATCCGCTATCGCCAGCGCCGCTATCAGCGAAGACAGCATGAGCACTGCCAGAATCACCGACAGCACTCGTTTGGTTTTGTTCATGCAATTCCCTCCTCCTTATTAAGTTCTTCTGTGTTTTTCCCCGCTTAACCGAATACGCCGCGCCCGCTGTGCAAGCCCCCTCCCGCCGGCACGGAAAATAAAGGCTCCGGCATAAGCCCGAGCCACTTGACCAACTTGTCAGCCGCTCAATGTGCGCAGCGCACCCGGCTAAGCTTAAAATAATTCTACCATAAACAAAGATTTTTTCAACCTTTACGGGGTAATTAATTATTTTTCACTAATTATGTATAATTACAAGTCGCCCCCCCCCCCCCCCGAAAATTCAGGTATTTAGGCATTTTATCGAAGAGGCTGTTT
>ENA-UOJL01000606-UOJL01000606.1-human-gut-metagenome-genome-assembly--contig:-P47-NODE-606-length-49360-cov-14.468086_pt1 | contig 49360 bp, 37 predicted proteins | sample MGYA00242347_ERZ723894 | MGnify/ENA metagenome assembly ERZ723894
TGTTTCAACTATTTCAAAGACCGACTTGCCCGCTTTTACGGGACAGTAGTGATCGCTATTAGTTAAACGGTCTAGTTGATGTGATATTAATTGTGCCAAGCATAACATTATAGTGCTTTTCCCGCAACCGTTACTTCCAACAATTGTATAAATTCCATTGTCGAAGGGAAATTCAATATTGGCTGAAACAATATTTTTAATATTATTAATTTTTACATTTAATGTCTCCATGTTATCCTATTATTAATTATAATTATACAAAAGTACAAAAATTAGAAATTATTAATAACAATATTTACTAGATTGTATCCTCTGTGACCACCCCTAAACGCGTACAGGTCTTTATTAGAAAAAATGATAACTTTTCGAGGGCGGAACAAATGAAAAATCTGGAAAGCGGAGTATCCGCCGAAGTATTGGCGCGGGATTACGGAGTAACTGGAGCCACCTTGTATAATTGGAAGCCGAAATACAGAGGCATGGCTGTAAGCCAGGTCAGGAGATTGAAGAAGCTTGAAGAAGAGAACTGGAAATAGAAGTAGATGTACGCAGACTTGGCATTGGATAATCGGATATTGAAGAAGGTGATCGAAAAACTCTTGAGTCAGAGATAAAGAAACAGATAACGATAGAGGAATACGAATTGAGCATCGTCGGACGTGCAAGCTGATGGAGATTCACCGTTTGTATTACTATATTATAGGAGAAACGTGATGACACGGAAGTGGAAGAAGCGATAAGGAGACGGTTTCTGGAAGATCTTCAAATGTCTCAGGCATTAAGAAAAGGAATGAAACCCCTGGGAAGTTTACCGTGTGTACAAGAATATGTACTACAAGAAACGGGTCCGTTTGAAGAAACGCCTTCCGGCAAGGGTCATGATTCCTTGGACCAGCCTCCCGCACGATATGGTCTCTGGCCTTTGTGGTGGAGTGCCGAAGGAAGTTCCGGGTACTGAATATAATGGATAACAGCGATAAAGTAGCGTTTCCCCAGGAAGCTGTGATGTCTTTTCTGGCAAGAAGGGTGAATAAGTCATTGGAAAAGGCAAATCTCGCTGAACGGCAAGCCGAAAAACATCAGATGCGATAACGGCCCAGAGTTCATTTCAAAGGATTTCCAGGAATGGTGTAAAGGGGACAATATAAGCATTCTTTACACCAAGCCTAAATGTCCGACACAGAACGAATACATAAAACGATTCAACGGCTGTTACAGAAAGGCTATATACTTGACGCGTACATCTTCAGAAGCATAGAAAAAGTGAAACGGGGACCCAAAGGATGAGGACCTGTTATTATAACAATGGGAGACCCCATGAGAGTCTCGGCAATATACAGTACAGGGCAAAAGAGATATGATAACAATGATTGATGTTCAGAAAGGCAAATTTAGCTCAGCTTCCGAGTTGAGCAAGGCCAAGACAAGCGTGGGCGGCCTTGCACATTTATACAGCTTACGCTTGAGGTGTCCTATCTGAAACCAATCACCGAACTATACATGCAATTGGAATAACAAAAAGAATTATATTTATTGCCTAATTGAAGTCTGTCCTAAAAAGAGAAAGTTTACAGAAGGGCCCGGCCTTCAAGACGGAGTTGGCCACGGCCTATCCCGATTGCTGTCTGGTAGTCACGAAGGAGACGCTGACGGTCGAGGGGATGATCAAGATTGTCTACGACCTGCTGAAGGATAAACTCAACATCGCCAAGATCACCTTTACGAGTGGTGTGAATGCGGCTTCGGCGGAGTTCGTGACCAAGAACGACATCGACTGCTGCCCGCTGTGCGGCGTTGCACTCAACGAGGAGGGTGTATGTCCGAAGTGCGGGTATCGTAAGAAGAAGTAGCCGTCACACTCTGTGGATAGGGTAGTCGGGTTCCGAATTTCGGACCCCGACTTTTTTATTCTGTTGAGAACTTCCGGCTGGATGCAAGGAAATCTCTCTTTGTAGTCTGTGTTTCATGGTGAATGTTGCTTAAATGGAAGATATTCCTTATATTTGTAAAGAATACTATTTTGTTTGTTCTGCGGTATAAATAGCATTTATGAATAATATGATAGCGTTTGATGTCTTAAATCCAGGTGAGGTGGCCATGCGGATTGCGGCGAGAGTCAAAGCTCGGAGATTGGAGTTGGATTTGACGCAGGAGGGTTTGGCTGTGAGAGCAGGAATCAAGTTCGCAACCTATCGCAGATTTGAGCAGACGGGGGAGATTTCGTTGAAGGGGCTGCTTCAGATAGGCTTTGCCTTGAATGCTCTTTCGGAGTTCGATGCTCTTTTTGCGCAGAGGCAATATCAATCGCTCGATGATGTCTTGAATGAGCAAAGTGTCACGCGTAAACGGGGGCGGAAAAATGAATAGCATCAAACAAATCGAAGTTCTTCTTGCGGATCGGTTGGTGGGCCGTCTGGCTCTGACTAAGGAGGGGTTGTGTGCATTTGAATATGCTCCCGATTGGCTCGGTTCGGGTTTCTCCATTTCTCCCTTTGAGTTGCCTTTGCGAAGTGGCGTCTTTATCGCTAAACCGCGTCCGTTTGAGGGAGGATTCGGTGTCTTCGATGATTGCCTGCCCGATGGATGGGGCCTTCTTATCCTGGACCGATACCTGCAGCAAAAGGGGGTTAATCCTCGCGAGCTTTCTCTGCTGGATCGCCTCGCATTGGTCGGGTCGTCGGGACGTGGCGCTTTGGAGTTCCGTCCGGATCATAGTGTCGTGACTCGACAGGATTATGCCGATTTCGAAAAGTTGGCATTGGAAGCTGAGCGAATATTGGACAGCGACGAATATAAGGGGGAAGGCATCGAGGAATTTCAAGACCGTGGTGGTTCCCCGGGTGGCGCACGTCCCAAGATCTTCGCTCGTTATGAAGGCAAAGAGTGGCTGGTAAAGTTTCGAGCCAAGAGAGATCCGCAGAGTATCGGTGTGGATGAATTCCGCTATTCGCTGCTTGCTAAAGAGTGCGGAATCGAAATGCCTGATACGCGGCTTTTCGAAGGTAAATACTTTGGAGTGGAGCGTTTTGACCGAACGCCTCAAGGCAAATTGCATGTTGTTAGTGTGGCTGGTCTTATCGGTGCTGATTATCGGTTGCCTAGTATCGACTATAAGCATATTTTTCAAGTGTGCGCCATGTTGACGCATAGTGTAGCCGAGTTGTGGAAAGTTTATCGACTGATGGTGTTCAATTATCTCATCGGCAACAAGGATGACCACGCTAAGAACTTCGCCTTTATTCATCGGGATGGTGATTGGCATTTTGCTCCGGCCTATGACCTGTTGCCCAGTGATGGCATTAATGGTTTTCGCACAACTTCAATCAATGACAGTATCGAACCAATTAAAGAGGATCTTTTGGCTGTAGCAGTAAAGGCTGGGTTGAATGAGCAAGAGGCGGATACGGTGTTTGATAGGGTGCGAGAGCGGGTTCGTAATAAGAGATAATTATAAGATAAGAACTGAACTTTTAAAGAAATTACATAATCATGAGTGTTTTGGAACTACTGCCGAATATTAATGTTGTAAAATCCACTAAGCTGGATAGTCGGTCAATATTGTTCCTAAAGACATTCCTTCCTGATAGTCTTGTTGATTGTCGTCAACTTCAAGAAGGTGGCACCTTGCCGAATATTGACGGTTATCTTGATGTCCTTTGCCTCGACGGAAGAGCACGAGAAAAAATTTCGGTTCAAGTCAAGCATCTTACATATCCGGAGAAAAAAGGGAAAGTGTATTATGATATTCCCATGTCGATCTATGCATATGCGGAACGACATAAAGGCGAACTTGTCTTTTTTATAGCTTGCGATTATGACTCTCGCATATTCTATTGGCGGAATATTGATACGGCTGCTATCGAAGAGTTTAGAAATAAATCTGATCGTATCCGAACTAAGGCGAGATATTATTTTAAAGACAACGAAAAATGTAGTGAAAAGGATGTTGAAGCAACCATCGATCATTGGCGTCAGTTGTATAAACAGAAGATGGAGTCCATCAAGGATGATAAGTATTCGGCAGACCAGTTTGCTTTGCGGCAAAAAATCTGCTTCAATGCTATTTCTTCCGAGTTGCATGGGGTGAGAGACTCGCATATACCTCGACACCAGGTTGATGAGATTGTACAATGGATTAGCAAGGAGCTTGTTCAGGACGAAGGAAATATCTGTCTTCTGGTGGGTGATGCGGGAGTCGGAAAATCTGCTGTGTTGAAAGATTTAATAGCCATACTGTCTGAGAATGGTGTCAAGTATTTGTGTGTCAAGTCCGACGCTATTGATGATAATGGCAACCCTGTCTCTTTGAGCAATATGCAGGATACATTGGCATATTATAGCACGGAAGCAGATAAGGTAATTTTGATTATTGACCAGATTGATGCGCTGTCTCAATCCCTTACGAATGATAGAACGCATCTGAATATGATGATGGCTGTATTGTCTTCATTGAATAATTGGCCGAATGTCAGAGCTGTTGTTTCGTGCCGTAAATATGATCTGGAGTATGATTCTGTCCTGAATAGTTTAAAGGATAAATCTACAATCGTTGAGATTGGAGAGCTAACCGAGAAGGAGGTGACAATAGCTCTTAATAAACTGGAAGATGGTCTTGATAAGAAAATAGATCGAGAGACGGCCAAGATGCTTAGGATCGTTCAAATATTGGATTCATTTTCTATCTTGTTTCGGCGGAATAAGTCTAAAATTAACTTCAATAATCAGATTGAACTTTACGATGCGCTCTGGAATACCGTTATTTGTGACTCATCTCCCCGGGATGATGTAGAAAGGCGGGAGCAGTTGATGTATAAGATTGTTGAAACAATACATATTGCTGGAACTCTGAATCCACAGTTTATTCCTGATTCCAGTCAGAAAGGAGCATATGAGTATTTGGCAAGTAACGGCCTGATTCGGCGTGAGGGATCTGCTGTCTCATTCTTTCATCAGTCTTTCTATGAATATACCCTTGCCCGTCATTATTCTGAGACCGGGAGTCTGTTCTCGGCTGATCTCAAAAACGAGATTCAAGGCCTGGAGATACGATCGACGGTCAAGGCAGTCCTTGATTTCAAACGAGGTCATGATACTGCCAAATTCGTGGATGAAGCCCGCAGTATTCTTGAGGATCCCGATATTCGTCTTCACTTGAAGTTGTTGACATTGTCTGTGCTGGCTTTTGTGAATAATCCATCCCGTGCAGAGAAGGCTCTTGTTACTGATGTTTGTCAGAAGGATGGGCGGCTATTGGTGTATTTCCTCCGCGGAGTAAATTCTCCGGATTGGTTCCAGACTATTCGGAAGATGCTGAACGGTATAATACCTGAGCTTAAGAAAGATGACGAACAATTCTTTCCTATAATATCATGTTTGTCTCGCTATGTCTTTGATAATCCAGAGGCGGTGTATGGAATGATAAATCAAATACAAGATCGAGAGTCGAGATTATACGCTGTCGCATATGTAGTGCGAGAGCATAATGACTATAGCCAACCCTGTGTTCTCAAAGCGTATATCGAGACAAAGCAGGAAAATGCTTTTTATATTGATCATCTGCTCCTGGATGCGATCCAAAGCAACCTAAAATTTGCTTTGGATGAAACCGGGACGTTGCTCCTAAATTATTTTGTTCCGGTTTCCGGGAGAAGCAACTCACTTAATGGTGGTAGCTTGACAGCTATTTTATGTCCAAAGCTATATGAGGAATATCCCAAGGATATGCTTGAATTGTTGCATCGCTGTATTTGTGAGACAGTTCGAAAAACAGCTCAGAGTGGTTTTTATGGTTATTCGACAACGGAAGCATTCAATGGTTGGGGTATTAAGGATCATACTGAAAAATTGCTAAAGATGTATGAGGATCTCCTGGTTCGTTATTCATCCGATGAAACCATGGCATGCCCATTTATTCTGGAACTTCTAGTGTTGAATAATGCGACGACATTGTCCATGGCTTTTGCCTCTATGGCTGCGGCTCCGGAGTTGTATGGAGATTTGATTCGGCCCTTGTTGGGGAACAATGCAATGGTCGGAGCATATCTTCGTGGCGAAGTCGAGTTCTTCTTTCTGAAAATGCTCAGGGCATGGTATGATACATTGAATGAAAATGATGCTGGACGGTATCAGCAATTTTTATTGTCATATAAGTCCGAATTAGATTTCAAATACGATGCAAGGCGGAGGTGGAGCCCATATCTGTGTCCCCATTTATGGTGCGACAAATGGGCATTGATATGCAATACATTGCCTGAAGATCGTATGATCCCGGAAATGAAGAAATGTTTCCAAGAACTTCTACGCAGGTTCGGAGGAAAATTGATGATAGAAAGACAAGATCATTCAGTCAGAGTACTTTATGCTAGTGATGGCGTCGTGGATGGTGAGACGTATGCGAAATGGCCGATTTCGAACTGGTTGAGTTCATTCCTAAAACTGGATGAGTGCAAATGGCGTGAGAGTCGGGTCCCTGTCAGTCTAGACCAACATGCCGAGGCTTTTAAAAAATGTGTTTCATCCTTGCCGGAAAAATTTTACGATTTTGTGTTTAGTATCAATTCTAGAACAGATATTCCGGATCGGTACAAGGTGGCAGGACTTGAAGGCCTACTTGCGGGAGGAATCAGTCCCTATGCACTATGGATTCTGTCAAAACGATACATTACGGGAGAGTTCGCGAAAGAGAATTATCATACTTTTAGTGAAATTGCCGAATATTATGTTAAGGAGGAGAATGAGTATATCGATGATGTTATGAGCCTTTGTAAAGCACTGGTCGTCTCCCCTTTTTCTGAAAAAAGTAGTTTATTTTCAGAGGAAGGTGATAAGAGGGATATGAGTAGACGAGCTACGGATATGCTTACAAAAGCTGTCAATTCATATCAAGGAGGCGCAGCAAAGCTTTTAGTCCATATGTGTGCGATACCATCGAGACGACCAATGGTCTACAGTTTTTTTATCGATAATAATATCTTTTTGCACGAATGTGTCAGATTGATACCTCTTCATTATCTGAATGTGGCTGCTAATTTTGATGAAGCATTGTATTTCCCGCTGATGAAATCTCTTTTGTCAGGTATGGGACCAGAGGCTTTGTGTGTTCAAGTGAATACAATCCAATGGTGTTTTTACTATAAGAATGATATAGTTTGTGATTATGTTGATCGTATTGAGTCCGATCCTTTAACTCATGAATTACTGGTTCAGATATACTTCTACGGAATAAAGGGTACGCCTGCTTCGAAAGAGTGTGAAAAGCGATTAGAGAAGATACTATCGTTGGATAATGATGAGATTATTGCCAAACTTATTGAGGCGGCGATGATGGCCTATGAGCATGCGGAATACCGAGATCTGAGCAAAAAAATTCTTGAACATTACGCGTCTGACAATCGGGAAAAGGTTGTTAATGCCTATTGTATGCATTGTGCTTCTCTTCCGACAGAGGCCTTCAATTGGTATTGTAGTATTGCCCCGGTATATGCAGGAAAAAAGTATCAACAGACTCATTTTGAGCTTGGTTATGTGAAGAAATGTATTTCAACCAATCCAATCTTATGTTACAAATTTATATCGTCTCAGAGATATTTCGAAACAGAAGACGCCTCCTTGTTGAATGATGAGATTGTGGAAGTTTTACTTGAAATATATAAGAAACTGAGGCAAGAAGAGGATGCGGATGCCATGAATGAGATGCTGGATCTATTTGATGAATACGTCTATCGAGACAATCGAGTTATGAAGGCTGCGGTTGCTCTATTAACATAATTATGGCTTTTAAAATATTGGAGCTATTAACTGTCTTATTTTTAAGTGAATGACGACATGGGAATAAAAATCTTACAGATGTAGCTTTTTAGAGTGTGGTGAATCTTATGTTGTGCTACGTGAAATCAGAGAAAAATTTATCTGTGTCAAGTTTTCAGGTTGTTCGTTTATGCCATTAATAAGGAATGGCACGATGGTATACTATCCGATAATATTGTTTGTAAAAATTTGATAAATCAATTATGGTCCGCAATCGCACATGGCTAGCCTTTGCCAATGAAACTATCTGTAATCATCGTAAGGCATTAAAAGAACGGGGATTTATAAACTGGACGACAAATGTCACATCGAAATTTGTAGAAAATGACATCGTATATCTGTTTATGAACGATGATAGATCTATTCGATTTAAGCTGAGAGTCGATAAAGTTGATGAGCCGCGGGAAGATGGTGATTATTGGATTGATTCAGCACCAAAAGATCATACATATAAATTAAAATTAGTGGCTGAATATGGTGGCAATCTGTTGAAGGAAGAAGTCCTGAAAAGGGTGGGGTTTAAGGGTGGTGGATCTATTCTTAATCCTAGTTGTAATAATACTGAGTTGCTCGAATATATTAATGACGTTTTTAAGGTAGCATCACAGGCTGTAAAATTTACCTTACCATCCAATTACATGGTAGTTGATTTAGGTTCTGGTGCATACTGTAAAACCAACATAGGGCATGAAGTATTTAATTTGATGTCCAATGATTTTGATGGCCGTTTTTATGGTTATCTTCCTCCACATGACAATCCGAATATTAAAGAACTTGGAGCCGCTTCAAGTGATAATTATGTTGACGGAGTAATGATTGTTTATGTGCAAAAGCAGCCGAACTCAATCAATAGACGGATAGTTGCGTTTACTGATAAGGCTAGAGTGTATGCTAAAAAACAATCAAATCCACGTTTGAATCGATTTATTTCTGAAGAGGGAATGCAGACTGAATGTACTTATACAATAGAGTCTGATTACATCTATGATTTGCGGACAGAGTCTGATCCCTTTGTCTTTAACGTGAGCGGAGAAGATCTGCAGATGTTTAGAATGCAACGATTCTATACGGGTAGACATCCAAGGCAAGAAGTCAAAATGTTGCAGTGGTTGGTTGATTATCTTCAAAGGAAAGGGCGAGAGGTGGATAATGACTTTGACTTTCAGAAAGAGATTCAGGAGGTAGAGTGTGATGAGGTTTTGTCAAATGCATCTATACAGCCACCACACTATAGCGACGGAACTTCGGGAAGAACAATAGTGAAAAAAGCAAGTGCTTCAAAACAAGCCTTAAAAAATGCGAACTTCAAATGTGAGTTTGATGACAGTCATTCTACGTTTCTAACTAATAAGGGGGTCCCATACATGGAAGGTCATCATTTAATCCCTTGTACGGTATCAAATACCGAGCGTTTTTGGTCTAAAAAACGAAACATTGATTGCCCCGAAAATATCATTTGTCTATGTCCTATATGTCATAGGCGTATTCATTTCGGAAGGAAGGTTGAAAAAGATCATATTATTAGATCGCTGTATAATAAGCGTAAATCGTTGTTACAAAATGTTGGTATTGAGATTTCAATTGATGAACTCCTAGCATTATACTAGTTTATGTCTATTTTTGCAAATAAGTTTTGTGAGAATGATTGTCTAGGTGCATCATTGTAGCTTATTGAGAATGAGCTGGAGGATAGCTCGCTTTTTGATCTGGGAAAGCGTTGCAACTAATCTTATGCGTGTCGCATTGGCGCTTCTTCAGAACCTCCTCTCTGGATTCGAAGTATTGTTTGCCCAATAAGGCTCGCTCCTCGGCTTTGCGCTGTCGGATGCGTTCGAATTTCAATCGAGACCATCCATGCAATCTATATGGTTTGATAACTGCTGTCTTTGGTTGCAGGTTTATGATAAACCAAGCCGGAATAGCAGGGGCTAGTCTGTTTATTAGAGGCATGAAGACTTTGGATGCCATGGTGTGCTCCTATCAATTTTAGATACTCCAAATTTCATTGTGCCGGCGAAAATGTGGACGGGACGACATCGACCGCTGCCCGCTGTGCGGTGTTGCACTCAACGAGGAGTGTGTATGTCCGAAGTGCGGGTATCGTAAGAAGAAGTAGCCGTCACACTCTGTGGATAGGGTAGTCGGGTTCCGAAAATCGGGGCCCGACTTTTTTTATTCTGTTGGGAACATCTAAATGATATATTTTGCGCAATATAGATTGCTATTCGAATAAAAAATAGTAAATTGCATTAGAGCAACAATGTGAAACGGGGTTTTGCGTGATCGAAGCCTCTCCTTGGGCGATAAGACGATCATTGGGATGGTCTCCGAAAAATTGGGTTTTTCAGAGATCTATTCGCCGGTCAAATACGCAATAGTGAAAGTAAATATAGAGTCAATCTCAGAGTTGTAGATATATGGATGTCCTGACGCATTTTAGGAGCATAGAGGAGTTGACCAAAACGCTCTCACGTGAGCAAGGGCTGCTCAGTGAGATGTTTGAGAAACGGAAACTCATGAGGTTTCCGGTCGCACTTGCTATTGACCTTGTCGGAGGGAATGAAGCCAGGCTGCGGAAGTTGATTGACTATGGTGTGCTGGTGGAAGCTGGCAACATGGTAGAGATTGAGAGTGACTACCTGAACTTTTTCGAAGAGGTACTGAATGTCAACGAGGAGATCAGCGTGCTGAGTGTACAGGAGTGTATCAATACGTTGAAGGAGAATATCGGCTATTTTCTGCAGGAGACCAATCCCAGCCGTAAAGCAGGGTATCAAGATAATGTCCGGCAGCTTCTCAAAAAGACCGGCTTCAGAACCTTGAAAAATGTGGTGGATTTGAAGCGTAATATGGATCATGCCTATAAGCAGGAGCCGAATTATGTCATCAAAAAGAAGAAACTGCAAAATCTGGACGAGAAGAGTCATAGTATTCGCGCCATGATACGCGAGTGTGAAAAGTTGATGGATAATGAGCATGCTTTTTTCATCATGGCCAATGATCCGCACATGGCCAAGACCTGTAGCGATGTGAAGCATGATTTTGTTGAGGCCTACCATGCGCTGATGGAGATTGACCGGCAGATTATCTCTTACATCAATCAGATAGACCAGCAGAATGAACTCTACAGAAAGATCCGAAAGCTGAAGTATTTGCAAGATCAGCTGCTTATCAAGAGTGAAACGAACCTCTCGAAGGTGTTGGAAGAGCGGAATCCGGTTTGGATGGAGTCTCGTCAATACAGCCGGATCCGTCTTTCCCTGGAGATGTTGCGAGGGAACGATCAGATCATCAAACTGCTGAAGCGTGTCGCCGAGCGCAATGGAATCCAGAAAACGGCAAGAACGGCAGCCGAGCCTTTGACGGATGATGATTTGCAGGACCATGTCCAACTGTTGAAAGAGGTGAATCTTGCCGAAATATGGAATGCATTCCTGGCATCAAGCTATAATCTGTTCGATTTCATCTTGAGATACGACTATAAGGTAAAACATAATATTGAGGAATACGCCGCAATCTTCTGTCAGCTGGTTATCCTGCATCCTGATGAATGCCGGATGACCGGAGAATATGCCATCTACCAAAACATTGAATATCCGATCATTTATGCGAAATAATACCCAAAGAATATACGAGCGTTTAAGCCGGGGCGAATTCCTCTCGGTCGACAGCATCGACGCCTCTACCCGCCATCTGTATGAGGATATAGAGGAGAACCTGGAGGATTACACGGATTATTTTCGGGAGATTGGACTGCAACTCGAAGCGGGGAATGGTTACTTCTATTTTTCCCGAATAGGAGAGAGCAAACAGTCCATTGAGCAGAAGTTGGACAGCTTCTCCAAATGGCTGGACTATCTGGACTTTCTGAAGTGTTATAACCAGTCCTTTACGGCCGGGTATCAGTTCCGTAAGAGTCATTTGATGGAGCAGATCAGCCTGGATATCGAAATGAAGGAGAAGGCGAACCATCTTTTCAAGAAATACGGTGCGGGGTCTCTTGTCGAGATTGTGAACAAGCTGCTTCAGGAGATGCAGAGTATGGGCTTTGCGGAGTGTGTCAATGAGCTTGACGAGACCTATAAGGTCACTTCGGCATTCCGCTATGTAGAGGAGTTGGTGGACATCATTCAAATTGCAAACGAAGATGAAGTACCTGAATAAAGTCATTTTTATAAATAGCGCGAATATCCCCTATGCCGAGATCGCTGTAGACGGGAATGTGCATTTTACGGGAACGCAGGGTGTGGGTAAAAGCACCGTGTTGAGAGCGCTCTTGTTTTTCTACAATGCCGACAAGCATCGTTTGGGCATTCAGCAGGGACAGAAACCGTTTGATGAATTCTATTTTCGTCAGTCAAACTCGTATATACTTTATGAAGTGATGCGTGAGAATGGCGCATATACGATACTTGTCGGTCGCTACCAGGGGCGAGCTTCGTGGCGGTTTATTGATGCACCATATAAGCGGGAATGGCTGATTACCGAGGACAAGCAGGTGTTGAGTGACTGGATCCGAATTCGGGAACGCATCGACAAAAATGTGGCTGTCTCCGCAAGAATCGAATCCGGTGCCATGTTCAAGGATATTATCTTCGGCAATACCCGCGATTCCAAATATGCACGTTATGCCCTGGTGCAGAGTTCGCATTATCAGAATATTCCACGAAGCATCCAGAATGTTTTTCTGAATACGAAGCTGGATGCCGACTTTGTGAAGAACACCTTGATACAATCCATGACAGAGGAGGATCTGCCGATTGACTTGCAGACCTACAGAAGACTTGTTACGGATTTCGAGCGAGAGTATGATGAGATCGACTGCTGGTTCCGCCAGTCTCGTGATGGTAGTTTCCCCGTGCGTCAGCAGGCGATGAAGATTGCAGACCAGGGGCGCAAGATTATCGCGCTCGATCAGCAATTGCTGGACGTGTGGCATATGCTGAATGAAGCGGTCGCATTTAGTGAACAACAGATTCCGCTTTTGGAAGATAAAGCAAAGGAGGTAAAGAGCAGCATTGAGAAAGAACGGACCCGGGAGCGGGAATTGACGGCAGACTATGACAAGGAGAAAGCCCAGCTCAATCAGGATCTCGGAGCCAAAAAGGGTAAATTGGCGGATATAGCGAAGGCGAGAAAAGAGTTTGATGCACTGGGTATTGGCCCGATCCTCGCTCTTGCCGACCGGGAGACTGCTATCCGGCAGGAGACGACGGATAAACAGACGCTGTTGGATGGTTTATTGAGAACTCATGCCTCGATAGAGGAGAAATACAAGGTATTAAAAGGAAATCTGGAGAATGCCCGACAAGCATTTGAGAACTCCCAGAAAGAGGCATATTATAACAAGCAGGCCGAACTTCAGCAGCAGCGCGTTAAGCTGGATGAGGACCGCACCCAAAAACGGAACCGGGTCATGGAGGTTTTCAATAGCTGGAGGCATGACTCGGACGAACGGTGGCAAATGTTGCTGGCGGACCAGAATCGGGCAGAAGCTGCGCTGCGAGAGGTCCGTCAGTGGCATCCTATGGCCGATGCAATCAAGCTGGTGGATGAACAACTCCTGCAATTGAATCTGAAGGAGAGCGAGAATTCCGCCCAGCAGAGTACGGTGAAAAGTCAGCTTGAGCAGTTTGCCGCCGAGTACAAGATGCAAGAAGCGGACGTAAAGCAGACCTTTCAACGTGAGCAGGAGCATCTTGAGGCGGACCGTTCCAAAATCCGAGAACAAGTCGCAAGGATTGATGGCTTGCTTGCTCACCTGGATGGCTCTCTTTACAAGTGGCTTTGTGAAAATACGGAAGGCTGGGAGAATACGATAGGTAAAGTCGTTGATGAGGAACGAGTTTTATACGCTGAGGGGCTTGAGCCTAGGCTGTCCGGTGCCAGCGATGGGCTGTTCGGCATCCAGTTAAACCTGGATAATATTGACTCGGTTCATCGTACTCCCGACGAGTACAGGGCGGAGAAGGAGCGGTTGGAAGAACAGGTGCAGCAGTTAGAGCGTCAGTTGGCACAATTGCTTGCTACTCATGAGGATGAAATGGGAAAACTCCGTAAGAAATATGTTGCGCTGATTAAACCTCTTCGCCAGCGTGCAGCCTCATTGAAGACGGAGGAGGAACAGATCCCCGGCAAACGTCAGGAATTGCAAATCCAGCGGCATAAACTGGAGATGGAGGAGCTGGAAGAGATTGATCGGGAGACCAAAGTCCGTCAACGTGCTTGCAATGACGCTGTTTTGAAGGTACAATCGGAGAAAGAGGCCCGTGAGAAGAATGAGCTGAAGAACAAGAAAGATTTGAAGGATCTTGATTCGGCATTCGACAAGGCTTCCAAAGCTCTTGATGCGGAGTTACGTGCCTTCAAAGCGTCACAAAACGAGGAGGCTGCCGCGCGCAATCAGGAGTTTGCCGATCAGAAGAAGCAACTTGACAAACAGCAGAACGAAGAGCTTGCCGGGAAAGGCGTTGACACGCATCTGCTTGAGCAATATCGTAAAGAGTTGGAAGATTTGCAGGGACTGTTAAAAAGAATTGATAAAGAACGACCGATTGTTATCAGATATCGGGATGCCGAAAAAAATCTCTTTGCCGTGGAACCGGAAATCAAAGAGCGCATGAAAGCTATTGAACGGCAGCTTTTCTCGATCCGGCAACACTATGATGACAGACGGGAGCGTATTTTGAGGCAGTGCATGGAGCTGGACGAGAGTCTGAAAAAACTCCTAAAGGAGCTGGAGCATAGGCGTGAGGGGCTGGAGCGTTATCGTCAGGTGCTCAATAATGAGCATCTGGTACCTGACGCATATCTCACGGATGACAGGAAGATGAAGACGCAGCAGGATTGTCAGCAGCTCTTGAGCCAATTGCGGGGAGTTGTCAATCAAAAACGGGAATCAATCGAGCAATTGAAATCCGTCGTTGTCAGCTTCAATCGGAACTTCAAGCCTCAGAATGCTTTCCACTTCAACACAATGCCGGTGACGGATGCTGACTACATGCAAATTGCGGTCGATCTGCAGGACTTCATGGACAATAACAAAATCGAGGAGTTCCGTCGACGGACCAGCGAGCATTACAAAGACATCATGGGACGTATCTCGGCCGAGATTGGGTCACTCATGAAGCGAAGGGCAGATGTGGATGGTGTGATACAGGATATCAACCGGGATTTCGTGGAGAAGAATTTTGCCGGAGTCATCAAGAGCATTGAGCTCCGGGCCGATGCATCGAGCGACAAGCTCATGCAGTTGCTGATCTCTATTCACGATTATACGAGGGATAATGCGCACTCCATTGGCGAACTGAATCTTTTCTCGGACAATAACCAGGATGAAGTGAACCGTAAGGTCGTCGATTATCTGAAGAGTCTGTCGCATCAGTTGCAGAACGAGCCCAATCGTGCGACGGTATCCTTGGGAGATGCTTTCCGGCTGCAGTTCCGTGTCAAAGAGAATGACAACGACACGGGCTGGGTGGAACGTATCAATAACGTCGGATCGGATGGTACGGATATTCTTGTGAAGGCGATGGTCAATATCATGCTCATCAATGTCTTTAAGAAAAAGGCGGCCAAAAAAAGTGGCGATTTCATCGTCCACTGCATGATGGATGAGATTGGACGCCTGCATCCCAACAATATAAAGGGGATTCTGCAGTTCGCCAACTCACGCAATATCTATCTTATCAATAGTTCGCCTACGTCGTACAATCCTTACGACTATCGCTATACATACCTCCTCAGTAAACATGGCGTGAAGACGAGGATCGAGAAATTGTTGCAACGAATCAATTAGTCGGATGATATGGCGATAAATGCATCTATACAGGCATTGTTGGCTGGTGAACAAGTTGCAGGTTCGAAGCTAAACAGCCAGCTGCTTGACGAACTGCTGGCGGAAGGCCTGCTATTGGTTCTGTCACGCGGCTCAAGAAAATCGTATCGGGCCCGTGACCCGGAGGCTCTTAAACGGTTTCTCATAGACCGGGATGAAAGCTATCGAATCCTCGAAGTGGATCAACCGAATTCCCGTGCCTCAATGGCCGCAGAAACCGGAAACTCCAAACTCGTTATGGTTCGTTCCTGCCCGGGGTTCCCGGTGAACAGCTATGAACCGATTGTGTGTCTTCTTGACGGGAAGCCTTTCGTGGTAAATTCGCAGGAGGGCAGCTTCCTCTTTGTCGCCGATTGGGAGCGTTTTGCAATTCCGGAGGATGTGGTGGTGATTGGTGTCGAGAATATGGAGAACTTCCGGATGATTCGTCAGCAACGAGTATTCTTTGAACAATATCTTCAGGCGCATGACCTCTCAACCCGGGTGCTCTTTGTCTCCCGATATCCGCAATCCACGGATCTAAGGAGATGGCTATGCGCTATCCCGAATCATTATCTGCATTTTGGCGATTTTGATCTGGCTGGGATAAATATATTCCTGGTTGATTTTCAGCAGTATTTGGGGAAAGAACGTTCTTCGTATCTGATCCCCGACGATGTGGAATCGCGCCTTAAATCGGGCTCCAGGAAGAGATACGATGAGCAGTATAACCGTTTTAAGAGTATTAAATCCGAAGTGCCTGAATTGCAGCACTTGATAGATTTAATCTATCGCGAGCGAAAGGCTTATGACCAGGAGGGGTACATCTGTGAGAGTCAACCCTCTTAATCTCTGACAATAGGTCTTTTGTTTGAAGATTGACTTCAAATCGAAAAACGCCCCGTTGCTCAGAGCTATTCCTCGTGTTCGCAACGGGCTCGGAGGTCGCTCAATAGCTCGCCTTTATAGGTGAAATACTTTGCGCCTTGATATGCCCCCGAAGTATTGCGGCGCTCTTCGGGCATAAAGGTCCCCACAAAGGGCGAGAGTTTGTAGAGGCGTCCCTCGTATTCGATATGGTCGTCGTCCGCGACCGTTACTTCAATTCCGGTCGGCACGAAAACCAGAGTTGCTCCAATCGGAATGTGAACCATGCTGAACTTGAAGCGAGCTCGTTTCTTCCTGTTTTCGGTAGACTCCTCCGGCTCCGCTTTCTTATTCCTAAGATAAACTTCATCAATCTCGGCATCGTCGAGCGTGGTCGATATGTCGCGCAGGATGTCCAACGCTTTAGCAGGAGGTACGTTGAAAAACTCCCGATTTTGACGAATCCGCAAATCGGTCAGCCGGTCGATGGTCTTGTGAATCAACTTCTCGACCTCTTCGTATTTCGAGGTTTTGAGTGTCGCATAAATCTCGAACGGCATAGGCACGGCCGTATTGTCCAACTCTTTCGAGCGAACATCTACCGGGCGGGAACTCTTGCCGATTTTCACCCAATCCTCCTTAAAGCTCGGATTGGTCAGAATATATACGTATCCTGCTTCTTTTTTCATTTGCATGATTTTGAAGATAAAGATACAAAAGAACGGGGATAGATACAATACCCTGTCTCCTGTACTGGCTTCCAACTTTACATCACAGTTCGCACCCTGGCCATTCAAAAGAAATGGCGAAAACGAGAAAGCCTCGTAAACACATCGTCTACAAGGCTTTTTTATCGCGTATCCCGACACTTTATCGGTCTTTGGCGGAGCGTAGGGAAAATCAACGGACGTCAGCACTATGAAGATTATCAGATGAGCGGTTGTAAAGCGTAGTTCACCGATTAGGGTCATCACAATCGCATTAAATTATGTCTTGCTTGCCATGTGCTTTTTTACGGCATGAAAAATAATCGTTCGAGAAAATGACGATCTGTCTTTTGCCCTGCATACTTGCGATTTTTCGATAGAACATCCTTTTTCTACGGGCACAGTATGACTATATCGCTTGGGAATGCACTTCTCGCCGCAGCATGCTGATTACCAGTCGGCATTCTGCTCTTGTCCCGCGATCGGGTGAAGAGACGGAGTATAGCAATTTCATATTTTGCCGATGATGCAAATATGAAATTACGATACAATCCAGTATCAGGATGATGACTATATATTTTATAATATTTGAATAGTTCTATCCTTTAAATGATTCACGTATATTCTTTGACAGGAGCTACTTTTATTTACATAGTTAATGATACAAATTATTAATATAAGTTTAACGTAGGGGTACTAAATACAATCTTATTATTGGTATCATTAATAACATCAAATAGGCTTTCACCAACAACACTTAAAAGATTTTTCATAAGTGGTATTATGGCTGCATATTCCGAATAATTTATAGCAGTAATATGAAATTCTGATTCCTTGTTATGAACAATTGCACATCGAGTATCATAAATAAATTTTGAAATAGTAGCATTAACCTGTTGAGGATCATCAATGGTAGCTTGAGTTAAATATGTTAGTCCTGCATTCGTTAAAGGATAGTATTTCGTACAAAAACTCTCAACATCCTGTGTTATAGGAACATTTATTTTTCCTGCAAAAGAAGGAAACACCTCACTTAATCCTTTCTTAAAAGTTTCTCTTTCATTATTGGTAAATTTCCTATCTAACCATTTTACTTGCCTTACAAAGGATTGTTTAATATTAGCTCCTTGAACAATTGCCACAAGTTCCTTTCTATAAACAAGATATTCGAGAATTTGATACATCTTAAGAAATGCGGTTAAGACATCTGAGCAACTATTCCACTCACTAATCACATCATATATATCAATATATTGATTATATTGGACTGCACTATTGTAAGAAAATGCCTGATTGTGAGCTGTTTGTTGATACGTCAACGCACTATTAAATGGCAGATTGTCGCCATTGTTCAGATATAAACTTAATCCATGTAAATATAATTTCCATCCCTCTGTAGGTTGAAATATTGCGGGATTATATGTGACACAATATTCGTTTAAACCACTATCATGATTGGATTTGAGATAGCTCAAAAAATTGGTTCTATTATTTTCTGCATAACAAATCTGCTCTATAACTAACATTACTTTTTCGCCATAATCTGATCTGCTTTGAAAAAATTGTTCACAGTTAATAACAGAAAAGTCCATTGAATGCCAAATGAAATCTCGTTTATTGGAAGCCTTTTCGTAGTTTTTTATGGACATATGAAGCCTTGAATAATCACCCACCTCTTCATCATTAATTCTACTATGCATACTACTTACTAATTTTTTTAAATTAGAAGTTTTTATGCCATTATCATTCTCAGCTATTAATAATGCATTGTATATACCATTTAGGGCAAGCTCTGATTTAAGCTCATCGACTTGATCTATCACATCAGCATGATTACTTAAAATAGCCTCAAATATACTCTTATAGAGATCTGCTCTAATCATAACATTAATCTTTGCTGTCCATAAATACCTTTGACCATGTCGGGGGTTTGTCTTTTAATAAAGCCAACGTATAATTGTATATAGCCATTCGTACTTTGTCTCCAATACTGATTTTTTGACTTGAGAGTTTGCTATATTCCAAATAAAAATTAGTAACATCAAACACATCGGATAATTCTATTTTGTGCTTTAGGTCACTAATTGCCTGTTTATATTGCTCACTATATTCTCCTTTATAGTCTTCCAAGAAGAGCCCTATAGCACCCATTATCCCAGAAATGGTTGTATCCTTTACAAACCATTTTAGATATTGTACATTTATATGAGATAAAGCATAATCAAGCTCATATAATGAATTTAAATATATATTGAGAAATGGTTGGTTAAAATACCGGGTTACCTGATTTTCTGAGATGTAATCATCTTCTGTTCCAAGTTCAAGGTTGTCTGGACTTAGCCTAATTGGCTTGCCGGCAATTAATGATTGAATTCCAATAATAGTAGATGAGAATATAAATTCTCCAATATTTCGATTCCCTGCTTTAACTATTGAATACTTATCTTCTTTTTCTCGGATTAATTTGACATATGGGATCAAGTCGTTATCTTTAATTATTTGTAAAAACATCAATTCATATTGATGTCCAATAGAAACCTTGCGTTGACCTGCATTTAAGATTAACATCTTTTGGATAACTTCTTTATCACTCAACCCAGACCACACATATAGGTATATAAAGAAATCTCTGTATATATCTTGTATTCGTGTTATGTTTATAGGAGCTGAACTGTCTAATAATGTTTTAATCTGAGATACAGAGATCACCCCATGAATATAGTATGGCCAACTTTTTAATGTCTCGATAATATCCGAGGCATTATAACTTAATCCTCCGAATAAATCTGATTGCGGTTTAGCAATTTCTGCTATTGCCTTGTATAACCATAAACGATAAGTTCTTTGCAGCCCATCCAAAATATTAAATTTTCCATCATCTATATCAATATAATGTTCTATATCAGTGCTTCTATAATCATTCACTGTTATTGTAATAGGCGGAATAGCCTCATTAGTATCGACAGATTGCAAAATCGAATCAAGGTATCGATTCTTAACAATCCCCCTCTGAACGTCGAATTCAAAATTCTGAGGTTTTACAGCTGAGAGATAATCCCATAAAGATATTTTCCCTAAAAACCACGATTTTCCATCAGTGATTTTGTGATCCAAAACTTCAATTTTCATATTTAATTAATTTTTATTTTCGTATTCTTCGCGGGTGATCGGGGTTTGAGGATCGACAATCAACACTTCATCGTAGGTTAAGCCATAAAGATGGTAAACTATTTTATCTACTGTATACAAAAAATCAGTGAAATTTATACCCCCTGATTTACATTTAAGTATTTGCTTAACTGCTATTTCAAGGCTTTGATTTTCTGTGTAAATAATTGGCAATAACTCTAAATATGTCCCTTTAATTTTGGGGAAAGTTTTACGTTTATCTTCGAACCTATGTTCCCAAAAGAATTTTATGAGACGAGAGTTTATTAACCCCAATAATATATAGGGATTGATTTTAGTCGCGATAATAATAAATGCACTATTAAGAACCGCATATCCATTTAATTCTATTCCACAAATAGGAACTGCTCCGACTTGTCTTACTAATAGTTTTATGGGTGCATTTTGCACCTTTTCATCCCAGCAACCACCGCATTTTGCTATTCGATTGAAATAGCAATATCGATTATCATATACAACACAATATTCATGTATATCTTTACCCGTTACACATTTGCGATGATATTGCGTCAGGTCAGATGTCTGAGGATTATGAAGAACATCATTAGCATATATTTTACGATTACGTAATTGCATTCCAAAATTTACTGTTGCTAAATTTTTAAGAGCGAAACTGTTCGTCTCTATTTTGGATAAGAGTTGAATAATACGATCATCACTTAATGGCTGAATAACGGCTCCTACATTATTTCGGTATTCATCATGCGATAAGTGTGATAACAATGTCAATAATAATCTATTATTGATTAGCTCTCCTTTATAATAGTTTATACAATCTGCGCTTTTTTGTTTTGTAAAATTAATAATGCAAGTATTAACACTCGCTTCAAATACATTGCTTATAATATTAATAATAAAATTAATACTGCAATTATTCAGTATAAATAATCTTAATTTTTCAGCATAATTGTTAGTTAAAAAATTTGACGGATTTATATAGCATAATACGCCAAATTTTTTAAGCAGATTGTATCCTTTCTCAATGAAAAGGTGATATAAATCTACTTTATATGATGCAACTTGATATGCATACTTCAATATGTTTTGCTCCGTTTTAGAGATAGAGGAGTTTTGTAATAGGACAAATGGTGGATTGGCAATGACAATATCGAATCCCTCCTTTACATCGAACATCCATTCGGGGTCGAAAAAGGGCGAAGAGGCATTTTGGTCGAACATATCCCAGGAGGCCAGCACCGCAGCTTCACTTTCCCCAATGGCGCCCAGCGAGCGGAGCAATTCGGCAATCTCTTGCCGGATGCAATTGACCGCCTCCTTGTATTTCCGTTTGGTTTTCACGGTTTTGGCCCCGAAGATCTTGTGCTTGGCAATCTTCAACTCCTCCTTCTTGGCAAGAATCTCCGTCGTGTCGAACAGCGAAGAGTCTTTCTTGTCCAGTCCAATCAGCGTATTGGCAGCCACAAACTTCGCTTCGAGGTTCGGGAGCGGGCGGATACCGAAATTCTCGGCCGGATTGTCGTTGGCCTTCTGATCGACCACCAACGAGATAAAGAAACGCAGCTTGCTGATCTGAATGGCGATAGGCTGGATGTCGACTCCGTAGATGCAATTCTCGATGAGATAGAGTTTGCGGGCATAGTCGGGGCGGTTGACACTCTCGTCGAAACTTCGCTCGATGTCGGCAATCATCTCCCGACGCTCATCGGACGATGCCGTGCGGTAAGCCTCCGAGGTTTCGTCGATAGCTACGTTGAGCATCATCTCCTTCCACATCTCGTTGTCGGGGTCGATGCGGTTGAGGATATGCACCATCTGTTGCAGCATACCCATCGGGAAGGCTCCCGAACCGCAGGCCGGGTCGAGGACCTTGCAGTGGTAGAGCGACTGCATAATCTGTTTGCGCTGCGCATCGGTCAGGGGAACCTCCTCGTCGGTGTAGCGCATCAACTGGCGGTACTGCTCTTCGAGTTCGTCGCCCACGGTGCGTTTGAGGTGGGCCACCAAACTCTCGTCGACCATATATTGCACAATCTCGCGCGGCGTGTAGAACGAGCCGGTCTGTTTGCGGGCCGTGGTCTGTGTCTCCGGGTTGTAGGATGCCAGCAGGTTCTCGAAAACCTTGCCCAGCAGCTCCGGGTCGAGTGACACCTCCTGATCGAACGGCGTATTCTCCTCGACGGTGAAGTTGTAGCGTTTCAGGATGTCGATAATGCCTCGGGCGGAAACTTTCTTCTTTTTCTTATCGCCATACCATTCCGACAGGTCTATGTTTTTACCGACCTCCTCTCCAAAGAAGAGATAGTCGGGGACAATCAATGCCTTTTTCACGGTTTCGCGGTCGGAGAATCCATCGATATAAACTCCGTTGTCCTTCTCGTCGAGGCAATCGAAAAGACCTCCGTTCAGGAAAGGAACGGTCCGATTGGCCAACTCCACGAAGAGTTGTGGATTCTTGAACATGGATTCGTAGCGCATGAGCTTGTTGTTGTCATAATCGCTGCGGCCGTTTCTGAAATGCCTCTCTGAAAGTTCCGTACTCCCTTCCGGTGTAATCGGGCTGTTCAGCATGGCAAAGAACAGATTCTGAAGGATGGCTTTGTAATATTTGCTCTCGTTGGATTTGGAGAACAGGTCCACCTTCGTATTGGGATTGAAGTTCTCAAGCAGATTCTCCCGGATATAGGTTTCGTCGAAAAACTCCTCGGGAATCAGGTGCTTCTGTTTGAGGAACCACACGAAGATCAGTCGGGTGACCAGTCGGATGGTGCTTTCGGCATTGAACTTGTTGTCGTCGGTCGGATCGTTCAGTTTGTTGGGGAAACGAACCAGGTTGACGGCCCAGGCGTACCAGTCGGACAACTCCTGGTAGAAGGCTCTGGTCAGCACCTCGACAGAGAAACGTTCGATGAGGTCCTTTTCATCCTTGACACGCCCCTCCGCGTTCAGGTACTTGTTGGGAGTATACCAGGCGATGCCCTCGCCCAAATAGTAGGAATAACGCCGCGGATTGGAGTAGCGTTTCAGCGTTTTACCCTCTTCGGTCATATCCAGGTCGATGGTAATCAGCGAAAAACGATAATTGGCATCGTTATTCTCGGGGACAAACAGCACCAAAGCCCGTCCTTCCCATTCGTTGGCCAGAAAACGGAACGCCTCTTTTGACAGCCCGACACGGGCATCGTTCACGGAATTATGCCGCATCTCATAGACCAGCAGGTCGAGCGATTGGCAGCGTCCCAGACGGGTTACCTGACGAATGTAGGTTGCCTTGTGTTCGAAATGGACCTCTTCAATCTTTTCGGTAAAATCCTCCGGAAGGAAGGATCCCAAAAAACGAAGGAACTCGTGTCTGTCGTATCTCTTGTCAAAATTCATGGTCTCAACTAATTAAATTGTTCGGCGAGAATCAGCGTTTCGTCGCCCTCTTCCACTTTGTTCATTTTGTTTACCACTCGATTGAGGTACTCTTCGGGGATTCGTTCCAGCAGGTGGTTGACGTTTTTGGGTGTCAACTTGTTGATGAAACGAATCTCCTCGCCGGTCAGACCGTCGTTCTGAATGATCCGCAGCAAATCCTCCAGATAGTCCTGCGGCAGGACTTTCCCCTTCTTCCAGAATTTCAGTTTGTCGACAGCTTCGAGACGCGACTTCTCTTTTTCGTCGGTTGTCCCATTCCGGAAGAGGTGTTTCTTGACGTGCTGATAGACTTTGTCAAACTGGTCGTTTACGGCGACCGGAGCCTCCTCAAGCGTAGCCTCAAACAGATTGAGAGCCTCTTCAGAGGTCAACATGATTGGTTCACTAACCGTGTCGTTCCCCATCTTGAAGACAAAGTCGTTTCCCTTTTTGCCGAAGAGCAGAACTCCCGATTTCGGCTTCTCGACGGAGCGTCCGATGCGAGCCCGATGCGGGATTTGCAGCGCCTCGGCATAAACCTCCGTCCCTTTCAGCTCGTTCAGCAGATTCCGGTATCGGGTATCCCAGGAACGCTCTTCGCTTTTGGCCAGTTCGGCCTGGTATCGCTCCTTGAAATAGGCGTGCAATTGCTCATCGCTAGTCAGCGCCTTCGTATCCTCACCCATAATGGCGTGAATCATCGCCATTTTGAGGGTAGAAATCTGTTTGGTTCGCGTTTCTGCCTCTCCGATGTCCGTCGGGAAGTAGTTGTAGATATACAACTTGTCGAACATCTTCTTGTTGATTCGGTTGATACGCCCGATACGCTGAATCACGCGGGTGGGATTGTAGGGAATGTCATAATTGATAATCGTCCCGGCCCGATGTAGATTATATCCCTCGGATATGGCGTCCGTCGCAATCAGAATCTGATAATCGTCCCGTTGGTATTGAGGTTTCAATCCGGCGTCAAAGTTGGCGCGGATTGTCTCTTTATTGGCCGAAGAGGCCTCCTTGGAGGTGTATTTGAAAACGCCCAGATTGTCATTCTGCAACGCCGTGCCCAGGTAATTGGCCGTATCGGCAAACTCGGTGAAGACAATGACTTTTCGCTTCGGGTCCTCCGTGCGCAGCTTCTTCAGCAACTTGCGGAACGCATCCAGTTTATAATCGAATCGAATTTGAGGCTTCTCACCAAACCATTCGGTTTGAATGTCTTTCAGCAACTGCAGATCCGATTGAATATCCGCCATGAACTTTTCGCGTTGAATGTACTTCATGTCGATTTCGAAAAATCCTCGTTCCTGGTATTTCTCGAACATGGCGGTTATCTCCTCGGTCAAATCATCGTCCGAGGTCTCATAAAAATCCTCCACATCGGGTAGGATGCCTCTTTTGTATACCGGCACCTTGTCGCGCTTCTCAATCCAGGCCTGGATGCGCTCAAATGATTCAATCATCATCTTTAGAGACTCCTGGAATGCGGCGACCGAGCTTTCGAATCGACGTACCAATAACCGACGCATGAAATCGGATACGACTCCCTGTCGTCCAGCCAGCATATACAGTCCGGTTCCCATCTTTTCATTGAGCTCCTTATCGAGTTCCTTCCGCAATTTCTCGTCGGGAACGATGTATTCAGTCGGTTTGTATCGAGAGGCTTTGAAATACCGGAATGCAGGATCCGCCTTGTGCTTCTCTTTGTCCTCTTCCGAAGGTGAGATCAGGTCGAGTGTCCGCAAATAGAGATCCTTGACCTCGTTCAGGTTGTAGCCCAGTTCGATGGGTGCTTCCGGGATGGTTGGATAAATATGCTGTCGTTTCAGATCTTCCCGATATTCCGGAATGTCCTCCAGATCCAACCTCGAACGGCGAACCACCAGCGGCGATATGATCGAGCGTATGCTTTTGGCTATTGCCTCGGCCTCCGCTTTGATCTCGGCCTGAGACAGCTTCTTTTTGCGTTGCGAATCGGACAGCTCCTTATATCTCGCAATCAGCTCCTTGAATGCCGTGCCCAGATTCTCAACGGTCTTAAGAGTCGATTTGCTCGGAATCTGGAAGAGCTTCAGCATGGAGTAGATATCCTCGGGGCGATTGTTGAAGGGCGTAGCAGTCAGTAGCATGACCTTGTTACCCATACAGAGGTTATGCAGTATACTGTAATCGAGGATATACTCATTCTTGTACTTGTGGGCTTCGTCCACGATAATCAGAAATTTTTCATCCGGCTTGGCAATCATCTGATAATGCTTCAAAGCCTCTTCAATCTTTCCCGAGCTGAAAACGGAGGCAGTAAAACCGAACTGATCCTTATACTCCTCCCATTGTTGTTTCAGGTGTGGCGGGCAGACGATGATTGTACGCAATCGTAAATTACGGGCGACGGTAGATGCAATAACGCTTTTTCCGAGTCCTACGACGTCGGAGATGATGACTCCCTCATGATTTTTGATCGAGTTCAGTGCCAGTTGCACCGCGTCGGTTTGGTATTTCAGATTGGAATAGGTGCCTTCTGTAATATCCGCCGGGGTCAGTATATTTTCATCTGTCGGGATGTTGAAGTATTCGTGCAGAACCCGCACAAACATTTTGTACGGTGCGTATAGTTTTTCAAACCAGATGTGTTTGATAACACGATCCTTGAACGTATCAATCGTATCGCCATCCACAACCGATATGGCTGTATCCCACAACTCGTCGAACACGTTCTTCCCGGCTTCATAATCCGTTTTGTTACGCAAGATAACATTCAGTTCCAGGCGATTCCGCAAGCCTGTTACGGATAAATTGCTGGAGCCGGTAATCATGGTGCCAGGGAAGGTACCCATGATTGTTTCGGACTCCATGTTCTGGAACAGATACATTTTGGCATGATTGGGCTCTGCGGTTTTCTTGATCTCCAGCGTCCCGTTGTCCAGCTTTTCTAAAAAGAGTTTGAATTTTTCTATCTGCTCTTCCGAATCGAAGAAGTCCGTGTTGTTATATATATCGACGAAACTATTGTAAAATTCTTCTCGAATTTGTCCTCGTGACTTCTTTTCGCTGACAAAATTTTCTACCTCCTTTATGCCGTTGATGATATTTCGTTCCACCTCCAGCCCAACAAGGATTCTCAACTTGATATCCTTCAGCTGTTCACATAATTCGGCAAAGCCGGAGAAATAAAAATATCCGACCAGGAAGTAGGCATGATCGCACTTGGGCAGAATCGCGTTGATGATGTCCGAGAGGACGTTATCCTTATTAGTTATGAATTGGCTATTCATCTTTATTCGCGCTTGTCTTTGTTGGTTATTAAATCTTTTAAGTCTATCTGTAGGCTAGTTGCAACATCAGCAGATTATCCTATTTGATCTTCTCCGGAATAGGTATTTATTTACAAAGTTAATCAAATTAGCTGAATATGGGAGTAATTCTAGACTCATAGCTTTGTTGAATTTTTTAGTTTATGATGATATGTAGAAGTGATTTGTGATATTTTACGTTGAGGTATGAAATCTCACTATAATGTTTGTGTTGTCGGTTAGCTTTAAGGTTAAATGGATTTATTTTAATAAGATACATTTAAGATGTTTGGCCCTCAATTTTCTGCTTAGTTTATTTCGGATGTATTGTGAGTGGAACGACAACGGGTGGTTGTGAGTTCAGCTCCTTTTCATCCGGCAGCAAGGTAAGGGCCCGGCGCGAAATGCCAACCTCAGGCCCTGATGGGGTTTCCGCAGGGAAAAGCCTCTTTCGGTGGAGCCCTTTCCCCGCGGAAAAGGTTGTCGTATTCGCTCCGGCCCGCTTCTGAAGATGCTACCGATGGAAAGGAGAAAAACCATGCTTCGGCTGGGTGTCGTGTCTCTCGTTCCCTGGCCCATCTTTCGTCCACCGTCCTCGATCCCCGCCGCTGCCTAAGATCAATTTGTTGCTCGTTTTTCTCGCGTTTGAGCCACGATAAGGTTTGGCGATATAAGTTGTGCTCTGCGGTGGTTTTTGAGGCGTACGGCCTGTTTCTGCGGCTTCTATCGTGTATTTATCGAGCTTCCGCCATTGGCGCAGCGCCCAACCCTCCCCGATGCAAGAATGAGGACAATGGCCGAAGCCTTGTTGTCGCTCCAGCCCTATGTACCCAGCTGTTATCCGCAAATCAATATGTGCAAAACAATAAAACAGAGAGCCTGCAAAACAGTACGTCAGTAAAACAACAAAACAGTGTGTCAACACAACAGCGAAACAGCAAAACCGTGACTTCAGTCAGTACTTCAGTCAGTACTTCAGTCAGTCAGTACTTCAGTCAGTCAGTGCTTCAGTCAGTATTTCAGTCAGTACTGAATTCAGTCAGTACTGACGTCAATCAGTCAGTCGGCCTTTTTGAATAAGACGCCTCCGGACCTTCCTTTTTTTGTCGATTTTGTTCCCGATGTCGGCTTCGGGAACGGGTGGTTCGCCTCTTCAGATTGGCCGGCGAACAAGCGGGAACGGGACGTGATATTCGACCCGTTTTTGAGTCCCCGGAACATTATATGTTTCGGGACTCAGCAAGCTGTGTTTTCCGTTACGCGAAATATTCTCGGTAACGAAAACAGCTTGCCCGCAAGGGGGTGGAAAACTCCTCCGAAGTCGTCGTTTTTTACCGGGGCCACCGTGGCCCGAGCCGAAATTTAGTCGGCGAAGGATTTTCGAGACACCTTCGCCAGAAAACAGGGAAGATCCGGCTATTTTGGCGTGGAAAAGTGGCGGTTTATCGCCCGAATCAGACTTCAAAACAGCTCGTTTTCAACCGATTTTCGGCGGTTGAGAATGCAAAATTTCGGACAGATTTTACGAATTTGGACGTGCTTTTAAGCCCTCAATTCATCCAATTGAGAGCCTCTAATCCGATGTTTTGCGTCATAAAAAGCAGTGGGATTTGTCCTCTTTCAGCGCTCAGTTCTGCAAAATTTTCGGTCATTCAGAGCCAGTTTTTGAAGCGTTTTCAGTACCAATTTCCCCGCGAAACGGGACGTTTATTGCGGGAAACAACGCACCGGTTTGCGTCCCAACTCCAGCCCGCAGAGGACATCGAGCGAGCTGGGACGGCCGTCCGTGCGGAGCGCGTAGACGCTCTCTTCGGCCATCGTGGCGATGGTGTAGTTGCGGGTTTGGGCGGTCTGCCAACCGGTCCGGCGGGCGTTGCGGACGGCAAAGATCAGGATGCGCTGCTCGGCCAGGGCCTCTTCGACGGCGGAAGGGTAGCGGCGGTAAAGGGCGCGCCCCAGGGCCCAGATTACCGGGAGTCGGGCTTTCAACAGGAGTTCGAAGACGGATTTTTCGAGCGGCGACTGGAAACCGCTGATTACGACGCGGTCGGTTGCGCAACACGCCTTGGCCCAGCGCAAGGCTTGTTCCTCGACAGCCGGAGAGACGACGCGTGAAGCGAAGAAGGCGACCTTCCGACGGTCGAGCAGGGCGGGGTTTCCGGTGTAATCGTAATCGAAAGCCATAAAAAAACGTGGGTTGCCGCATTGACTTACCATGCATTCAGGCCTTCGCTGCCCCTCTCGAAATAAGCAACACGGACAGCCCACGCGAAACGTGTATTGCACATAATGCGCCAATAGCACACGGATGCAATACATACGTTTACGGAGCGTCCGGCTACATTCCTTTCGAGAGATCAAAGTTGCGAAGTTTGAATGCGAAAGAAAACGTAACAAAACGTTCGTATAAAATGTCTGGTTCCGCGGATCGGCACGGAACCATTTACAAAAATAGGAAATTAAATCGGAAAACCGCCTTTTTGATAATTCATTTTATGGGGAATAGCATTCCAAGGATATTGCATATATCGTAAAATGATTATAATAACTGATTTTTAATTCTTAAATTTGTAAAGAATAGAATGTTGAAAAGGTCTCCAGTTTTTTCGAAAATTATGGATAAGGTTGAGAAAATACGTAAAATCAATGAAGTCGTCGAGCGATTTTTTGACGATCCGGGCAATCCTCGTCGGATTGCTGCTAAAGATCTGATGCCGTTATTCATTCGAAAGGGAATTTTTACAACAGATCATAGAAATGGACTTCCCATTAGAAGTTTGCTTCGGGAGTTGGATCAGAGAAAGGCGTTGTCTCTCATCCCATATGTGTTTGCGGATCGAAAAAATAGTAATGTTAATTGGTATTTTACCGCATTGAATTCACGTAGACTACGACCTGTTTCTGTCTCGGATTCTTTGAAAGTCCCCACTCCATCGTTCAAGGTACCCCCGATCTTGGATGGTACGAACAAGATGCGACAACGCCAAAATTCCGATGAATATTACGTGATTGGATTGTGTAATGAGGTGCTTGGACAGACTGCATCGCAACAGCATCGATTTGAGTTTTTGAGAGGGGATACGGGGCGCAAACTGCCGGTTGACGCTTATTACGAGCAACTGAATTTGGTTGTTGAGTATTGTGAACCCCAGCATACCGAGGCAGCACCTTTTTTTGATCGAAGAATGACCGTGAGTGGTGTCTCACGGGGAGAACAACGTAGAATATACGACCAGCGGCGTCGAGATGAATTGAGCCGTCACCAAATCCATCTGGTCGAGATTCATTATAGTGATTTTGGATCCTCCAAGCGACTCAAAAGAGATAGGATGCACGATATCGAAGTAGTCAAAAGAAAATTGAGCCAGTTTATTGGATAAGTCCATTATGAGCACCCTGGAACGAGCCATCGAGATTGCCATCGAGATTGCCACCGAGGCGCACCGCGGCCAGCGCGACAAGGCCGGGAATGACTATATCGGCCACCCGCTGCGGGTCATGGCCGCGGGCAAAACCCCCGAGGAGAAGATCGTCGGGGTGCTGCACGATGTGGTTGAGGACAGCGACTGGACGCTGGAGGAGCTGGCGGCCGAAGGGTTTGCACCCGAAATCATCGAAGCGCTGCGGTGTTTGACGCACGCCGAAGAGGAGCCCTACGACCGTTATATTGCCCGCATAAAGGGCAATCCGCTGGCCGTGGCGGTCAAGCTGAACGACCTCACGGACAATATGGATATTCGTCGCTTGCCGTACCTATCGGATAAGGACGTCAAGCGGCTGAAGCGTTATTTGCGGGCCTACAAGCAGCTGACCGGCGAACCGACCTACTCGGTCTATGCCTGTCGCCAAGAGTATCCGAACGCCTACTTGCCCTGGACCGAGGCGGAGGATCTGGAGTTGACGCGCCGGTGGTGTGAGGGGGCGACGGAGGTGCAGCTGTCCGCTCATTTTCAGCGCAAGCCCGGCGCCATCCGTTCGCGCATCGAGAAGCTCGATCTGGAGCGACTCTACGGAAAACCAAACAGCCATGACTGAACTGCGTAAAATACCAAACGTCGGGCCGCGGACCGAAGCGGATCTGCTGGCCATGGGATACACGACCATCGAATCGCTGAAGGGCAAGACGGCCGAGGAACTCTATGCTGAGGAGTGTCGTCTGCGGGGGTGTCAGATTGACCGCTGTCAGCTGTACCTTTATCGTGCGGTCGTCTATTTCGTCAATACGGAGAATCCCGATCCGGCGAAGTGCAAGTGGTGGCTTTGGAAGGATCGGCCTGCGGCGGAAGCGGACCCCGAGCGCAAATAGACCGATTGGGCCGATATACGCCGCAACCTCGGGCGCCGTCTGCGAAGTGCGGCGAAACGATAAACTGATTCGCGATGATACTGAGCGTTAGCCGAAGAACCGATATTCCCGCCTTCTATTCGGACTGGTTTTACAACCGGATCCGGGAGGGGTATGCGTGCGTCCGGAATCCGATGAACCGGCATCAGGTCAGCAAAATCCGACTATCCCCCGATGTGATTGATTGCATCGTCTTCTGGAGCAAGAATCCGGCGCCGATGCTTCCGCGTTTGGGCGAACTTGCGGACTACATGTACTATTTCCAGTTTACGGTCACTCCATACGACAGGGAGCTGGAGACGGGGCTCCCGCAGAAGGAGTCCGTGATCGAGACGTTCAGACGGCTGTCCGACCGGATTGGCCCCAAACGGGTCATTTGGCGGTATGACCCGATTCTGTTCTCGCAAAGCATGGACGTCAGCTATCATCTGCACGGTTTTGAGGCAATCGCCAAACGGTTGGCATCCTGTACCCAAACCTGCGTGATCAGTTTTGTGGATCTGTATCAGAAGACACGGCGCAATTTAAGGGAGACGACGGCCCGGGAACCGAGTGCGGATGAAATCACCCGATTGGCTGCGGGGCTGGCGGCCATCGCATCAAGCTATGGCATCCGGATTCAGAGCTGCGCGGAGCGGATAGACCTGGAGCCGATGGGCATCCGGCATGGCCGGTGCATCGACCGTATGTTGATTGAGAAGTTGCTGGGGCGCAGGTTGGAGGTCGCCAAGGACAGGAACCAACGGCCGGAGTGTGGATGTGTGCAGAGTGTGGATATCGGGGCCTATGATACATGCAGCCACGGCTGTCTGTATTGCTATGCCAACACTGATATGGGGACGGTGTATCGGAACCGGGTGTTGCATGATCCGTCGTCGCCGTTGTTGATCGGCCGTATAGGAGAGGATGATATTGTAAAGGAGCGGACGATCCGCTCGTTTAAGGAGAGCGATGCGCTTTTTTAATGGTAGATAATCCGGCCGCCCCGATGGGCTTGGGACCGGTCGGACCGATGCGTGCCGCTACCTCGGGCGCCGTTTGCGAAGGACGAACTCGGTCGCCTCGCGATCCTTCTGTTCGGCGGTCCGCACGGGATTCTGTAGCAGCCACTGTTCCAACTCCTCGCGCAGGAAGTAGACATTCTTGCCGTGGGGCTTGTAGTGGGGGATGCGGGCGTTGTGGGTGAGTTTGTACATGTAGCTCGGTGAGATGCCTGTGAAGTCGCAGGCTTCGGAAAAGTTCAGGACATTCTTCTGTCCGCGCAGCAGTTGTTCGATGCGGTCGAGACGCTCCTCGACGGTTAGACTCATTTGCATAAAAACACAATTTAAAAGGTTTGACAAAGGCGTTGCACAACGCACGGGTTTGTAATTACAGAGACAAAAAAACGAAGAAAAAAGGCTGACGACATTGTCTGCCAACGTTTCCGCTTGTTTGGACAATCTTTCCCATCTTTTTCCCGCGTACGGGCACCCTGCAAACACGACGGCGGAACCCCGCAAAGGGACTTCGCCCGTGCTTGTTGGTGGGCGTCTACGGGCAGGCTATGACTGCGCGGCCTCCAGGGCCCGGATGCAGTCGAGAATCTGCTGCTCGCGTTTCGCGTCGATGATGTCGGCCATCTGCTTGGCCGCCGAGAGATCCTTGGCCGTAAGCGGCTTGCCCAGCTTCGAGAGGAAGCACCCCTTGGCTCCCGCCACGCGCTGCCACTTCGGGGTGATGAACCGCGCGGCGCTCAGCGATTCGAGCAGCAGCGCCAGCAGTTTGTTGTGAGTCGTCTGCAACGGCTCCGGAAGCTGGCAGGCGAGCAGCAGTTCAACCTCCGGGCGGGTGACGTCGCGCCGGAAGAGGCCGATGCGATTGATGTGTTCGGTCAGCAGGTCGAGCTGGCGGTCGGTAAGGCGCGGCGAGAAGTCCTCCGGCGCGGGGTCGAATCCCGTGCGGCTGCGGTTGATGGCGCGGCGCTTCTCGGCCTGCGCCTGCAGGGCGGTTTCACGCTCCCGGGCCTGCTCCAGCTCCTCCTGTCGCTGCCGCGTGAAGCCGGCAATCTCCGCAACGGCGCTTTGCACCTCGTCGAGCCGGGCGTTGAGGTCGTCCCGAGCCGGGGCAGGGTAGCGGTTGTAGAGGTACGCGAAGGTTTGGTCGATGCGCCGCTGTTCGTCGCGGGTGAAGTTGCCATAGGCCAGCCGGCGTTCGTAGTCGCGGTGCTGCTCGTCGAGGTAGCGGCGGGCCTCCGCACCGGTGAGTCCGCGGCACTCGATCTCGCTCTCCAGGTAGTGGAGCGTGAAGCGGGGATCCCGGAAGAGGACGACGCAGAAGGTGAGCCAGCTGAAGAGGACGACCAGCGCGTAGAAGATCGACCCCGGCACCATCCATAACCAGCCTAGCAACCGACTCCGACGCGCGAGTTGCATGCGCACGCTCCCGATCCATGCACGGACCCGGCTGTTGGCACGACGGTGCGAGTAGCGGATGTATTCGATGCGGTTCATGGGCGGTCGGTTGCGGTGCAAGGGTGAAGGCTGATGCCCCGTTTCTCAAAGATAATCATAATTCCGGAATCCGGTTCACCGCTTCGCGTCTCTTCTCGTCCATAATCTGCGCATAGACCTGCGTGGTCTTCAGTTCGCGGTGGCCGAGGAGTTTCGAGAGGGTGTAGATCTCGGTACCCAATGAGAGCTGGAGCACGGCGAAGGTATGGCGCCCGCAATGGAAGGTGATGTGCTTCGTGATGCCCGCCTTCATGCACCATTCGCGCAGCGCAAGGTTGTGCCAGGCGGAGTATTTCAGCCCCGAGAAGACCCGTTCGTCGGCCCTGCCGCGCGGCCCCATGTAGCGCACGGCCTGCTCGGAGATGTCGAGGTACTCCAGACCGCGGGTCTTCTTCTGGCGGAAGACCACGCGCGTGCCGCCGTCGAACTCCTGCACCTCGCCCCACGTCAGCTTGTTGATGTCGCTCCAGCGCATACCCGTCAGACACGAGAAGATGAAGGCGTCCTTCAGCACGGGATAGGAGCAATCGGTCTTGACCAGCCGTTGCAGCTCCTCGATTGTGAGGTATTCGCGGTGGACATCCTCCGTCCGCGTGGCCTTGACCCCCATGGCGGGCGATTGGGGGACGATCCCCTCCTCGACGGCCCGGTTCAACGCCGCCTTGAATTTCAGAAAGTAGCTGTTCTGGCTGTTGGCCGAGAGGGCGGTGCCGCTCTTCGTGCGGGCCTCCTTGGCGAGGTAGGTGCGGAACCCCTCGACGAACCGTCGGTCGATCCGTTCGAAGGTGGTCTCCGTCCCCGCATAGGCAATCAGGTGTTTCAGCATGCTGTCCCAGTTGCCCCAGTTGCCGGGCGAATCCTTGCGCTGCTCGACCATTCCGCGGATAAACTCGACCAGGTTGGTGCGGATCTTGAACGGCACGGCGAACCCGTACTGCTCGTTCTGCTCGGCGAGCAGCCGTTTGGCCTTGACCTTCTCGGCCATCTCCAAGTTGATCTTGTTGTGGTCGCGCTCGGCCTTGTTGCGGGGCGCGGTGTAGAGGAAGTATTCGAGGGTCTCGAATTTGCGCTTGGGCCTTGTGGTGCCGTTGGCCCCGAGGGTGTACCCCAGGTAGTATTCCAATACCAAAGAGGTTCGCCCGTTCTTCAGTTCGCGTTTGATCAGCTTAATCTCCATAGGCGTGCGTTTCGATTGGTGTGTTGCAAAAATAGGGATAAAATTTGCAACATGCAAGAGCGACGTTACAAATACGTTGCAAAAACGCGCCTCGAAGGGAGATTTCGGAAGTCGGAAAATTTTTCTCTGAATCGCTGTGAATTACTGATTGTTAGCGTGTTTTATTCTTAGATTTTCTGGGTTTTGCTTCGTTTAGTTACTTTCCGATGCAGAATTTCGAAAAGATGTTTTGCAGGATTTCGTCGGGGGCGATGGCGCCGCGACCCGTGATGGCGCCGAGGTGGGTGATGACCTGGCGGATTTCTTCGCTCAGAAGATCGGTCGGAAGGCCGTGGGCGAGACCGTCGAGGGCTTGGCCGAGTGCTTCGCGGGCCGCCGAAAGCGCTTCGTAATGGCGGCTGTTCGAGACGACCGGATCGCCGTGGTAGAGCGCTTCGGTGTCGACGGACTCCCGCAGGGCGTCGCACAGGGCGTCGATACCCTCGCCGTGTTTGGCAGAAATCCCGACAACGCCTTCGGGAAGCCGCCATGCGGCCGGAGCCTTGTCGGTCTTGTTGACGACGGTCAGGAGTTTCTGCCCGGGACGGAGCGGAAAATCCGGGGCGGGAACCGGACCCGTGAGCGTCGAGGCGTCGACCATATGAATGACGATCCGCGCCCGTTCGATGCTCGACATCGTGCGCTGGATGCCCATTTGTTCGAGCCGGTCGTCGGTCGGGCGGATGCCGGCCGTGTCGAGGAACCGGAAAAGCACGCCGCCGATGTTGGCGCACTCCTCGATCACGTCGCGCGTGGTTCCGGCGATCTCCGAGACCATGGCCCGCTCCTCGTTCAGAAGTCGGTTGAGCAGCGTCGATTTGCCGACGTTCGGCGCTCCGGCGATGGCCACGGCGACGCCCTCCCGGATGGCGTTGCCCAGTGCGAACGAACTGCGCAGGCGGTCGATCTCCGCAGCGATGCGCTGCATCGTCGCGCGCAGCGCCGTACGGTCGGCGAACTCCACATCCTCCTCCGAGAAGTCGAGTTCCAGTTCCAGCAACGAGGTGAGGTTCAGCAGTTTTTCGCGCAGCGATTCGAGCTCTTCGGAGTATCCGCCGCGCATCTGCGTCGAGGCCAGCGCGTGCGCTGCGCGTGACGACGAGGCGATCATGTCGGCCACGGCCTCGGCCTGCGAGAGGTCGAGTTTCCCGGCCAGGTAGGCGCGGATGGTGAATTCGCCCGGCTGGGCCATGCGTCCGCCTGCGGCGGTCAGCAGCCGGAGGATTTCCGAGACGATGTAGGAGGAGCCGTGGCACGAGATTTCGACCGAGTTTTCGCCCGTGTAGGAGTGCGGGGCGCGGAAAACGGCCGCCAGCACGTCGTCGATCACGCGGTCGCCCTCGGCTACCGTACCGTAATGCACCGTGTAGCCGTCTGCCTCGGCGAGCGGCCGCCGGCCCCGGAATATCCGGTCGCAGACGGCGAAGGCTTCGCCGCCGCTGATGCGGATGACGGCGATAGCCCCTCCGGCGGCGGTTGCAGGGGCGACGATGGTATCGTGATCGGTGTTCATTACCTGCCTTCGATGCGGAGCCGTTGTCCGATGCGGAGTTTGTGGGCGCTCTTGAGCTTGTTCCAGCGCATGATCTGCGCCGTGGTCACGCGGTAACGGCGGGCGATGGCTCCCAGCGTGTCGCCCTTTTTGACCACGTAGACCGATCCGCTGCGCTCCTGGCGTTTCTTGTCGATGTTGGCCGGGTTGATGTACTCCTTGAGGTACATCGAGTCTTTGGCTTGGATTTCAGGCTCGTGAGCGATGTATTGCATGACATACCGCTGCGGCAGGACCAGCGTGTAGGGCTTGGTCGTGGCCGGGATGATGTCGAGTTTGTACTGCGGATTGAGCTGGCGCAGGGTCTCGATCGGCAGGTCGATCGTCGAGGAGATCTGCCCCAGGTGCATCAGTTTGTTGATCCGGACGGTGTCCACCGAAAGGGGAATCGGGGCTTCGGTCGGCTCGATGCCGTGCTGGCGGTGGTAGGCGTAGGCGTACGACGCGCCGATGAAGGCCGGCACGTAGCCGCGCGTCTCGCGGGGCAGGTAGTCGTAAATCTCCCAGAAGTTCTTGCCTCCCGAGCGGGCGATCGCTTTGTTGACGTTGCCCGGGCCGCAGTTGTAGGCGGCGATGGCCAGCGACCAGTCGTTATAGATAGCATAGAGGTCTTTCAGGTAGCGGCAGGCGGCCTGTGTCGAACGGACAGGGTCGCGGCGTTCGTCGACCAGCGAGTTGACTTCCAGTCCGTAGCTTTTGCCCGTCGAGGGCATGAACTGCCACAGGCCTACGGCGCCCATCGGCGACACGGCCGTGGTGGAAAGCGCCGATTCGATGATCGGCAGTGCCCGCAGTTCGACGGGGAGCTCCTCCTTGAGCAGTTCGTCCTCGATGAGCGGGAAATAGTACTGCGACATGCCCAGAATGCGGCTGATCGTGCCGTAGCGCGAATCGGTGTAGCGGTTGATATAACCCCGTACGATGCTGTTGTAAGGCAGCTGGATGGGCGAGACGAGCGCCCGCAGCCGCTGGATATAGACCGAATCGGGGGTCGTGCTTTCGGCCGTGCTGTCGACCAGGATGTAGTTGTCGAAAAATTCCTGGTAGGAATCCCCGCATTGCCGTTCGCGCCACACGGCGACCAGCGAATCGGCCTGTTCTGCCGTGAGCCCGAGCGTCATGTCGTCGTACTGCACCTCGGCGGGGTCGGGAAGTTCGGGCTCCTCCGGCTCGGGGGCGGCTTGCTGCTCGGCCACGGGGGCGGCCGGGGGTGTTACGACGGCTTCGGTCTTGTTTTTCTTCTTGTCTTTTTTGCGGGGGCGGCGGTCGAGTGCCGAGGCCGGGACGGCGACTGCCAGTAGCAGCAGTATGGTCAGGAGGGTTCTCATCGGTTAGAATTTGATGCTCATGTTGAAGCCGAATACCGGGCGGTTGCCGCCGAGCGAGGGCACGTAGGTGTAGTCGACCATCGGTTCGAGGTTCATCGTCAGGTCGTCCGAGATGTCGTAGTCCTTGAGGTGGGCATCGACGTGGGCATCGACGATCTGTAATACGTACAGGCCTGCGGAGATGATGATGCACAGGTCGCGGTTGCGCCGGAAGTTGTTGCGCAGGTTGCGGATATAATCCGCCGAATAGCGGCCGTGGAATTCGTCGGTAGGCCCGTCAGGGAATTTGTCGGGGTTCTGTTCGTACTCGTTCAGCAGCCTGTACGCCTTCTTGAAACGCTGGTAGCCGCGGTTGTTCCAGTCGATGCAGTAGATCATCGCCGCGAAACCTCCGACCACGAAGGGGACTTTCCAGTAGCTTTTGTTGTAGATCTGCCCCGCGCCGGGGAAGATGCAGGCCAGCGTTGTGGCCTTCTTGACATTCGACACGTCGTTGGTCGAGTAGTTTACCGCCGCATCGCCGATGAAATAGATGTACGAGGCGACGGTCAGTCCCAGGTAGACCTGGCGGCGGGTGTTGCTGCGGATCATCTTGGCCTGCAGTGCGTCCAGTTCGGGCGTACGCGTGAGGTTCTTGTCGGTGTAGGCGTCATACTCCCGCTTGAGCGGCTTGTATGTCCTGTTTTCGTTGATGTAGAGCGCCAGCCCCGCTCCCACCGTACCGTAGAGTATGGGCAGTTTCCAGTATTGTTTGTTGTATATCTGTCCGTAGCCGGGCAGGACGGTCGAGATCCAGCAGACCTTCGAGAGCGACATCGAGTCGCTCATGAGCCAGCCTTTCTTGTGCCGCATGGAATCCGGTTCGGTCTTGATGCCGGCCAGCCTGAGCCGCATGAGCGAGTCCGTGGTGCGGATGTCGTCCGTACGCAATGCCGTCACGGCGAGTGAATCGGCCGTGAAGTCCAGTGTCAGGAGCGAGTCGAGTTCGCGCGTGAGGGCGTTGTTGGCCAGCGAATCGCTCTTGTGGCGCAGCGAATCCGGCTTGACAAACATGCCGCCGCGTACGATGGTGCGTCCCCCGCGGTGGAGCTGTGCCTCGGCGGGGAGCCACAACATGAGCGCTGCGAGCATCGGCAGCAGGTGTCTGAACCGGATACTTACCATATTATTTAATGCGTCCCGAAAACCGTTCGATGAACTGTTCGATATCCTTGTCGTCGCCGAACCCGATGACGATGCGCCCGCCGCCGTTCTTCGAGCGTTTGATGCTGATGTCCTGCGAGAAGAACTTTTCGAGTTGCTCCACCAGCCGCGAATAGCTTTCGGGATACTCCTCGTCCTCCACATTCTGTGCCGCTGCGGCCGGTTGTTCGGTGAGCGAGCGTACCAGCTCCTCGGCCTGGCGTACCGAAAGGCCTTTCTTGATGATGCGTTTGAGCACGCGTACCTGCGTCCCGTCGGGGGCGCCGGCGATGGCTTTGGCGTGCCCCATCGAGATGAGCCCCTCCTTGAGCGCCAGCTGCACCTCGTCGGGCAGCTTGAGCAGCCGCATGTAGTTTGAGATGGTCGAGCGTTTCTTGCCCACCTTTTCCGAGAGGGCGTCCTGCGTCAGGTTGCACTCGTCGATCAGGCGCTGCATTCCGAGCGCGATCTCTATGGCGTTGAGATCCTGGCGCTGGATATTCTCCACGAGGGCCATGGCGTGCAGGTTCTCGTCGTCCACCTCGCGGATATAGGCCGGGAGGGTCTTCAGGTCGGCCCGCTGCGCGGCCCGCCAGCGGCGTTCGCCGCTGATGATGACGTATTTGCCTCCGTCGCCCTTTTTCACCGTCACGGGCTGGATGACGCCCAGCTGGCGGATCGAGTCGGCCAGTTCGTCCAGAGCCTCCTCGTCGAACTGCGTGCGCGGCTGCGTGGGGTTGGGTATGATGTCGGCGATTTCGATTTCTGCCATCTGGCTCATCGGTTTGAGCTTGGCATCCACGGGATCGCTGCCGAAAATGGCGTCGAGTCCGCGTCCTAATCCCTTCTGTTTCATATCGGTATTCGTTTATTTGCTGCGTTTGCGGTTGCGTTTCAGAAATTCCCGGGCCAGGGCCAGGTAGTTTTCCGAGCCGACGGCCCCGGCGTCGTAGAGCATCACGGGTTTTCCGTGCGAGGGCGCTTCTCCCAAACGGATATTGCGCTGGATTATTGTGTCGTAGGCCAGGGGGCCGAAGTGCTCGCGGACCTCGCTCACCACCTGGTTGTTCAGGCGGTTGCGCATGTACATCGTCAGCAGGAAGCCCTCGATGTCGAGGCCGGGGTTCAGTCCGCCCTTGACCTTGCGGATGGTGTTGAGCAGTTTGGAAAGCCCTTCCAGGGCGAGGTATTCGCACTGCACGGGGATCAGCACCGTGTCGGCGGCCGTGAGGATGTTGACCGTGGTGTAGCCCAGCGACGGCGAGCAGTCGATGAAGATGTAGTCGAACTTTCCGCGCACCGAGTCGACGATGCGTTTCATCACGTGGTGGGCGTTTTCCATCTTCGGCAGTTCGGTGTCGGCGGCCACCAGGTCGATCGACGAGGGCAGCACCCAGAGGTTTTTCACGTCGGGACTTTGGAGAAGCACTTCGTCGGCCTGTTTCTGTCCGGCGATGCACTCGTAGATGCCTTCGAGGTTGATGTCGAAGCCCAGCCCCGAGGTGGCGTTCGCCTGCGGATCGGCGTCCAGCAACAGGACTTTCTTGCCCAGCAGGGCCAGCGAAGCCGCTAAATTGATAGCTGTCGTGGTCTTGCCCACGCCGCCTTTCTGATTGGCCAATGCGATTACCTTTGCCATGTTTGAATTCGGTTTATAAGCAGGCAAATTTAGTGAAATTAAATGGAAATCCATAACCGTAGCGGAAAAATGCTTATCTTTACGGTCGGAATGAATTGATAGCTATACGATACTATGGAAGAAAAAAAATCGCCGGCTTCCGCGGCGGAGTCCGCAGCTTCGGGACAGCCGGCCGCAGTCCCGGCGGCGGAGCTGCGTCCGGGCCGCCGGAAATTCCCGACCGTGGGCGACCTGTTCGCCATGCTGGGTATCGCCTTCGGGGCGCAGATCGTCGTGGGGACCGCAGCGATGGTCTTCCTGCTTTTCGCCGGGCACGGGCTCGATTTCAAATCGCTGGAGCCGGCTGCGCTGGGCAAGGTGATGGCGGCGCTCTATTTCTGCTCGATGTCGATCACGCTTGCCGGCATCCTCTGCTACCGCCGCGCGCGCGGCGGCAGCGGTCCGTGGGCGCGTTTCTCGGCCCGGGGGCTGAATCCCGCGCTGTTGCTGTGGGCCTTCGTGCTGATGTTCGCCGTCGGCGTGGTGCTCGAACCGCTGCTGCGGCTGATGCCCGAACTGTCGCTCGAAGTGGGCCGCGGATTCTGGACCATCCTTTCGCTGGTGATCTTCGCTCCGATCTTCGAGGAGCTGATCTGCCGCGGCGTCGTGCTGGGGTCGCTGCGCGGCAAGTTCGGCGTGACGACCGCATGGCTCGTCTCGTCGCTCTTCTTCGGCGTGCTCCACGGCCAGCCCGTGCAGGTGATCAACGCCACGGTCATCGGCCTGGTGCTCGGCTACGTTTACCTGGCGACCGATTCGCTGTGGTCGGTGATGATCCTCCATGCGCTGAACAACGCCGTGGCCTATCTGGCGCTGGCCACCGGGCACGGCAATGCGCTGCTGATCGACCTGGTGGGCAGCCGGACGCTTTACGTGCTGATTTACATCGCGGCGCTGGCGCTCTCCGCCGTGTCGGGCTATATGATGCTGCGCACGCTGCGGCGCATGAAGGAGGCGGAGAAAAATCCGTCCGCGGCGTAATAATCCGGCTCCGCACTGCGTTACTTACAAGTAAAAAACGTATCTTTGCCCTTCGGAATATGAATTTGCGAGCGAAAATAGCGGTCGCGGCGGGTGTGCTGCTGCTGGCGGGTTGCCGGGAGCTGCCGCGTTATTTTGCCGGCGACACGACCATTGCGCGGGCCGGCGGCAAGGACCTGCGGCTGGGCGACGTGCGGTCGGTGGTCCCGCAGGGGCTTTCGGGCGACGACAGCGCGGCCTTTATGAAGGTTTACATCGACCGCTGGGTGCTCAAGCAGCTCAAGCTCCAGGAGGCGGAGACGCTCTTTTCCTCTTCGGCGGGCGACATCGACAAGATGGTGGAGGAGTACCGCCAGGCGCTGCTGATCCGCCAGCTGGACCAGCATTACGTCGACCGTTCGATCGACACGGTGTTCACCGCCGACGAGATCGCGGCCTATTACAACGCTCACAAGGCCGATTTCAAACTCGACCGCACGATCGTCAAGGGGCGCATCGTCCGTTTCGGCGAGGGGTACCGGCAGGCCGCGAAGCTCAAGACGCTGATGGGGGCCAGGTCGGAGGCGCAGCAGCAGGATTTCAGGGACATCTGCGAGAAGAACAATTTCACGGTGGACGATTTCCGCGACCAGTGGATTGATTTCCCGGAGTTCTTGAGCTACCTCCCGACGCTGCGTTCGCAGAGCTACGATTCGGTGCTGGCGACTGCTGCCGTGCAGGAGATGCGCGACAGCCATGCGCACTATTATTTCCAGATTGATGCGGTGCTGCGCGAGGGCGAGCCGATTCCGCTCGAACGGCTGCGCGGAACGATCCGCCGCATCCTGTTCAACCAGCGCAAGGGCGAGATCATCCGCGCGCACGAGGAGGAGCTTTGCGCCCGGGCCGCGGAGATGGGCGAGGTGAAGATTTTCGCCGACGATAAACCGAAGAAAGACGAATAAAAATAAAACGATAAACGAAACCAAGATGTTGAAAAAAGCTATGATGGCCGCGGCGCTCGCCCTGTTGTTCGCAGGCGCCCTTGCGCAGAAACGACAGGTGATGCTCGACAAGGTGGTGGCCGTGGTGGGCGGATCGTCGATCCTCTACTCCGAGGTGGACGACTATGCGCGCCAGCTGACGGAACAGCGCCGCCAGGAGGGTTACACTTCCGACCGCGACCCGATGAACGAGGCGCTCGAAGCGCTGATGACCCAGAAGCTGCTCTACAACCAGGCCCAGATCGACTCGGTGAAGGTCAACGACGCCGACATCATGGCGCGCGTCGAGGAGCAGGTGCAGCAGATGGTCGAGGCCGAAGGCTCGATCCCCCAGCTCGAAGCCAAGCACCACATGCCGATCTTCAACATCCGCGAGATCATGCGCCAGCGTTACGAGGAGCAGGCCTATGCCAACTCCATGCAGACCGAGGTGGTCGACAAGGTGTCGGTGATTCCGGGCGAGGTGGAGCGTTTCTACAAGTCGATCTCGAAGGACAGCCTGCCGCTCGTCGCCGACCAGTATGTCTATGCGCAGATCACCAAGTTTCCCAAGTCGATGACCGCCGCCAAGCAGCGTACGCGCGAACGGCTGATCGACATGCGCGAACGCGTGATCACGGGCAAGGCCAAGTTCGAAAACCTCGCCCGCATGTATTCGCAGGACCCCGGCACGATGATGCGCGGCGGCGAGATGGACCCCTCGACGCTCGAACAGCTCGACCCCGCATTCGGCGCGGCGCTGGAGAAGATGCGCCCCGGCCAGATTTCCGAGGTGGTCGAGTCGCAGTTCGGCTTCCACATCATCCAGCTTCTGGACAAGCGCGGCCGGCTCTATCATTTCCGCCACATCCTGCTGCGTCCGGTCTACACGACCGAGGAGCTGGGCGGTTCGCTCAATACGCTCGACAGTCTGGTGAAGGTGATCCGCAAGGATTCGATCACCTTCGAGAGGGCTGCGCTGCTCTATTCGGACGACGCGCAGTCGAAGATGAACGGCGGCATCGTCTCGAACCATGACATCCTGGAGCGTTTCAACGCCTTCGACGCCAAGCTGACCGTCACGAAATTCCTCAAGGAGGACTTCGGCCGTTTCAAGAGCCTCGATGACTACAACGCCCTGAACCGGCTCAAACCCGGCGAGATTTCGGAGGCCTACCTCACCGAAGACATGCTCGGCAACCAGATGGCCAAGATCGTCAAGCTGGTCGAGGTGATCCCCACGCATACGGCTTCGCTCAACGAGGACTACCTGCGGCTCGAAGAGATGGCCTTGCAGGACAAGCAGGAGCGGGTCTTCAAGGAGTGGCTTTCGAAGAAGATCGACGGCATGTACGTCTACATCTCGCCCGAATTCCGCAACGGGGAGTTCGAGAACAAACACTGGGTGAAATAGGCCGTGCGCAGGCTCTTGTCCATAGCCGTAGTGGTGCTGGCCGCCGCCGTGGTCGCGGCGCGCAGCGGCATGCAGGCGCCGGAGCCGGAGGGCGAGAAAAAGCTCATCGACCTCAAGTCGGACCTGATGGGCCCCATCGCCCCGGGCGATTCGGTGGTTTTCCTGGTGGGGAACTTCGCCGCACAGCACAACGGCGCCGTCATCACGTGCGACTCGGCCGTGCGTTACTCGGACATGCGCATCGAGTTCTTCGGCAACGTGCTCATCAACAAGAATACGACCTACATTTACGGTGACCGGGCCGAGTACGACGGCGAGCTGAACGAGGCGCGAGTCTACTCCGACATCGTCAAGGTCGTCGACGGCGACGCCACGCTCTACACCTATAAATTCCTGTTCAACACGAAGAAGAACATCGGCGAATTCGCCGACGGCGGGGTGATGCTCAACCGCGAGAACCTGCTCGAATCGGTCCGCGGCTACTACTATGCCGACACGAAGGAGCTGATCGCCGTCGACCGCGTCGAAATGCGCAACGACGAATACGAACTCAAGGGCGATTCGGTGGTTTACAACATGGCTACCGACAACGCCTTTTTCTTCGACCGCACCAACATCTGGAACAAGGACGGCGACTACCTCTATGCCGACCGCGGTTCCTACGACAAGGCCGATACGCTCTACATCGTGACGCGCAACGGCTATATCCTGACCGAAAAGCAGGAGATCTGGAGCGACAGCCTCCATTACTACCGCGCCGAGGACCATGTGATCCTGCGGCGTGATTTGCAGCTGGACGACGCCGAACACAAGGTGATCGCCTTCGGCGACTACGGCGAGTACTGGAAGGAGCCGGGAAATGCGTTCCTCACGCGCCGGCCCGCGGTGGTGAGTTACGACCTTTCGCAGGGCGACTCGCTTTTCATGCGCGCCGATTCGATGTACCTCTTCACGATCAATGAAAACGCACTGCGCCGGGCCGCCGCTGCGGCCAAAGCCGATTCGCTGGCGCGTCTGAAAACCGATTTCGCCCTTCTCGGGACGCCGCACCACCCGGCCGGGGAGCTTCCCGAAGGCCGTCCTGCGGCGGATTCGCTCGGAAGTCCCCGCGTTCCGGCCGTCGGTCCCGGTTCGCCGGAAGACGCCGCAGGGCCGGATTCGCTGGCCCGGCGGGAGGTTCCCGATTCGCTGCTGGGCGTTTCCGTCCCGGATTCGCTGGCCGTTCCGGCCGTCGATCCGCTCGACACGCTGGTCGGCGATGCCCGGAAAGCCTACCTCAAGGAGCAGGCCGCCAAGTTGAAGGCGGCCCAAAAAGCCGCTGCGGCCAAGGCCAGGAAGGAAAAACTGGAGGAGATCGCCCAAAAACGCCAGGATAAGACGACGGCCAAACTGCTGGCCCAGAAGGAGCGGGAGGAGCGGCGTCTCGCTGCGCGCAAACTCAAGGCCGAGTCGAAACTCCGCGCCCGTCAGGCCCGCGCCGCCCGCAAAGGCAAGGTGATTCCGGTCGATTCCACGGCCCTGCGCGAGATCGACTCGCTGATCGCCCGCAACGACCGGGAGATGGATTCGCTGCTGTTGCAGATGGCCGATTCGCTGGCCGCCGACTCGCTGGCGATGCGGATTCCGGCCGACTCGGTCGATTCGCTCACCGACTCTGCCGACTCGGTTTACCGCCTGATGAAGGGTTTCCGCAATGTGCGCATTTTCCGTTCCGATTTCCAGGCCGTATGCGATTCGATGACGGCCATCAGCACCGATTCGACGATCCACCTCTACATCAATCCCGTGCTGTGGAACCAGGGCAACCAGATCACCTCCGACGTGATGGACATATTCACCGAGAACCAGCAGATCACGCGCGCCGAGTTCATCGGCACTCCGATGATGGTCTCCCAGCTCGACACGGTCCATTACAACCAGGTGGCGGGCAAGCAGATGACGGCGTGGTTCCGCGACAATCAGATCTACCGCAACGACGTGAACGGCAATGCCCAGACGATCTACTACATGCAGGACGGCGAGCCGCCCCAGATCACGGGCATGGGCGTCATCGAGAGCGGCGACTGTTCGTTCTATATCGAGGACAAACAGGTCGTGACGATCGTCTACCGCAAGGACCCCGACTGGAACATCTATCCGATGGACAAGATTCCCGCCGATCAGGAGCTTTACCTCAAGGGGTTCAAGTGGGAGGGCGCGCGGCGTCCGACGCAGGGGGCGGTTTTCGACCGCAGGGTCCGGCCCTCGCAGCGCGAGGAGAAGAGGCATCTCGCACATCCGGATTTCCCGCTTCTGAAAGCCCTCGAGGAGCGCAAGAAGCGGCTGATCGAGGAGCGCCGCTGGGCCGACCGCAACGATCAGGTCGATGCCGCCACCGTGGAGTGGATGCGGGCGCTGGGCTTCGAGGTGGGCCAGCCTCGGGAGTCAGGACCCAAGCTCTGAAAAATTGGAAAAAGGTGAAAAGACGCAAAAACTTTTCACCTTTTTTGTGCTATTTTTGCAGCCGGTTAGCCGTTAATGTCTGTTTTCCCATGAAGAAAAGTCTGATCGCCCTGGCATTCGGGACGTTGGCACTCGGTATGGCGGAGTTCGTGATGATGGGCATTCTGCCCGACATCGCCCGCAGCCTCGGCGTCTCGATCCCCGAAGCGGGGCACCTGATCTCCGCCTATGCGCTGGGCGTCTGCTTCGGGGCGCCCCTCACGGTGCTGGTGGCCCGCACGCGGCCGCTGAAACACATCCTGCTGGCCCTCACGGGCCTGATCATTCTCGGCAACGCCTGTGCGGCGCTTTCGCCGAACTACTGGACCCTGCTGGCCATGCGTTTCGTCTCGGGGCTTCCCCACGGGGCCTTCTTCGGCGTGGGGTCGATCGTCGCCGAGCGCGTCGCCGACAAGGGCCGGCGGGCCGAGGCCGTGTCGATCATGGTCGTGGGCATGACCGTCGCCAACCTCTTCGGCGTGCCGCTGGGAACCTATATCAGCGGCGTCGTGACGTGGCGCGCCACGTTCGGGATCGTCGCCGTGTGGGGAGCCGTGGCCATGCTGCTCGTGAAATTGTGGGTTCCGGCTCTGCCCGCGCTGCCCGATACGGGGATGAAGGGGCAGTTCCGGTTTCTGAAAAGCGCCGCTCCGTGGCTGGTGCTGGCGTCGGTGATGCTGGGCAACGGCGGCATCTTCTGTTGGTACAGCTACGTCAGCCCGCTGATGGTCCACACCTCGGGGTTCCGTTCCGAGGACCTGACGCTGATCGTCATGCTGGCCGGTTTCGGCATGTTTGCGGGCAATATCGTCGGCGGTCACTATGCCGACCGGTTCACGCCCGAGAGGGTTGTGCGCTTCACGCTCGGCACGGCCTGTCTGGCGCTCGTCGGCATCTTTTTCGGGGCGCATGTCCGCTATCTTTCGCTGGCGCTGATGTGTCTGACTACGGCCTGCCTCTTCTGCGTATCGTCGCCCCAGCAACTGTTGATCCTCGAAAATTCGCGCGGCGGCGAGATGCTCGGCGCCGCGCTCGTGCAGGTGGCTTTCAACCTGGGCAACGCCCTGGGGGCCTATGTCGGCGGCCTGCCGATCGGGCACGGGCTCGGCTATGAATATACGGCGATTCCCGGCGCGGCTTTCGTGCTGCTGGGGATGACGGCCGCCATGATCTACATCCGTAAATATCCCCGGCATGAACAGCGATAACAGCGAAGAGATCTTTCCCGTGGTCGACGCGGCGGGGAACGTCGTCGGCAAAGCCACGCGCGGCGAGTGCCACGGCGGGTCGATGCTCCTGCACCCGGTGGTGCACCTCCATGTTTTCAATTCGCGCGGCGAACTCTATTTGCAGAAACGCCCCGCCTGGAAGGACATTCAGCCCGGACGGTGGGACACGGCCGTGGGCGGCCATGTGGACTACGGCGAGACGATCGCCGAAGCCCTGCGGCGCGAGGTGCGCGAGGAGCTGGGCATCACGGATTTCGTGCCCGGGGCGGTTACGGTCTATCCGTTCCGCTCGGAACGCGAATACGAACTGGTCCATGTCTTCCGCACGGTCTACGACGGCGAGGTCCGTCCGAGCGGGGAGCTTGACGGCGGGCGTTTCTGGTCCCCGGACGAAATCCGCGAAAACCTCGGACAGGGTGTTTTCACACCCAACTTCGAAGGCGAAGCCGGATTGATTCTCGGGTGATTCCGTTGTCCGCGCCGGCGTCGTTTCCGGTTTTTCGGCCGCCGCTGCGGTTGAGGCCCGAAAGTTGATGCGGGTACGGGTATGCAGACACTTCTGAAACGTTGGACGCACGCCCTGCTCGAATGGCTGGGCCTGACTTCGGCCACCGGCGATGCGCTCGACCGCTGGGCGGCTTTCGTGCTCGTGGTGCTGGCCGCCGTGGTTTTCGACCTGCTGCTGCAACTGGGCATCGTACACGGGGTGCGGAAACTCGTGGAGCGCACCCGGGCCAAGTGGGACGACACGCTTTTCAGCGTTCCGGTTCTCCGGCGCATGTGCCATATTTTGAGCGCCATTCTGCTGGCCGTCGTGCTTCCGGTGGTCTTCGAGGAGAAATCCACCGGGCGCGTCATCGTCCTGCGGTTCATGGAGGCCTATATCGTCTTTTCGGTTTTCCGCTTCGTCAACGCCCTGCTCTATGCCGCCTTCCACATCGCTGCGGCGCGTCCCGCCTGGCAGAACAAACCCATCAAGGGCCTGCGGTAGACGGCGCAGGGCATTGCGCTGCTGATCTGCACGATTCTGATTGTTTCGATCCTGCTCGACAAGTCGCCCGCCATCCTGCTGACGGGACTGGGCGCCTCGGCGGCCGTGCTGATGCTGATTTTCCGTGACAGCATCCTCGGCTTCGTTTCGGGCCTCCAGCTCGCGGCCAACGACATGCTCAAGGTCGGGGACTGGATTTCGATCCCCAAGTACGGGGCCGACGGCAACGTCGAGGAGGTGTCGCTCACGACGGTCAAGATCCGCAATTGGGACAACACGCTCGTCATGCTGCCGCCCTACCTGCTGACGACCGATTCGTTCACCAACTGGCACGCCATGCAGCTTTCGGGCGGGCGGCGCGTGATGCGCTCCGTGGCGATCGACATGACGAGCGTGCGTTTCTGCACCCCCGAGATGCTGGACCACATGTAGATTTGCAGCGTGATGTAATCACAGGTTATTTTGATATGGAGTCGCAGT